>Ga0209679_1000342_pt1 | contig 18309 bp, 15 predicted proteins | sample WorMetHEROISLAND_4_FD_187408 | JGI IMG/M metagenome (GOLD analysis project Ga0209679, IMG submission 187408) | Marine gutless worms symbiont microbial communities from Max Planck institute for Marine Microbiology, Germany - Olavius sp. 2 HERON... ...
GAAGGAAAACACTGCTCACCGGGGTTAGCAAGGAGACACAGCTAGCCGTGGCGAGTCAGGTATATAGGTCCCCAAATTTGGGGCTCGCCATGAAGGGCGACCAAAGGAGAAACCGCCAGAGCTATGCTTCAAGTTGAGCCCATAACTTGTCATTCCGTTGGAAAAAGGTCCGCACAGCGGACCCTACGCTAACTACCGATGACATCGAAGGAGCAGGATTTTCACGGAAGATTTGCCGCAAATAAACGCAAATGGCCGCAAATAAAGGTAAATAGACCAAGAACCATTACTGATAGCTGCGTCGGCTTGCCCGCGCTTCAGCAACTACGAATCGCGCGAATCAATCCGCGTGGATTCGCGTGATTCGTAGTTTTCTCTTTCCGGTGTCCCATCTGCATACGGGAGCTGATTCGTGCAAATTCGTGTGCATTCGTGGTTTTTTCTGTGCTCCATCTGCACCCGTGAGGTAACTTGGCACAGGAGCTCGTAGGAGATAGTGTTCGCCCGCTCCGCGATCTCGTCCACCGGCAGGTCTGCGCCCCAGAGGGTGACGGGATCCCCCACCCTGGCAGCGGGCAGTCCCCGCAGATCGATGTTGATCATGTCCATGGATACGCGACCCACCAGCGGTGCGCGCCGTCCGCCGACCAGCACCGGGGTTCCCGTGGGTGCATGACGCGGATAGCCGTCGCCGTAGCCGATGGCCGCTACCCCTACCGGCATGTCCTCCGGGCAGACATAGGTACCCCCATAGCCCACGGCATCCCCCCGGCGCAGGACGCGCACGGCGATGAGCCGCGTTGCAAGCCGCATGACGGGCCGTAGCCCCAGCTCGGCGGCGGTCCGTCCGAGCAGGGGCGAGGCCCCGTAGAGCATGATACCGGGGCGTATCCAGTGGGTGCGGGACGCGGGACAGGCCAGGATGCCGGCGGAGTTGCCGATGCTCAAGTGGTACTGCGCGGTGGGGTCCAGAGCGCGCAGCCGCTCGCACTGCAATTGCGTCAGCGGGTCGTGCGGATCGTCGGCCTGGGCCAAGTGGGACATGAGTCCCATCGGCCCTGCGACCTGTGGATCGGCACTCAAGCGCGCGAGCAGAGCCGGTACCTCCTGGGGATCGAATCCCAGCCGATGCATGCCCGTCTCCACCTCGATCCAGATGCGCAGAGGTCTGGCGGTTCGGGTCTGCTCCAGGAGTGCCACCTGTCCGGGCCGGTGCAGCGCCAATTCAAGCCCGTGCGCGCGAGCGGCGGCGAGCTCCTCGTCGGACAGGAACCCCTCCATGACCAGGACGGGCCTGGTAATCCCTGCCTCGCGCAGGCGTATCCCCTCCTCCACCCTGGCCACCGCCAGGCCGTCCGCGGATGCGAGGCTGGTCCCGACCTCCAGCATCCCGTGCCCGTAACCATTAGCCTTGACCACCGCCCATATCCGGCTGTCCGGGGCCCGACGCCGCACACAGGCCAGGTTATGCCGGAGGGCCGTATGATCGATGATTGCCCGCGGACGGACCTGCATGACACCTGACTCGTCACCCGAGGGTTGCCCAGGCAGACCCCAGCGTTACACGAGAGGGAGGACTAAGAAAACCAGAATACAGGGTCATAAACTAAGCTCCATAATTCGATCCATAAAGCCGATGATGTCATTCAAACCATCCTCGACGATCTCGATGACTGATTTCGATGACTATAGCATAGTCGATCCACCTGTATTCATGAACCGCCACGTTGCGAAAACCCACCATCAATTTAAGCTTATCCGTCAGGTTATGACTGATTTTTTCCTGTCGGGCCAGGAGCCCGAAGCTTTCAGCGCTGGAGGTGGGGATATCCAACTTATCCCGTTTGATCACATAGTTGGCCATATCGATGCCCAGCTCACAAACTCGGACCAGGTTCAGTACCGCTACATCCTGGGCGTCATAATTCCACAAAAAAGCCGATCGGTTCTTTTGATAAATCTCCCGCGCCCGTTCAATGCATCGCTGACCGCTCTGAATTTTTTGAATCAGGGTATCGTTCATACGGCATAGGCTCGTTTGCTGTGATAAAAGGCGGCCAATATCTCTTTGCGCTCTTCATTCAGTTTTTGGTAAGACGACAGTTCGCTCAGTAGCGCCCCCCCGGTAGGGGTGGCGAGGATCGGGCACAATCCCGGCTGCACGCGGCCACCGCTCCCGGCCCGTACCCGGGGATCGGCCCGCAAACGGGCGATCACATCTGCCTCCGTCTCTTCAGTGGGAGTTTGCTCGACCCCTGTCATGCGCACAACAGCTTGCCCGTAGGAGGTCACTAGGATCTCCTCGCCTGCCTCGGCCCGCCGCAGATACTCCGACAGCTGGTCTTTCAGGTCACGAACGCTTACTTCCATCGTCCTCTCCAGTATGGCTGTATTCAATCATTATGGCCACGAGAAAACCGCTCAGCAATTCCTGCCGGCTTCATTGCTTCAATAACTTTAGTGCGCGAAGCGCATCATAGCTGAAACTATGGACGTTAAGTCCCTTCACTTTCAGTCCGTGGCTTGTCCACGGATGAGGACTTTAGTCCTCCAGACTATGAACTTTCAGTCTGTAGTGGTTGATTTCAGGGCAATGCGTATAAATTGCTTTTCGATTGACGGCAGTGGTTAAATTTCAAGTGGCACGGTTGTGCGACGTAATTATTCAAACTTCCACTGTTTTTGCCATCCCTGGCACCTGGATTCCGGCAATCCCTGCCGGAATGACGAGAAGGAGTGAACCCTAACCCCCAGGCTTGTCTCCTAATGGTACAGGATTTCCAGGATTAACAGGATGTTATAATTTAAGAAAAATAATCCTGTTAATCCTGTTAATCTTGTCCTATTAGCGGTTGGCACTACGGTTATGTCAACAGCCACTAGGCTCAATAACCCTGCTCCTGATAGACATCGGCGATGTAGTTCTCGAATTTGGTGTATTTGCCGAGGAAGGTGAGCCGGGTGGTCCCGATGGGGCCATTGCGCTGTTTGGCGATGATGATCTCGGCGATGCCCTTGTCGGGGCTGTCTTCGTTGTAGACCTCGTCCCGGTAGATGAAGGCGATCAGATCTGCATCCTGCTCGATTGCCCCCGAGTTGTGACTGACGATTCCATCCGCCAGCCAGGAAGCGGGACCGGGCACTGTGAGGTCGTAGACTTCCTCCGTCCCCGCCGGCTCGATCGAGACCAGGGTATCCCAGAAGAGATCGCTGGTGGCATGCCGGCGCAGATCATTGTCATCGAGTAGCTCGGCATATTGGGACAGGGTCTTCCGCGACGGGGCGAAGCGGAAATGTGACGCACCTCCGTAGGCGGTGCCGCGCAGGGCGGCCATGCGCCGCTGGGCAATCCCCTGGTCACGCATAACTTCACGCACTTGATCGAACAGCTCCCGCGGCAGCGTATCGACATTGGGGTTAGGCCGGATACCCGCCAGCACCCGCGCCAATTGTTGCGCTTGCGCCCGCCGGGGACCGAATGCGCCTACTGTGGACAGAAAGCGGGTCTGATGCTCTGTGCCACTGACCCAGACCAGGTAGGTCGTGCAATAACGGGAGCTGGTGACCGACCGGATCTGGGCCACGACATCCAAGCGCAACAGCAACGCGGCCACATCTTCGGCCAACGCGCGGCTGTTGGTGCTCAGGTGAACCCCATGGCCGCCCCGCTGTCCCGGTCTGCGTACCGAGATGGTCCCGTCGGTGGCCCAGAGATGGCGCAGAAACAGGGCCAGCTGCGCGTTATTCGCACGGAACAGGATATCGGGGAGGTGTTTTTCATGGGAGCGTTGGCCGAATATGCCGAGCTCCCGTAGCCAGCGGTTGATACCTCTGGGATACCAGCGGTTGCCGTTGCCGCTGAAGACCAACTGATGCCAGGCGCCGCGTCCCGCGTGGCGGGTGATCCGCACCCCGAACGACCGGGCACATGCGGTGACGATGCGGCTGTTGGCCTCCGAAGCGGTGGTATAGCGCAGCGGCTGGCCGGTGACGTAACTGCCGTCGCCGATCAGATGGGCCAACAGGATCAGCTGCTGCGCGGGCCATCTCTGCGGGGCTGGGGGTTCCGGCAGCTTCCGCGCCAGGGCCAATCGATCGCCGGGACGCAGCTGCTCGACCCGACGCCAGGCATCGAAGGTACGTAAACGATGCTCAGCGGTGGCCCGCAGCACCCGGCCGCTGGCCAGGGTGAGTGCGTATACGGGCCTGTTGCCCACGGCCCAGATGCGGTCGGAACGGGCCACCACCAGCTTATCGTGAGCGTCGACTGCCCATACCTCCGGCTGGGTGCCGACCAGCTCCCGAATCGGCAGCCTGCGACCGTCTTTCAGTACGACGCGGGTAGCACCGCTTACGCATTCCCGCAGATCCGACATGATGGGCCGCTTGTTGGGCCGCTGCTCTAGGCTGCGGTTGAGCTGGGATAGGGCGACTACCGGGATGTCCAGCTCCTTGGCCAAGGATTTCAAGGAGCGCGAGATGGCCGAGATCTCCGCCACCCGATTCTCGCGCGCCTCGGGGGCCTGCATCAGCTGCAGGTAGTCGACGATGAGCAGTGCCAGGTCGTTATGCTCGCGCTTTAAGCGGCGGGCGCGGGCGCGCACCTCGGTCGGCGACAGGGCCGGCGTATCGTCGATGAACAGCCGGGTCTTGGACAGGATGTTCACGGACGAGGTCAGGCGCGGCCATTCGTCCTCCTCCAGCTTGCCCGTCCGCACCCGGTGCTGATCGATCCGGCCCAGCGACGACATCATGCGCATGGCCAGTGCCTCCCCCGGCATCTCCATGCTGAATACGGCCACCGGGCGCTGGGTCTCTACCGAAACATTCTCCGCGATATTCATCGCGAAGCTGGTCTTCCCCATCGAGGGTCGGCCCGCCACGATGATCAGGTCCGAGTTCTGGAGCCCCGAGGTCATTTCATCGAAATCCGGGAACCCCGTTGCCAGCCCGGTAATCCGCTCATCGCTGTTGTAGAGCCGATCGATGCGATCGATGGCCGTGACTAGGAGCGACTTGATCTCCTGGAAACCACCCCCGCGTGCCAGCTGCTCGGCGATCTCGAACACTCGCCGCTCGGCCTCGTCGAGGATCTCATTGTCCTTGCGATTCCCCGGGTTGTAGGCCAGATCGGCGATCTCAGTGCCGGCGTGGATGAGCTGCCGCAGCACCGAGTTGAACCGCACGATCCTGGCATAGGCCACCACATTGGCCGCGCTCGGGGTGTCCTTGGCCAGGGAGCCCAGATAAGGAAGGCCGCCGGTGTCCTCGAGATCTCCGAAGCGCTCCAGGATCTCCGCCAGGGTCACCACATCGAAGGGCTGATCGGCCTCCACCAGACGATTGATCGCCTCGAAGATCAGGCGGTGCTCACGGCGGTAGAAATCACCCGCTGCTACCTTGTCCGCGATCTTGTCCCAGGTCTCGTTGTCCAGCATCAGGCTGCCGAGCAGGGACTGTTCCGCCGGAATGGAGTGGGGCGGCACCCGCAGGTTCTCGGCTCCGTAATCAGCCTCCTCGGGATAGGCGGTCGCTTCAGGGAAGACGGAGACGTCCGGCTCTGACATAGCCCACACCGCGGCGGTGAGATTCGACTTATGGAAGGGAGGCCCTTTATGGACCCGGAAAAGGGTTTCTCGTTCCCATGCTCCAGCATGGGAACGCCACCTTGGCCGCTCCAGCGGCCAGGCTTAGAGACTGTCTAAAAACTTGAGTACCTGCCAACTCCTTGAATCTCTTATAAGACATGAAGCTAGAAAAGATTTCTCGCTGCGCTCGAAATGACAAGGATGCGAGTATTGTCACCCCGAAGCGCAGCGAGGGGTCTTTTGAATCTCGTTTCGATTCTAAATCAATAGGTTAGTTTTTAGCTTAGTGACGCTGGAGCGTCAGGACTTGCTCCCACACCGGAGCGTGGGAGCCAGATGACCCGGAGAAGGGTCCGGCCTGGATTTGGCTAGACAGCGGCACCGAGCTCCCGTCGGGTCCTGCGTAAGGCCTCACGCAGAGGAGGATACGATAGTAACAGAAGATGCCGTGAACAGGGGTCTGGTAACGCCAAAATCATTCAGGATCGCACCCATAACACGTCCTGAATGATTTGGCACGGCCTGGAGACCGGATGTGTTGGGTTACGGCGCGTTCAAAGTTGTTTATATTCTGTAAGATCAGGGGGCGCGCCTAACCCAACCGACGGTGTACATGTAACTGGGCGTGCAGGCCAAACCACTAGAGGAAAACCGACGCATGATCGCTCAGCAGTGCCTTACCATTGCCACCCGGGGGCGAGGTACTTATGATATTACCAGGGACGTACAGAAAACCGTGCACCAGAGCGGCTTGGCGACAGGCATTTGCCATGTCTTCGTGCACCACACCAGCGCATCGCTGATCCTGTGTGAAAACGCTGATTCCACGGTCCGGCGTGACCTAGAGACCTTCATGGCCCGCCTGGTCCCGGACGGAGATCCGTTATTCGACCACACCCAGGAGGGACCGGACGACATGCCAGCCCATGTACGCGCCATCCTCACCAAGATGGACCTCACCCTGCCGGTAAGCGAGGGGCGCTGTGCCCTCGGGACCTGGCAGGGAATCTATCTCTATGAGCACCGCATCCATGCCCAGCACCGCCGGATAACGGTAACCGTCCATGGGAAGTAATCCGCTATTTAAGATACGCTTTGAGGATATCTAGAGTGGGGGAGGTTTTAGGCGATTGCCGGAAAATGATAGACCAGGATGGGTCGGCTATTCGTTCGTCTTCAAGGAGCGACAACAGGCGCATCGTTGTGCGATGTAACTGTTGTCGCGACCCAGAAGACGGACGCAAAGACAAGCAGGCTGGTCTGTCATTTGACAGAAATCGCCTTATCATTCGAGTGGTCGGCGAGCGACTGGAGAATCTGCTGGGCATTGGCAGGGGAGCGCATGAGATGGAAGGTCTCCTGTATGGCGTTATAGTCTTCGGCAGACAGAAGTACCACGTCCCCCCCGTTTTCACACCGCACGAAAACGGGCCGGTGTTCGTCGCAAACCTGATCACAGGTGTGTTTAAGCGTGTCACGTAATCGACTAATGGTGATAGCCATAGATATGGATGTTACCTCTAGATACCGTAAGCAATCCTGAATTATTTTGCGTTGTCCGGAGGGAAAAGATCCTTACCTAGCGTCGGGACAAGTATGACGTATTGCGTTCGACGCACCAGGGCTCGCTGATCGTCTGCCAGACCGGTACCAGCGTCTTAACGCAACCTACACCCACATTACCCCCGTGCAGCCTGCCCGCGCGGACCTCGCTTTGGGTGTAGGTGTGGGTTAGGCGCGTTACCCGATTCCGATAGAATACAAACACCGTCGAACGCGTCGTAACCCAACATGACGCCCGCTCAGGCAACACCAAATAACGCCGAACAGCGCCAGAGCTAGGGTTACTGACCCGGCACCCCGACCTGGGCCAGGACGGCTCCGCCAGAACTCCGCCGCGACCGCAGTGCGCGCGCCAACTGGTGCACCGCCATGGCATAGTAGCTGCTGTGGTTGTAGCGCGTAATCACGTAGAAGTTCTTCAGCCCGAGCCAGTATTGGTAACCGCCGGCGGCATCCAATTTGATCAGGCTGACCCGCGCCCTACCGTCGAGCCCGGCGGTCACGGCGATTCCGTTCCGACGCAAGGCCGCGAGGCTATAGCTGGTATCGAAGCCTGTCTTCATCACCCCGACACCCGCACCGTTCGCGGACGCGCGAACCGCGACGGGTTCCCCCTTGCGCCACCCGTGGGACGCGAAGTAGTTGGCGACGCTGCCGATGGTATCTACCGGGTTCCACAGATCGCGCCGACCATTACCGTCGAAGTCCACCGCCCAGCGGTGAAAGCTCGAGGGCATGAATTGGCCCAGCCCCATGGCACCAGCATAGGAGCCCTTGGGCCCGAAGGGATCCAGGCCCTCGTCGCGGGCCATGATCAGAAAGGACTCGAGCTCGCCCGTGAAGAACTTGGAGCGGCGCGGATAATCGAAGGCCAGGGTCGCCAGGGCATCGATCACCCGGTGCTTTCCCAGATAGCCGCCGTAGCGGGTCTCGACACCGATGATGGCGACCACATACTCGGGCGGCACGCCGTATCGGGCCTGGGCACGCCGAAGCACCTTGCCGTAGCGGCGCCAAAAGTCGATACCTTTCGAGATGTTGTCCGGGGTGAGGAACTTGGCACGATAACGGGGCCAGGCCCCGGTCGGTCGCGTCGACCGCTTGGCCTTGGGCCGATTGACGAAATTGAGAATCCACCGCTGGCGCTCGACCCGCGCGAGGATCCGTTCCAGATCGGCCCGCTTGAAGCCCTTCTCCCGTACCAGCTTGTCGATCAACCGCGCCGCGGCGGGATAGCCCGCGTAATCGCTGGAGAGGCCGGACGACCGCTTGGCGGGACTATGCCGCCTGAATACGCGACCGGAGGTCGGAACGCCAACCCTTCCGGCCCGGGCGACCGACCTGGCCTGCCGCGTCTTAGGCGGCGCGACCCACACGCGGCTGGTCGTTCGTACCCGCTGCGGTGACGCATCTGCGGCCTTCTTTTCGGGGCTGGAGCCGCAGGCGGCAAGCAGGGTTGCAACCAATACCCAGACAAGGAAAAAAAAGATTCGCATCATACCCCTCTCCCGACCATCTCCCGGATCGCCCTGATCCGATAATCAGGGCTACCGATTTGCCGCAATCAACCACTATGGACTGAAAGTCCATAGTCTGGAGGACTAACGTCCTCATCCGTGGACAAGCCACGGACTGAAAGTGAAGGGACTTAACGTCCATAGTTTCAACTATGATGCGCTTCGCGCACTAAAGTTATTGAAGCAATGAACGCGAATCAACGCAAATCGTCGCAAGCGGCTCGTCATCACCGACGTCCCTTTATCCCGCTATGTCTATTTGCGTCCATTGGCGTTGATTTGCGGCTAACTTTTCTGTGAAGATCCTGCTCGCTCAAGGTTAGCGATAATTGGGAGCATCCGTACAGCACCTCATTTCTCTCGATATTGCAGGTAGAGTCGCTTGAACTTGATGCGAACATCCCCTATGCATTCGCAATATCGACCGAAACTATGTACTAGAGCCCCGTGCGCACCATGACCGCATCCATCTCCACCGCCGCCCCCTTGGGCAGGGCGCTGACCCCGACCACCGCCCGCGCCGGATAGGGTTCACTGAAATACTCGGCCATGATCTGGTTGACCAAGGGAAAATCTTCCAACTCCGTCAGGAAGACCGTGAGCTTGACCAGATCCGCCAGGCCTCCCCCGGCGGCAACGGCTACTGCTTCCAGATTGTCGAAGACCCGGCGGATCTGTGCCTGGACATCGCCTTGCACCAGTTCCATGGTCTCGGGGACCAGGGGTATCTGACCCGAGAGATAGAGGGTTTCGCCTACCTGCACGGCCTGGGAATAGGTCCCGATGGCCCGTGGGGCCCGGTCGGTGTCGATAATCTGTTTATTCATATCGGTTACTTGCTGCTGTTGGAACTTGCTGCTGTTGGAACCCACCGTGCCCTAATCGTCCGGACCCTCTGGTTCATATAGTCGGCCATGAGGGGCATCGACTTAAGGGCATCGCCGATCACTTCCAATTGTTTGGTGATATCGTCCCCTAATAGAGCATCGGCAAAGAGCCCGATTGTCTTCTCAACCATCGCCCGTCCGGTGAAGGCCCCATACTGCTCCGGCGATAGCCTTTATATTCCTGACGATCCACCACATCGGCGAGTCTCTCGATGAGGAAGGCATTATATTTCTCCGGCGGCACTGCCTTCTCAAAGGTGCCGAGCAAGAAAGGCTTATATCCCTCCATCGGCAGTATAGCGGCGAGGATCCCGACGAAGATACCCATATATTTGTCCGATTTCAGCAAAATCCGATTATAGGCGTATTCCCTGAAAAATTCCTCCGGCGTCATTTTCTTCGCCTCGCTTTCCAATAAGATCCTATCATCTTTCCTCAGACCAAGTGTCCCCTGATCAGTTGTCCCCAGCGGCACTTCCCGCACCAGGTTACCGACAAGGGCCTTCTCTTGTTCCGACGTCATTTCATCCTTCAGCGCATTGACAAAATCCACACGCTCATCCGGTGTCATTCCCTGCACCAGGTCATAGGCGAATGTCAGATACTCCACCGGCCCCATTTGATCCGGCCTGAGGTCGATATAGTGCACCGGCCCTATTTGATCCTGCTTGTAATTCAGGTGCTTCCTTACGATGGCTTTCTTTATGGAAAAGGCGACATTTTCCTGCACCTTATTTGTTGTACCTGACCTCCTCCTCGGCGGTGGATAGAAACCGGTGGAACGATTTGGCGACCAGAAACCCGGCAACCACCAGCAGGATCAGGCCTACGAACAGGCTCCCGAGCAGGCTCCAGTTTAATGACCCGGGCCACCCGGGCGGAACGCTGCATATAGACCAACGCCTTGGTCAGGCTAGTGATGGCTCGGCTCAGCTCCCCTGCATCGGCGATTTGAGAATGGTCAGTCACGATCATATCCCCAGATTAAAGGGCACCTTAAAAAATAGGTATTTTCACTAATCAAGTAACTCTAAGCCTTTGATTGTTGATGTGTACTGTAGACGAAAACCGTATTTTTCAAAGTGCCCTAAATGGTGTTATCCCCAAACACGGCCCTGCCGTCTGTGGAGAAACAAAGAACCAGCGAGGGGCACGATAGGCAATGGGGCGCAAAGGGTCGATGGGCACCCCTCGGGGCGAGCGCGTATCGGGTCCGCTCGCGGACCGGGTGGATTTTCACGGGCCGACACCAATCGCCTTACGAGCTCAGTGGTCAGGAAAAGAGCTGTTGCCACCAGCGCCTGCGGATCTTGGCCGGCGCTTGGGTCGCCGGCAGATCGACCGGGGGAAGCCGGCTCATGATCCAGCCGGGCAGCGGTGGGTTGTCGCTGTAGCCGCAGGCAACCCCGAGATTATTCGGATCATAGATCTTGATGAAGCTGGGCGTCTGCAGATCGTCGGCATAGACGATTCCACAGTACTCCTCCTGATGCTCCTGGCGCAGCAGCTTGTCCAGCTCGGTCACGAAGGTCTCGACCCGGGCGGCGTCCGAAGGCTCACCGGGCGGCTCCTCCCCCACCGCATAGAGATACCAACCGTCTCCCGCACCCGTGCGTACCCGCTCCCACAGGGCATCGAGCTGATGCCAACGCAAGGCGGCGGTAAAGCTACCCCTGAATGCCCGCAGATAATAGGGTTCTGGGCTATCGACACTGTGCATGGGCTACTCCGAGTACGATTGATCCGGCACCGTCGCTCTCAGGCCATAGCTGGCGAGGGAAGGACCTTGGAATCCTTTAGACCTCACTGCATCAATCCAGTAAGTGTTGCCGGAATCCCAAGTGCCATGGTATAGGTGCCAGGGGTGGCAACAATAGCGGGGCCCTGAACCATTACCCAAGGTGATGTTTCAGCAGTGATTGCTCGTTCCCACGCTCCAGCGTGGGAACGCCACCTTGTCCGCTCCAGCGGCCAAGCCTAGTGACACTGGAGCATCAAGACTTGCTACAGCGGGGCTCTGAACCATTACTCAAGGTGATGTTTTAACAGTGATTATTATCGGTAGCCCTGAGGGAAAGACAAAACCGCTATTCAAACGACACGCCGGATTGCTATATTTGCCTTTTTTTATAGCCTGGAATCAAACCCATGTCGGCACTCTTCGAATCCAAGCTCTCCGGACTGGCCCTACTCAACCGCGGCAAGGTACGCGACATCTACCGGGTCGGTGAGGACCTGCTGCTGATCGTCACCAGCGACCGCCTCTCCGCCTTCGACATCGTGTTGCCCCAGCCTATCCCTGGTAAAGGCGAAGTGCTCACCCGTCTCTCCAACTTCTGGTTCGAGCAGACCCGAGCTATCGTCCCCAATCACAAGTCCGACGTTACCCTGGATCAAGTCGCCATCGACCCCGAGGAACGCGCCCTGCTCGGCGACCGGGCCCTGGTGGTGAAACGGCTCGATCCACTACCAGTGGAGGCCATCGTACGCGGCTACATCATCGGCTCGGGCTGGAAAGACTATCAGCGCACGGGGGCGATCTGCGGCATCGGCCTGCCGCAGGGACTCGCCCAAGCGGACCAACTGCCGCAGGCCATCTACACGCCTTCGACCAAGGCCACCGCCGGGGAACACGATGAGAACATCGACTTCGACCGCACCGTTGCCCTCATCGGTCGCGAGCTGGCCGAACAGGTTCGGGACCTCAGCCTGCGCATCTATACCACCTGCGCCGCATTTGCCCGCGACCGGGGCATCATTATCGCCGACACCAAGTTCGAGTTCGGCCTCGACGCTGACGGCCGTCTGCACCTGATCGACGAAGTGCTCACCCCGGACTCCTCCCGCTTCTGGCCGCAGGACCAATACCGATCCGGCATCAGCCCCCCCAGCTTCGACAAGCAGTTCGTCCGTGATTACCTCGAAACCCTGGACTGGGACAAGACCCCCCCCGCCCCGGCGTTGCCCCAGGACATCATCGACAAGACCGCGGCCAAATACCGGGAGGCCGAGGAACGCCTGACCCGGACCACTCTCCGTGCCTGAGCACCGGAGAACCCAGGTTGGATTGAGCATGGGGAATTTACAGGAAAATTCCGATAGCGGCTGGAATTTAAGTGGTGAAGTCTACCAGCCCTACCCCGTCATTCCAGCAGGGATGGCCGGAATCCAGCTGCCAGGGATGGCAAAACCAGCATAAACGCGGTAGCCATAGGGATTCAAGAACGAGATGGAAATTTGTCGGATTCTCCGGCATCGTGAGGTGAGTCGAGAAAGTGACTGGCAGGCGACATCATAAAGCAAGAATAAATATGCAGACGGATTTATCATACATGAAGATATATTTTGATGTTTGTTGTTTGAACCGGCCTTTTGATGATCAAACTCAGGATAGGATTCGCCTTGAATCGGAAGCCATCCTTATGATACTAAAACATATCTGAGGAAGATGATTGGCAATGGATAAGTAGTGACACTGTTCTTTATGAAATACATAAAACTCCAAATGACGAAAGAAGAGAAAGACTAAATTTCCTTAACTCACGTTCGACTTCACATATTCCAGTAAATCGGTTCATCCGTGCGAGATCAGCGGAAATACGGATAATGGGGTTTAAAATCTATGATGCATTGCATATTGCGTGTGCAGAAAAAGCAACTGCAGATGTATTGCTATCCACGGATGATAGGTTATTGAGAAAAGCAAAAACAAGCCAGCATAGTCTCAGGATAGAAATTGGTAATCCACTTACCTGGTTACAAAAGGTGGCGCAATGAATGATCAAGCTGTAACACTCAATGAAATACGAAGACTCAGAATCGAGGCATTAACGACGCACTTAGGTGCTGTTGGCATGATTCGTTTCCTACAGCAAGGTGAAACTGGATGGGGAGATTATACTAATGATAGGGAAAAGTGGCTTGGCGATCCGAATTTAGAGAAGATTTACGGAGAAATTCAAAACCTGAAAAAAGGCTCAAGCTGACCACTAAATGTCAGAGCTTAGAAAATGTGACGCCTTCAATCGAAGATCAGGATCTCACCGATCATTTTATTCAGGCGGGCAAATTCCTCAAGGTCGAAGTGATCGACCATTTAATAATCAGCGACGAGACCTATCATAGTTTTGTCGATTCGGGATCTCCAAGGAACTTCAGGCAAGCGAACGATGGATCTTGCCTTATAAACTTAAGGAGAGGATCAGGAAGGAAGGGGGAAAGAAAGGTAAAGAAGAAGGGTTAATCAACCACTATGGACTGAAAGTCCATAGTCTGGAGGACTAAAGTCCTCACCCGTGGACAAGCCACGGACTGAAAGTGAAGGGACTTAAAGTCCATAGTTTCAACTATGATGCGCTTCGCGCACTAAAGTTATTGAAGCAATGAAGGGACTCAATTTGGGGAGATGAAAAAAGCCATTGAAATAGCAAAGGCATTGAGGCAAAAAGAGATCAGTATGACGATCATTGCCGAAACTTTAGGGCTTTCAATCGAGGAGATTAAAAAACTATAAGGCCAAAATCAACTGACATGGGAAAAGGGACTAGGCTTGATTGATGGATCGTTTTTCACAGCTCATTTGCCTAACATTTGTCTGCAAGCGCCCCAATGCCGCAGTCCGGCTCCTCAGCAACTTTCAAGCTCGGTGCATGCGGCATTGGGCGCCTGAACCAAGCCGTTAGGCACACAGGTGATATACCATGAGTTGGCAAGAAGTATGCGATAACCCGAAATTGCAAAATTTGCCATTCAAAATCGAATTAAACAATCAGGGGCAGATTTTAATGACTCCGGTTAAAGTATACCATTCCTTATTTTAAGGAAAAATCACGGGGTTATTATACTCAAACTTAACGGGTGGAGATGTGTTGGTAGAATGCGCAATAAGTACCAAAAAGGGGACTAAAGTTGCTGATGTCGCACGGGCTTCCAAGGAACGACTTAAAGTAATCAGGAACGAAGTCGAATGTTCGATTGCACCCGAGATCTGCATTGAAATTATGTCATCTGCCAACACTAAAAAAGAAATGGTAAATGAAAGAAAGTTCCATTTTGCCAATGGAGCTACGGAAGTTTGGGTGTGTGACGAAAATGGGACTTTTGAGTTCTTTACCAAGACTGGAAATCAACCACTATGGACTTTCAGTCCATAGTGGTTGATTTCGATCCCCTCTCCCCCGCCCTCTCCCGGAGGGAGAGGGGGCGCTCGTGGCGTGCCCAACATACTGCTATTGGCTATATCCCCACTTAGAACTTAACCATTACCACTGATCTTCCCACTAAGCCCGTAGGTTGGGATGAGCTTGCGAACCCCAACAAATCGCCATGTCAAGCTAAAGCCGTTGGGGTTCGTCCCTCACCCCAACCTACGCGGGTTGTTAACAATTAGAAGGTTCGCACAGCGGACCGCTTGGATATCGTAGCCGTGAATAATACTCTGCTTCGATTCAGAACTCCATGCTCGGCAACAGATCCGCGCAGTGCCTGATAGCAGGAAACCCGTCCGGCTCCCGGACGGGCTCCTTGGAATCCGGTGCTAGCACCGCCAGCAGCCAGCGAAAACCATAGCCCCTCGCCGTCCCCAGCACCTGCGGGCTGTCGTCGATCAAGAGGGAGCGTTGGCAATCGAAGGGCTCGCTCGATAGTTTGTACGCGGGGCCAGAAGTCGTCCGCTTCCTTGGGGGTTCCCAGCGCGTGGGAGCAGATGATGCGCTCGAGATGGCTGGCCAGCGGTGTCTTCTCCAGCTTGAGGGCGATCGATTGTGGGTGGGCGTTGGTGACCAGTACCCGCCGCTTACCCAGTGCGGTTAGGGCCTCCAGAAAATCGACTATCCGGGGATGCATGACGATGAGGTGATCGACCTCCTGCTTGAGGCCGGCGATGTCCAGCGCCAGCTCGCGGCTCCAGTGCTCGACGCAGTACCAGGCCAATGTACCCTCGTGCCGCCGGTAGCGCACCAGGAGGTCGGCCCGTGCCCGAGCCAGGGGCAATCCCTGTGCCGCGGCGTAACGCAGGGGCACATGCTCGCGCGAGAAGTGGTTGTCGAAGTGCAGGTCGAGCAGGGTGCCGTCCATATCCAGGAAGACAGTATCGACGGCATTCCAATCGATCATTCGGTTAGGGTGAGCTCAGTTGGACGAAGGTTACTGATACAAGCATAAAAGAGTGGGTAGTTGTCAGGCCCGATCATTTCCCCTTCCCTGCAGCACACCGATCTGTTCCATCAGGGGATCGATAACCGGCTTCAGCTTGCAGCGCATGAGGCTGCCGATGGCGGTGGAGTTTCGGAGCACGGGTCGCAGCACGCCGTAGCCCAGGCCCGAAAGCAAACGCATGGCGGGGATTTCCGCCACCAGGCCCGGTGCCGCATCGCGGCAGGCACGCACCTCCTCCGGGCTATCGTCGGCACAGGCATGATCCCGTGCATCCTGCAGCAGGGCCTCCAGCGGCAGGTCCGGGTCACCGTCCGGGCGCAGCGGTGAAAAATAGGTGCGCACCAGGTCGAAGGTGGCCTGGACCAGATCCTGGGTGGGGGGGGGTGGCGAGTACGGTGGCCAGGGTTTCGAGAAAGGTCTGGCCCGGCGAGGACTGCACGCGCAACAGCAGGGCGGCGCAGGGATTGCCGGCCTGTGCCAGGGGTCGGAGATACCGCGCATGGGCCTCGGCATCGCTCCGGGCGGGCACGGGTTGCGGCAGGTCATCCGGCAGGGCCTGGAGGAAACCCACCAGATAGGCCTGTTTGCGGGCGGATTTCTGCCATAGGGATAACCGATCTTCCGCGTCGACCAACCCCGGCTGGAGGATAAGCCGGACCGACGCCGTCATCTTCTCGGTCTCGAAAGGCAGGAACTCCAGCAGGTAACGGGCGAGGGTCCGGCCCATCTTGCCGGCGACGATGGTCGGATTGGCGAGCATGTGGCGGGCGTTTTCGGCATCTTCCATGGCCCACCAGGCCCGCCTTGCCAGCTCATTGGTGAGGCCCGGGGCACAGACGGCCGCGACCACGGCCTCCGGTTCTCCCAGCATCAGGAGCTGCTCCAGGCTCTCGTCGCGCATCTGGCCCATGCGTGTCCAGCGCCGGAGATAGACCGGATAGCCGCCGGGGGAACCCAGGATGTGGCCAGAGATGAGCTCCTTGACGCTACGCACATAGTGTTCGGGACGCCCCTCCGGGTGGAGCGGGACTTTGGACTCGCCCTTTTCGGACAAGCCCCGGACGACCAGCTTGGATTCGTCGATCCGGATGGCCAAGGGCTTGTTGGCGAGCAGGACCTTGAACCGAAAAGTGTCTTCGCTGGTTAGCCCCATCAGATCGAATCCACCAGCCACTAGGCCTGAGTAGATAGTCTCGTCCAGGTCCGGCAAGGCCGGCTGCAGAAGGTCTTAAGAGGCTGTCCAAAAACTAACTCATTGATTATAAAAGCATGCTTGTCATCTGGCTCCCACGCTCCAGCGTCACCAAGCCTGGCCGCTGGAGCGGCCAAGGTGGCGTTCCCACGCTGGAGCGTGGGAACGAGCAAAATCAATAAGATTAGTTCTTAGACAGTCTCTAAGTCCGCACATAAACGCCAATGGACGCAAATAAAGGGCACCTTGGAAAATAGGTATTTTCACCGATCAAGCGACTCTAAGCCATTGATTGTTTAGATATACTGTAGACGAAAACCGTATTTTTCAAAGTGCCCTAAACATGAAAGTCAATGGGAGGAAGGCCCATTTCCCCGACAGCGCGCCTTTCAACAACGCCCTACCACCCCGGACCGATTTTCATCGCCGATCGCGAAGTATAAACCACAAAAAACACGAACATCCACGAAAATGTCATCCCGACGCAGGAGGGATCTTTTCGTGTCCTTTCGTGTCTTTCGTGGTCAACACAATTCGGGCAATGCCCACGCTTGTTCCCTCCTTTTCCGTAAATGGGTTGAAGTAAAGAGGGTTGAATGGTGGGTTGCATGTGTCTAGGATCTGAACCGTGGAGGACTACTTTAGGTCAACACGACCTAACATCAAAGTCGATGAGGAAAAATCAACCACTATGGACTGAAAGTCCATAGTCTGGAGGGCTAAAGTCCTCATCCGTGGACAAGCCACGGACTGAAAGTGAAGGGGCTTAACGTCCATAGTTTCAACTATGATGCGCTTCGCGCACTAAAGTTATTGAAGCAATGAAAAAAACCATTTTCTTGTTATCGCTGATATCTTCCGGTTTCGTCTGTATTGCCGGAGAAAACCAAGCACCACGCATTACGCATGGCGTCGCTGTCGGCGACGTCGAGAGTCGCACTGCAGCGATCTGGTCATGCGCCGATCGGGAGGCGATGATGAAGGTTACTGTCCGTTCCCCATCCGGAAAAAAGATATGGAAATTAGTAGTTATAGGCTCGGCATTTGGAAGAATCTAGGATAGCTTTCAATCAAGGAGGATAATATGATGAATTTGTTCCGAATTTTAACACTGTTCCCAGATCATGAGGCGTGCATTGAGCATCTTGAGGAAATCCGCTTCCGGGATGGCGATTACTGTCCACATTGTAAGAGCGCGAACGTAGCTCGGAAAGCCGATGGACACCGTATTGGCCGCTGGAACTGCCATGATTGCAAATCTAGCTTCAATGTCCTGTCGGGCACAATTTTCGAGAAGACCAGGGTGCCGCTACGGAAATGGTTTGCTGCAATTGGCTTGATGGTAAACGCGAAACAGAGCCTGTCGAGCTGCCAACTGGCCCGCGATCTGAACATCAATCAGAAAA
>Ga0209679_1000343_pt1 | contig 18198 bp, 10 predicted proteins | sample WorMetHEROISLAND_4_FD_187408 | JGI IMG/M metagenome (GOLD analysis project Ga0209679, IMG submission 187408) | Marine gutless worms symbiont microbial communities from Max Planck institute for Marine Microbiology, Germany - Olavius sp. 2 HERON... ...
CCGTGATGTCATTTTTGGGCTACAACAAAATCAAGACCAAATCCCAGATGGCGGCGGAAAATTTCAAATGCAATGGTTCATCCAATCCTAGTGGTTATTGAAATAATGCTGAAATTCATTGCATTTGTTCATGGCATTGCGTTTCAAGGAGATGAGTGCTGAAACCGCGATGTATCGGTGAAGTAGACGCTGACATTTTCCAGCGACACGTAACGCAACGTAACAAGCTCCGCAAGCCAAGAAAGGATGCGTACTTTTTCACGTAACGCAAAGTTCCACAAGAGCGGCAAGACCACAAACGACTGCGATCTGTGGACTTTTTACGTCACAATTTCCAGCGACACGCAACCCATTGCGTTGTGTTGCGAAACGTTGCGCTGCGTTGCGTTGCGTACTTCTATCGCTGGAAAATGGCCTTTAAAGCCCCCGAACGCAATCCGTTTACTACCTCCGTCTAATTAGTGAATGGGAGCCAGATTTGGTCGTACTAAGTGATTACGAGTACGAGTACAAGTACGCGTACGTAGACTACGAGCACAAGTTTGAGTACAAGTACCGGAAATTTGTACTCGAGCTATACTCGAGTACGAGTACAAGTACTAAGTACTGCATTTCTGCCAAGCAGATCCATGACACCGTGTGCGAAAAAAGTCTACGGTTTACTATACGCAAATTTAAGTATATTTTTTATAATTTTTCGCAAGAATCACCCATATACTTCACTTTACTAAAATGTGTAAAATTTACCCCGAAATTTACGTATCCCTAAGTTTTGCTGACGTAATTATGACGTCACCCAAAATGCCGCTTTCGGCAGAAGGTAGCGTCTAAACTAAGCCATTGCGATACGAAAAACAGGACAGTAGTTGAAAAAACAAAAACGCCGTGCTGTCGCAAGGGAACTGCGCGATGCCGCAGCTGTTGTTTTTGGTTTAAAGTTGGCCGACAACATTCACTACAAGTTTAAGAGTGGCCAAGCTTCGAAAGCCAGGTTTCAGTTCACAACCCGCGGCAGCCGTATTGGTAGATAACTGTCACAACAAAACAGTTGAATTTGATCATGAAAAAGCGTGAGATACGCGTATACGTAATATACGGGCGCAGGCATAAAATCTAAGGAAAAATTACATAAATCTTGAGAACCACCGCGAATATCTGCACAAACCTTATATTGCCAGAATCTAGAGTCATTGGGCTACATCTTCGTCGCTGATAGCATGGGTCTATTTTCATTCAAATTTTCGTGGTGGGCTCCGAAAGACGCATGTGTTTGGAAACAGAGTGCGTAATGGCCCTTCAAGGTCATCCAAGGTCGTTGATTTTGGCACCAATCGAAAGCGCGTATGCGACTTCCTATTGGTCATCAATAGTAACATTGGTCCTACCTTGCCCCATTTCAGAGACATTTCAGGTTTCCTGAGAAGAGCGACCCCACCCCTATTCCACCCGAATTTTAGGGTGTTCCCCTTTGGAGTAGATTGCCGATGTTGTGACTCCGATGAGCGAAGACTCTAAGCTAATTATTCGTGAACGTTCTTTCGAATTAACTCAACATGCCCAGGATACTGACGGACAGACAGACAGACGGACGGACGGACGACTTACGACAGCAATACCGCGCTGCAGTACGTGCGTCGTGCGGTAAAACAGCTGAAACTGTATCTGAAACTGAAGCAAATGTCTCTAACGACATCTGGGTCGATACAGCACGGAGATGACACGTCGAGCGTGGCTCATGCACTGATCCTGAGTGACACTGGCCGTTGACGCTGACCGCCACGTGGCTGGCCAATATGGCATCTGCACATTGAAGACTTGGACATCGCGTGACCTTGTCAGCAGAAGATGGCGGCGGAAGCGCAGACGAGAAAAGCATTGTATGGCAGCTGAAAGGGAGGAGCAGGAATTCAACCGTGCCATGAATACACAGCGACCGTCGCTCGTAGCGGCACGATGCTGCTGCATTATGACTGATCAGATCTGAAGCCGCATCGTCAACGTCATCGTAATCCTATGTCTGACACGGTCATCTCTCCTCCTTCAATTCCGCCCTACTGGGTTCACTGAAGTCCCGAAACAGACGCCAAGCAGCGTGGCGTCAGTTCGCTGTACGGAGGACGTGACTGGACGTCGTCGACGTCAACGTCTCGTCAAACGCTGAGCACCTTTAGTACCGTCTTCGGGTCTCTGTAAGATTCGTTCAGTTCATCGGCCCACTCCCCGCCGAATTTCCGTTTTTCTCTCTCTTTCCACCGGCCGTCTGTCGTAATGGAAAAGGAAACGGCGGTCGGCCGGCCGCTAGCGACGTGTGAATGAAGTATATCGCGTCAGCACACACATCGTCGGAGCGCGAAAATGCCAACTCGTTCGGCGCCCTGTATGAAATACACCCACCTCCTCTTGTGTACTGCCCATTCAATGCACTGCCACATCATCCACTGCCAGCAGCAGCAGCAGCAGCAGCCGAAAAGGCGAGTTCTGTGATGACATCGATACCGCACTCAACGAAGACGAATGCAACTAAAGAAGTGGACGACATCACTCATCGCAGTCTGTTTAGCCCTAAGGTGCCCCGCTACTACCATTATACAGTCGGCATTATACAGATCCATTTCATGGCCTGACGTCGAAAGGGGTGACAGATCAAAACGAATTTACATAATACTTTAGTTAGATTTTCTCCTTTTATGCATCTGTAGTTCCTGGCCTCTATTACTCAAATGAAAGGAACTATAGACGTTGGAATGAACGTCTTTTGCTAGATACATTAGAGCCAACCAGTCCAAATTAGAGATTACCTTGGGAATGGTATTCCTAATGGAAATGGAAATCCCATGCGAATAGGACAAAAAATCAATCAATCGTGGGAATTTGAATGGCAATGGGCCACAACCTGCATGGGAATGGGAATTACCCCTCTTTCCATGGGTATTAATTCCACTGACGACTAATGTTGCAGAATTTAGCGTTCTGTGTGAAGTATAAATACCCTATATACAAATAATAATAATAATTCCAGCGTCTTTCCATAGCTCTCCAACGGGGGAATGCGGTCTCCTTCCAGAACACCATGATCACTGAGTGAGGCGCCGTTGCAACCATATTACATTGCTTACTTCAATATTTCCGCCTACTGGCTTTGTGCTGGTGGATATAAAAATAATAATAATAATAACAATAACAATTTTGGCGTTTGATTTCTCTACTCTAAAACACTATATTTTCGCTGCAGCTTAATTTCACGGTTTTTGCATTTTAATTTATCATGCCGGCCGGCAAACGTCGCAAAAAACCGTTGTCACTGAGGTCATTCATATTTTGACTGACTGTATTCCTTTGTCAGTTTGACAGTTTGTACGTATATACTATATAGTTTTTGTCTTTAGATTTGGCGTAGTCTACAGTGTAGGGCAGCTGTTGTCGTACCTTGCTACCTTGCTGTCCTGTTTCTACAATGTAACAAGAAGCTCAGCTACCGCTTAGAAACAGGGCGTCAGCAATGTATTTCTTTGTAGCTAAGTTACTTTCTATCGCCGTAATGACCTACAGCTGCGTCTAATCACCTTAGTACCCTACGTCCGATGACGCGGCTAATTTGTTACGCACACAGCGAATACGCTTAAGCATGCGACGGCACCACTGTCGTTTGAAGTCTCCTTTCTAGAGAACCCCTGCGAATACCCGCATAAGCTTTATATTGCCAGAAACTAGAGTGCCTGAGCGACATGAGAGCTGCTATAGTATTGGTCTATCTGTATTTACTTTTACGCAATAGTTTTCGAAAGCCAAGAAAAGGTGTTCAAAACGAGCGTTAACGAGCGACCCCACTGTACTTTAACGTCTCCTTTCTAGAGAACCCGACCGAATATCCACACAAACCTTATATTGCCAGAAACTAGAGTCCCTGTCAAAGATTTGCACTGCTGACAGTATGTGTTTATCCTCATTCGTTTTCACGCAATTATTTTTCGAAAGGCGCACGGTCCGAGCCAGCCAAACCTGCTGGAAAACAGAATTTAACGCGAAATAGTCTGTCAAGTTCATTCAAGGCCATATACTTTTGGGGTCGCTGGAAAGGCGACAAGGGACTAAATAATACTGTATAATAATGTTGGACTCATTTTCTAAGGTGACGAAGACGTAGCGTCCAAAAGCCCTGAAAATCGACGTTTTCGATTACCCCACTGTCGTTTGACGCCCCCTCTCCTGAGAACCCCTGCGAATATCCGCATAAATCTTATATTGCCAGAAACTAGAGTCAGTGCCGCTGATTCATTCAAATTTTTGTGGTGGGCTCCGAAAGACGCATCTTTTCTGTAATAGAGTGCATATCTGCCGTTCAAGGTCATCCAAGATCGTTGATTTTGGCACCAATCGAAAGGGCGTATGCGAGTTCCTGTTAGTCATTAGTAGTAACTTTGGTCCCACCTTGTACAGTTTGAGACGCGGCGACTTATTAGATGAAAATTGCGAATTTTTCCTACTCCAGTCTCATTTAACGCCTTCGCTCGGGGTGAACTCTTTGGAATTTCTGGATGAATTTTTTATTCCGAAAGCTAGAATCCTTGAGCTATCCGTCGGTGAAGATTTCGTGATCCTATTTTGCGTCGTTTTCACTCAGTGTGACAAGACAGACGGATAGACATCCCGACGACGGCTAGTACAGGGCTTGCATAGGCCCTGTAATAATGCATGTGTTGTAATAATGCATTTTCGAACGAATAAAGATTAACAACAGCTCACTATTCATTTATTCGATGGCAAGCTCAGTTGTACTGTTCTGCATGAGTTCACGTCTACTAAATACCTCTTTTCACAGCTACTCTCGTTTTGACCGCATTTGTCACGGGCTGGGCACCATGCGCCGTTGGTCCATAGACGTAGTCTAAATATGCGGTGTATAAACGATCGAGACAATCTAAGTCCGACCCATGCGTGCAGCTCTTTACAGCTCGTCCGACGTCTCCGTTGATTACTTTCGATACATCATCGAGCGGCATCGAGCTCGCTAAACCGGTTTCGACAACCTCGTTAATGATTAATCGTCCCAGCACCAATCGCCGCCGAGCCCAACAGTCAGACAGCTGATGTGCGTGATGTCTGATAGGCTGCACTGTCTCATCCACTGCTAGTGTAGCATGGTCCCTTTATTTATGAATCTCTGTTCTAATACTTTCCTGCTTGCGAAAAAGATGTACTGAAAGACTAAATGCAAGAGTGGAGCTAAGGAAGGATTTACGTGCCACTTGACAGACCTAGATCATTACCGAAAACCGTCTTATACGATCTTATGCGGTCGATGAACTGTACTAATACCAACAATCAGCTAAATCAACTACAAAAAACACACACAAAGAACTAAAGTATTGTAAACAAAGCAAACAATAAAGACGCATCTTTTCTGCAATAGGTTGCGTGTCGGCCGTTCAAGGTCATGTAAGGTCGTTGATTTTGGCACCGATCGAATGGATGTATGCGACTTCCTATTAGTCATTAATAGTAACTTTGGTCCTATCTTGCACCGTTTCTCAGACACGGCGAGTTATGAAAACTGCGAATTTTTCTATCCCACTCTCATTTAACGCCCTCGCTCGGGGCTCGAATTTCTGGATGAACTTTTTATTCCCAAAACTAGAGTCCTTGGGCTATCCGACGGTGACTACTTCGTGATCCTAGCTTGCGTCGTTTTCACTCAGTGCCAGCGTTTGACGGACAAACGGACAGACGGACGGACAGACAGACATCCCGATCGTAGCTAATTCAGGGATCTGTATAGCAAGCTATGCTGACACCCTGTAAAACTTTGAATGAAGATAGACCCATATTATCTTCTGGCGGTATAAAGTTTATGCGGATACTCGGGGAGGTTCCCTGGGGAGGGGCGTCAAACGAAAGTGGGGTTGTCGACAACGGCAATTTTCAGCGATTTCGCTGGCTATTTTTCAGAAACTTTAGAGATGAGGCCAGCATTATTATATAGCGATACTTAGTCCGTCGTCAGCTGTTCAGTGATTCCAAAATGCATGACCTTGAATGACCTTGGACGGCTATTTCGCGTTAAATTGTTTTCGCGCGGGTTTGGCTGGCTCCGACCGTGCGACTTTTGAGAAATAATTGCGTGAAAACTAATAGAGATAGATACATATTATTGCAGCGCAAATCTTCGGCAGGGACTGTAGTGTCTGGCAGTGTAAGGTTTATGCGAATATTCGCTCGGTTCTCTAGAAAGAAGACGTTAAAGCACAGTTCGATCGCGCGTTAACGCTCGTCTTGAACATATTTTTCTTGGCTTTTGAAAACAATTTCGTAAAAAGAAATCGAAATATACCCATACTGTCATAGCAACCGTCAAGTAGTTCAGGTTCAAGTTCAGGGAATCTGGTTTCTGGCAATATAAAGTTTATGCGGGTATTCGCAGGAGTTCTCTGGAAAAGAGACATCAAACTACAGTGAGTTCGCGCAACATGTGCACGTGCTGTGGTCGCATGCTGAAGTTTATTCGCTGTGTGCGTAACAAATTAGCCGGATCATCGAACGTAGGTTTCGGCTGTGATAGACGTAGGTGTAGGTCATTACGGCGATAGAATGTAACTTAGCTACAGAGAAATGCATTGCTGACGCCTTGTTTCTAAGCGGTAGCTGAGCTTCTTGTTTAACGTAGTGTGGACATTATTTTGAAGACATGGATGATTGTGACAGAATTTACATACTTTAATAATATCACGAACAGCCGAGTGTAGGAATGTTATGCCGTCTTATATACAAATAAATCGTATCAATAAAATCTCCAAAAAGACGAAGAAGATCCCGTCGGATAGTGGAACCGTCGTTTGGTTTTATCTACGAACTACGGTTAAACACACCGTGCTTTTGTGTAAAAACGGACAAACAACCAATGACGCTGTAAGCTGCGGAAACCGTGTAAATGATGAGCTAATGTGGTGAAGATGATACTGTTGTGCTCGGATAGCGTGTCACTGTGTCATGTACGGCGGGAGAAGTCGAGCCAGTAGCAGCAGCAGCAGCAGCAGCAGTGACGTCAGTTATAAAGACAGCGGAGATGATCGTCAGCAAGGCATCTTCACATCACCGAATCACCCGCAGATTTACCCGACCAACGTCAACTGCATCCTCTACACCTTCATTGCCGCACCGCAACAGATCATCGAAATTACTTTCAGCGAGTTCGATCTACAGATTCCCGCCACCAGCAAGTCAGAATATGTTCTTTCATTCTGTCGTGAACGTGGTGAACGGCTTAAAAGCAAAGCCAATGGCATACTGTTGCAGTTTATAAGTTGACATCTGACTGAAACGCTCATGATAGAACCCCATGATTGTCTTAACTTTCCACATCAGCAACATACACGGCCAACATACTTGGCACCAATATATTTTGTGTTTCAGTATCTAACAAGAATGTAGTGCAAATAGCATGTGATATACTTATATCCACTTGCAGCGATATCAGTAAAGGGCATATGCAGGTTGTTGCTTTGCAAAAAGTTAAACAAGTTGGCAATTTATGTAAAGAGAATATTTTGTAGTTGTGTCTGTTGTACAACTCGTTGGCAGATTTAGCTTCTAAGAATAAACAGAATGCGTTGTTGTCAGCCTGTCGCAGGAGATACCTACGCACTGTGTATGTTATGCAACGGCATATCTGCGGTAGAACCTGCCTAGAATTATTTAATATGCGGAAATAGTGCATCCGGGAGCGGTTATGGCCAAATAACGAGGCCAGAGTTCTTCTAGACACACTGGTCGTCCACTCGCCCATGCACGTGCTTATTAATAATTAACCAACTGCTTGCAAGACACCCGCCCGTCTGACTAGTTCACCCAATAGTAACACTTATGAAAATGGATTCGGTGCCATTCTAAACTGGATATTTATTAGTGAACAACGCAAGGTCATCAATTACACGATAAAGAAGAAAAAAGAAAAAGAAATGTTCCTGGGTTCAATAACACAGTAACACAGTATTTTAATAATATAGGCCTATGTGACAAACGCACATACAAAACATAGCAGAATGACACAGTGGCAACATTAGGAGGATAATACTATATGAAATCAAAGAGTGACCTAACGATAAAAGACTGTTTATGTAAATTGCTAATACATGCCGATAAATCATAGTCATGTCCTCGTGAGCGCAGGCTGTCAGAGCGCTGAGCATAACAAGACAACAATTCATGTAGCCAATGGTTAGATTTCAGCATATTACGAAACAGGTCAACCGAGCAAGATTTCATCAGATCGTTGAAGGACAGTGCCTAAGTAGAGTAGTATAGCCATACATATATAGTCGTTTTACGGTAGACAAGAATTCCGATCAGGCAGGCAGTGCATGTCGTAGTCGTGATTCAATAATGGCTTGAGAAACTTGATCAAGCCTTGAGAGGGCAACAGTATAGGTATAGTCTCTGATTACACTGACTTTTGAAATTCTCCTGAAAAATAACTCCAAGAAGTTTCACAGATGCAACACGGTCCACGTTATTAAGTGGCAATGGGATGTAATGACATCAGGCCCTGGGTTGGCGTAGCACAATCTCTAGTTTTCTTAGTGTTAAGACAATTTATTGGCTGAATTCTGTGGCAATGTCGACAGTAAAGTGCTCGAAGACGAGCAGAGTGATGTCATCGGCGTAGGCTATTGAAGAAGGATATTATCGTTGGATAGTGGTTTAAGATCGCTCTTCATTACGATGTAAAGCTGCGGCCCAATGCCAGAACCTTGGACAATGCCTTGATTAATAGCACAGGGATTAGACAGATGACCGTTTACTTTACAGACTTGACTCTACCAGGGAGGAAAGACAGCTTATGTGCAAGGAGCTTTTCCGTGTCTTTTCAGAGTTGAGTTGACGTGAGTTATTCGCCGTGGTAAGCGAGAATAGATAACTCGCAGTGTCACAGAACACGCCGCTCCACTGTCGGTATTCATTTCGTCTACCCACGGAGGGATGGCCAAGCTGAGTTGGCTTGGGTGGCTGGTTAAGTACCAAGACGGTGTACCTGCGAACGGTCACCCTTCTCAGAACTAACCCGGTTCGATGTTGAGTTAATGTGCGAAACGCTATTACAGTTTGCCACTAAGCCAAACCTACACTATAGGCCAACACGGTGAGTCAGAAAACAGAGACAAATCTGTTCTTGTCTTCGCCAAATATTGACCGATTTTGATTTTTTTCACTGGCACACTCAGCAGTAAATTTGCCATAAAGCAAACATTAAAGATCCCATCACATCTCAGTGGGTTAATTCACGGTGTAATTAAGCAAATGGTAGTCTAAAACTGAAAAATTTTCCACCTGTAGCTTGCTGTTTGCTCAGGGGTTTATATACGTCCCTATTCGCCGTAAGAAGCAGCATAATACAGAACTGGAAAAGAACATGCAATCACAAAACAAAGCCTCTACAAAATATATACAAAATTATCGACAAACAGCAGCAGCAGCAGGTGATAAGAAAGAAGACGATGAGAAAAACAATTAATTACTTAATCACATATTAACATGGAGTAGATCACTTTCAACCTTACTGTTGTGCACATTTAAACAAATTGGCAATCCCAAAATGTTGTCACGTAAGACTTTTACGAAATTAGGCCCAATAATATTATGATTACAACATTATAACTATACCACTGCTACTATTATTGACTAGCTCACTTGATGCGCAGGTGCATGGACTTCGTGCGGCTTTTCCTGGACCTGGAGAGGCCGGAAGTGAACGAACAGAACGAGTGGAACTACGAGTTGTGTGGTAATGACACACTATCATCATTATCTCAACGACGATTCTATTCGTCAACGCCGTATCTCATCCTCGAGTTTCATACTGACCATATTCAGAACAACAACACCGGCTTCCGGGGCTTCTTCAAATTCATCGACAGAGGTACATAGTAGTAATATTGTTAATGTCAATAATAACGAAATAGCAGTAATGTAGTACATTAACCCTTAAATTCGTATTATGTATTTATGTTTGATGAACGTGTTTATTTTACGCTGATCGTCATAGGCGCCGACTTACCGGGTGCAGTGGGTGAGAATGCACCCAAAGAAAAGTTTAATGGATGAGTCGCAGTTAGAAACGTTGGGTCCTTAAATACAAATAAATGTACAAAACTGTAGTTTATACACATGTTAACGGCTAAATACAGTGACTTACACATCGAAAACAGCAAAAGTCATAACAAAGGTGATATTATTCTATTATTCAACAGCACAGTGACAGTTAGTCGATGTGAATGCTGAAACCGCGGTGGCGAAAGTATCTTTTCGTCCCCGCAAAAATTTATCAAGTTCAGCTGGTTGATAGTCAAACTTCTATAAGTCTGTGTTCATTTAAAATCCTTATGCATAGTTCATCGTATATTGTAAGTTTCACGGTGCACTTGTTAATCTTTAATACCAGACATACAGAACTGTTGCTTGGGGCTTGAGCCATTTGCAGCTCGAGCCGGCTAGCCAGCTGGAAAATTTACGAGCCGAGCCACAAAAACTGGAGTGACTCAGAGGTCTAATATCAGGACTGCAGGAGAACCCAAAATGAACAACCCAAAATGTATCAAAACTCTTGGCGGCCAGGGCTTCGCCCCACCCCACTGGGGGAGCTTACAGCGCTCCCCAGACCCTAGCTGGTGGCTTACCGCCCCCTCTCCATGAACCTCACCGCCGACTCAGCCCTTTGGGCTTCGAGCTTCGGCACTTCGGGCCTCGCCTCGCCCCCGCAATGTTGGTTTCGTTCCAATGCCAATGCCCGAAAGTGCCAAATTTTGGCGGTTTTCGGAGCCTGGGGTCAAAGAGCTGAAAAAGTTTGGATTTTTACTGCAAAGGCACATCTATACATGAATTCACGTCGTTTAAGGCATTGTGCGTGAAAATCGGTTGGGCGATGTGACTTTCAGTTCGGTTGGGAAAAAGTAAAGAAAGTAACAAAGATCGTATATTTCACATATTTACCCAGAAACCCCGCTGATCCGATCGTCACCAGATTTGGTTTGGGGACAGATTTCCAGGACGCAATCAATTGCGCCAAATTTCATTCCAATCCGTTCAGGGGTTTTGATTAAACCTGTGATTAAACCTGAAGTTAAAATATTGTGTTACTTTTATTTTATGGATAACTTGGGCAAAATAATGTAATTCTTTTTAACTTTATTAGCAGTAAATATCCACCAGAGACGGAACGTTCTCGTTTATGCGTGTATGCAGATTAATTTACAGCATGTGTTTATAATGTCTGCCCTTAGTAGTCAGTACCCATGCACGCTTGCTTTGAGTCGTGCATGCAGCTTGTCAGTGGATGCAGTGGGTGTAAGTGGTCTAGTAAAGAGTACCGGACTCATCACTTTTGGTTGCGGTTCGAATCTCACTTGGGTCATTTGCAAGCAACCTTGAGCAAGTTGCTATAACCTACTGTGTGTTCGGGTGAACTCAGCCTTCTACCGTCAGCGGGACGGGAAATGAGTAGTAACTTACGAGCTAAGGGGTGAAGGCCTAGTGTGGCTGATTGGGGCGGTGGTATGTCTGTGTGCTGCATCGCGAGTCCAACTGTTTGTTAGCGCGGGCAATGGATGGCCGCATAATGCGCCATGGTATCATTAGCTCATGCCAATCGGCTGCCACTTCCGAGATTGTACGCGCTTCTGGACACAAGTCTGACTCATGTAAGCAGCGCTATAGCAAGTACTTCGACCGTCGACCTTTACCACATTCATGCCCGGTTTTAGAAACGTAGGATAAACCACGGATTAGTTATTCCGAGATCAGAGGATATTCCGAGGTTTATCCTCGGGCTAGGTTTTGGCGTTTTTAGCAACGCTTTCTATTCTCAGAATAACTATTCTCGGGATAACTCGACGGCGTTTGTAAGCAAGCATCTGATTGGTCAACACAGCCACGTGACCTGGCGTAGGTTGGTTATCGTTAAACGAAATTCAAAATGGCGGCCGCCGCCATCTTGAATTTACTTCCGGTGTCGATTTTGGTCACATGACCTGTTTCCGGTTGCAGCTTATCAAATTTCAGCGGTTGATTTGATACCGTTGCAGCGGTATCAAATTTCGTAACTGTATCTCAACCGGCGGCTGAGTTTATTGCGTTTTGTGGAAAAATTCAAAGTGGCGTCGTCCGCCACTTTGAATTTGTATATGGCAATTCTGGACCACCCACGAAGTCCACTTATGGACCTGCAGTCGCACAGCAAATTTGGTGTTAATCGATCTTCTACTTTTCAAGATATCGTGATTTTAAAATTTTGCAAATTTGGCTTAAAACGCCAATTCAGGCCGCCAAAATTTACGTTTTGGGGGGTTTTAACCCCTAAATGTTACTTTTCATTGTTAAGATCCCCAAAAGGCACTTTCTTCAGCCCTCATTGGTCGCTGTAGGAGGCGCGGTGCGACAGAGACGCCCCGAATGTACAGCCAAAATTACGGTGTTCGCCCAGACGCCCTCGGTGAACTGGTCTTTACCAAATTTTGCGAGCTGGTTCGTGTCCCGGATATGTTGCTTAGTTTGGAGTTTCAGAACGATCGGAAGAAAAATGAGGGAGCTGTGGGGGGTCGAAATTTCCCTTCTCCCATTGAAAAGGCACATCGCTTATGCGACAGCTTGTTGCTACCGCACAAGCCGTGATTTCGCAAATGTACAACGTAACCCTCTTTAGTTTTTCACAGCTTTCGATAAAAGGAGTAAGTGAGTGGGAAAACTGGACCGGATGTGGAAGAGGACACGTGTAAACCGATTTCCGAGATCTCTTGGGACTGTGAGCTATCCGGCGGCCACCAAGACGTATGAACTGAGCAGGTGAAAGGCGGGCTACGTGGGTGGTCGGGCGTTGACCGACAACTGCATGGTGCTTCGTGATCGAGTTTCTCAGTCGTGATGACGATGGATCGTCGAGCTTACCACAGCTGCGACTTCACCAGCTCGCCTGCGTACTAAAGACATTGATCGACATGATTCGAATTCACTCGACGTTGAGTAATCAAAGACGTGTTAAAGCTCAATTCCACCAGATGTTTGCAATACGTGTCCGCTTTGGAGATTGTGTCATTGTTCAGAGTTAACAGATATTCATGTTCCTTTGCCTATCTTTTCCCCTAAATAATCAAATTAAAATCGGAGTAATAAAGGTAGCTTTACGCAGAGTAAGAGATCTACATATCATCATATTCAGATATTGCGTCTTTATATGCTCATAATGAAACAGCGTTGAACGTTGAACGATTTGCTTCAAGCCCAGAAACACCATTACACATCATTCTACGGTCGCACTCGTACTGCCTATCTCTACCGTTGTGTCTGGAGTGGTATAACGGGTCGCTAAATCCACGGGTGCACTCAGGCGTGACCAAACGAATAGAGTGTAGGCTACACTACCGACCGTCCGCAACCGTGGAATAACTGTGTTAAACAACTGTCTGGAGTGGAATAAGTTCGTTTAACACTCACGTATCCCACTCCATGCAGTTGTTTAACATCACATGGAACACCGACAACTCAGTTATGTATAATTTAAGTCAGTTGTGACATGGGCCTAGTGCGTTATGTGCCAAAGACATTGAAATGTGCAGTTTTAAAACTGCATGTAATGTATGGAGAATTGGTTATTTATACCTGTTTTACCTGAACGGGTAACCTAGGTGAACATGAAAACGTCGTTGAAATGACGCGTTATTGTCATTCAGTACGCATAAACATGAACTTAATTTTTAAGTTATCCTTGAAATTTATTTTTAGAGGGTTGTCAGCATAGCTTGCTATGCAGAGTCCAGTATTAGCTACAGTCAAGTTGTCTGCTGCTGTCTGTCCGTCTATCTGTCTGCCACACGCTGGCACTGTGTCAAAACGACGCAAGCTATGATCACGAAATCTTCACCGACGGATAGCACAAGGATTCTAATCGTGGCATTAAAAAATTCATCCAGAAATTCGAAAGGGGTCTCCCCGGGCGAGGACGTTAAATGAGTGTGGGGTAGAAAAATACGATGCGCAGTTTTCAGCCAATAAGTCACAGTATCTCAGAAACGGTGCAAAATAGGACCATAGTCACTATTAACGACTAATACGCCCTTTCCATTGATGCCAATACCAACGACCTTGGATGACCTTGAATGGCCGATACGCACTCTATTGAGAAAAGATGCGTCTTTCGGAGCCCACCGCAAAACTCTGAATAAAGATAGACCCGTACTACCAGCAGCAGAAATGTAGCCCAATGACTCTACTTTCTGGCGATATAAGGTTTGTGCAGATATTCGCGGGGGTTCTCTGGGAGGGCGTCAAAGTTACGATGGCGGGGTTGTCGGCAACGGCAATTTTCAGCGTTTTCGCTGGCTATTTCTTCGGAAACTTTAGAGATGAGGCTAGCATTATTATTTGTCGATATAACGCAGTCCATCGTCAGCATTTTAGTGATCCCAAAACGCATGAGCTTGAATGACCTTAAATGGCTATTTCGCGTGAAATTCTGTTTTCGTTCCCGTTTGTCTGGCTTCCGACTGTGCGAGTTCGAAAATAATGTGTGAAAACTAATGAAGATAGACAATATACTGTTAGCGACGTAAACCTTCGGCAGGAAGTCTAGTTTCTGGCATTATAAGGTTTGTGCGGATATTCGTGCGGGTTCCCTAGAAAAATGGCGACAAACAGCAGAGTCGCGCGTTAAAAAGGTAAAAAGGTAAAGGTCGGGTACTTGCTATAGCACTGTTTACACATGTACTCGTGACCAGAAGCGCTTTACAATCTCGGAAGTGGCAGCTGATTGGCATGAGCTAATGATACCGCGGCGCATTATGCAGCCATCCATTGCCCGCGCTAGCGAACAATTGGACCCGCGGTGCAGCATACAAACATACCACCGCCCCAATCAGCCACACTAGGCCTTCACCCTATAGCTCGTAAGCTACTACTCATTTCCCGTCCCGTGAAGAGTAGGAGGCTGAGTTGACCTGAGCAATTTGTAGGTTAGCAACTTGCTCAAGGTTTCTTGCAAATGACCGGCAGTGAGATTCGACCCGCGACCTGAAAGTGACGAGTCCGACACTCTAACCACTAGACCACTTACACCCACAACGCTCGTCTAGAACGTTTTTCTTTGCTTTCGAAAACAGTTGCGTAAAATGAAATACAGATAGACCCATACTACAGCCGGTGTCATATTCATGTAGTTCAGAGACTCTAGTTTCTGGCAATGTAAAGCTTATTCGAATATTGGCTGGGGTTAGGAGTCATCAAACGACAGTGGGGTCGCGCGTCAACCCACTTGCTGCTGTCGCATGCATCTTGCGTAGCTGAAGTTTATTTGCTGTGTGCGTAATAAATCGGCGGGTTCATTGGTCATAGGTGTCGGACGTAGATGTAGGTCACTACGGCGATAGAAATAACTAATCTGCAAAGAAATACATTGCTGACGCCCTGTTTCTAAGCGGTACTTAAGCTTCTTGTTATTCTCCTTTTACAACATTCTGTCTTCGCTGTGAGTGCATGTGTCACTATATCATTGGCTTTAGGCAAACAACAGTACCCACACAGCGACAGTGAAAACATTTCCTATTATCTCTTGGTCACTGGTCTTTTACAGCTGTTTATGGTGTTACGCTGTAATTCTGTTAACACTGTGAAAAGTTAGTCCCCAGGCAGTAGGCGGGCGTCAGAGTTGTTTGGAAACAGTCACCGACTGATCATAGTATATTGTTGTGGACGAACATTCATCTTCAGCTTTGCGACAACTATTCCTGGCGAGCTCCTTGTTTTCATTTCCGGTCACAGAGCGCACGCGTCGACAGTGACTGTTCACCGTAGATACGAGCATCTAAATAGACTTAGTTCGCCACCGCTCGATGAGCATATAATCTTTTCTATCGCGCAAGACACCAGGGGACATTCTTAGGCGTCTCCAACGAACGCACACAGAAGCTGTTAATGAAATTCGGGGAGTCATGACATGTGATCTGTCCGCTGCATGCAGTATCATGAAACCTCGGAATCCGTAGAATTACAACTGTTTGTGATGTGTCATATATGTGTCGTATTCTCGATCCCCGTTAACATAACATAGGCCTAAAGTGCAGTGTGTTTTCACACTATTAAAATATTAAAAATCAAACTTAAACTAAAAACAAATTTTAATTGCCACTAAGCAGATAAATAGAACTGCCCTTCCGGTTTCCTTCTGTTTATTGTATGTTCCCGTGAAATAATATTATTTCTGATAAATTACATAGTAAATTGTAGTATTAATCACATTCATTCCGGGATTGGACAACAAATGTTATCAGTATAGGAAATTTTTGCCTTAAGTACGAGAATGAAGCTTTTTTGTAGAATCAGTGTATAGTGTCCGAAAGACAACAAATGTGACACAAACGCATTTTCGGCACAATGTTTGGCGTCGTATGTGTTACTCATTGTGTCATAATTGACTAGAAAGTTGCAATAGTTCAGTTGCGTATAGTCACGCGCCAGATGACGCCAGGGCAGGCCACACACGGGATTGCTGGCCAATTTCCGGCCAAACAACACGATCACCAGTAACGTCTCGAGTCTTGGCCGACCGGCATCGTCCGAGGAGTGAGACCGAGTTGGTATGATGGCTACAACCGCATCTCTGTCTATAAATTATAGCAGCTAGTTAGCATCTTAAACATGGAGGCTTCTGTTGCTGAATCCACATCACTCTCGCATCCGGCCCGGTTGCCTTCTGTTGTTTAGTGCAATGATTTGTTGTCGTTTGTCTGTTGACCTGCGACAAACAAATGAATGAGTTGGTGACTGCGTTGTTTCTTGACGGTACGTCAGCACATAAAAACCATTTACTGCTATTAGAAGGATGAGATACAAAGAATAAAATACTGGATAGCAGGAGCGAATCCAGTACTTGGCGTTAGTCTGCAGGCAGATTGACCTACTGACAATTTTTAACGCTCGCAAGAACAACAACATCCAACGTTTTGTTTGAATACCATCTGTCAGGCGTTCGCCTCAACGCCTGGATGCTAGATCCGTCACTGCTAGATTGTGAAGAGAACAAATAATCATCTTTATTTCATCATAACATGGTAGAATAACAATGAAGCTTTTTAATACAAATGTTATGGATAGGCCTACTGTTTGGCTTTGAGTTACCCAGTGTCTTGGTGGAACCGGTTGCAAGTTGCCGGAGCAGAACTGCATGCTACCACCCGCGTCCCAGGTGGCGGATAGGGACACGACCTCTAGAATATAGAGGCCAGCTGCGAAAAAGCGTACTTCGATACGACGAATAAGCAGTCGCGGACCAGCAGCACCCTCCGCGTCCTATAGACAGGTAGATTAACAGAACTACCTGTTGGAGGAGATAGTCACTGGTTACCTCTACGGAGGTGTTCAGTAGGAGGACTGATCTCTCAGTCAGCTAAGGGGGCTGCTACGAGATCATGCCTTGTTGATGAGTTCAGCAGTATTGCCTATAATTTATAGGGGAAGAGTGCTTGTTCAGACAAGTATTGCCTTATGCTGAGGGTCACGTGTGGGTGTAGCCGTGCTTTTTGCTATTCCTACAGTGATCATTTACTGGTTATTAGTGTTGGTGGGAAGCGTCATCGAGAGTTTCAGTGTGCGGTACCAGCAATATGCAGACGACACGCAGCTGTATTTGTCTATAAGAGCCAACAACGCAGCACACAATCTCGACATACTGCGAACATGTTCGACAGCTGTTCGTGATTGGCACCTGTTGTAACAACCTACTTCTGAACGCCGACAAGTCAGACGTGGTCGTAGGCTACTTGGAACTGCCAATCAACTCCAGCTGGCGGCGCAGTGGACTCCATCAAGGTGGCTGGTGTGATGCTGCCAGTTGCACCAAAGCTGAAGTCACTTGGCGTTATTCTCGACCAGCGACTCACGTTCGACGATCATGCGACCGCCGTAGCCAAGACCTGCAACTACCACGCTCGAGCGATCAAGCACGTTCGACATCTTCTGCCTTACGTGTTGAACATGGTGCTCATTGAGATACGTCGTCTGTAGCTCAGACGTTAGCCTGCAGTCTGATCAACAGTCGGCTTGATTACTGCAACTCGCTACTGCATGGAGTTCCAGAGTCGACTATCAATAAGCTGCAAAGAGCGCAGAACATTGCTGCTCGCGTGGCACTGGCAGCAAATCGTCTTTCTGATTCCAAGCCGCTCC
>Ga0209679_1000344_pt1 | contig 18169 bp, 7 predicted proteins | sample WorMetHEROISLAND_4_FD_187408 | JGI IMG/M metagenome (GOLD analysis project Ga0209679, IMG submission 187408) | Marine gutless worms symbiont microbial communities from Max Planck institute for Marine Microbiology, Germany - Olavius sp. 2 HERON... ...
ATGCTGTACACAGCCCCAAATGCAGTAGTCGACAGGGTTGAGGTCGAGGCTGTTGGCCAGCCAGCGGTCAGGCGGGATGAACGCTGGTGTCTCACGACGCAGAAACTCAACCGTCGCACGTGCTCGACGAATGGAGAAGACGTTTCTGGCCCTGTGTCAGAGTAAAGGGACAGCAGTTTGAACATTTATGATAACTTCGGAGTATGATGTCGCTAATCAACCGTTTCAAATTTTGTTAACGTTATAATGTTTAATGACTTAAAATTTCGTGACTGATGTTGTTTCGTCGGAATATTACCGTGCAGTTGCCTTTGCTGTGGGTGCCACAGGAAAACCTCAGCTGGTACTCTGTTCTTAATATTTATCACAAAGTAACAATTGCTATTAAGTGCCGATTAATTGACGATTCTTTGTACCAAAATTTGTTGATATTGAAGTAGGATTGTTGGAGTTATTTGAAAATGTAACAGGGGTCCGGTTTTTTTTGAGACACAGTGTATATGCAGTATGCCCATACTATCAGAAGCGGCAATGATATGCTCTGTATATAAAATACAACTTTTATGACTGACTTGACTTATGGACGTTTGCCACTTAGCCGGTTCTCCCTCTGGATGTTTTCCCTCTGGACGATTCACAATCTGTATGATTTGCCACCAAGACATTCCCATGTGGACGTTTTGCCCCTGGATGATTCGCCACGTGGACCATTTGCCCCACACAATAGATGATTTGCCCTTTGATGCTGAACGTAAAAAGATGAAGCTGATGAGCCTCTTTGTTGTGCCTTTAGTACCACTAAGTGCTCCATGCAATAGTTTCACTGTACAGTCAGTATTGACTGTAATAAAATTGACGATTGATCGTATTGATTTTTGGCTGGTTTCAGAGGCCCAGGAAATGTTTTGAAGTTGGGTGAGCAAAGACGGAAGGAAGCAATATACAACACACTGGAGACTGCAGTGGAAGCCCAAAACCTAGTGAAGTTGTTGGTGAGAAGTGGAGTATTTTTAGTTCACTAAATTCGCTTAATAACTTTCGTAAAAGCTACCGTGTGCTGTGTATGGATACTGGATAGGCTGATGCAGTGTTAGTACAGGGTAAATTCGAAAATTTTGGTCAAATCCTGGGGTTAGTAACCTAAAAGTGGCATGATCCTGAACAAAAATAGTATGATAGTTATGTTTGATGGTTATAGTTCATAAAATGATTTAACCATCACAAAACGTGGGTGAGCACAAGTCAGCATTGGCACCATGCGGCCCAAAGTTGGCGGAACTGTGATGTCAAAGGTGCCATGTTCCTGGGTCTCTTGACTTTTTATGTTAGTAGCTTGGGCTGATAGTTCGCCAACTCTGCAATCCTTCTTCTACCTCTGGGCAGCACTGCACCAGTGAGTTGAGTTTAATGACGAATGTAATTCAAATTGTGGAATTACCACAAGAAAACTAGCACTAGAAAATTAATGTTGTGTGTCAGAACAAACATACCTTCACTTGCCCAGTGGGATCCACGACCTGCTACTTTCCATTGGATAGTCATGAAAGAATGCACACCGGATTAAAATCCACACAGCAAAAAGAAACAGTTTTAAACTCAGAAGCTAGACTCAACACATCATGAAACAGTGAAGCTCTGTAATTGTTTGGTCAGTCTACACTGTGAGTCAAAATAAAGTACCCTCCTAGTCTTTTCTGGGATGACTTTGGCAAATATGAACCAATTTTAATAATCCTTTGGCTGTTGCATTCTACAGTGAACTGCTGAAGAAGCTGTTATATAATCTCCCACCTCACCTCAAATCCATTGTCGCATTACCTTGTGAAATTTGAATGTTCAGTTGAAATAAGCTTTCTGGGTGTTCCAAATGTATCAATAGGAGTGGCGTTGGAAACTCCACTGGTCCCTTGTTTTTGGTCCCAGTTAGTGGGATTTAATCCACTGTGTAATCCACTGTGTAAAGGTAAATGTCTGACACTTGCTGTGGAGTAAGTGTTGTTATCAGTGCCAGCCACACTGACAAATCCTAACCTAAAAGGCTATTGTCAATGGCCCACACTGACAGACATTTCGGCGGCTGCTAAAAACCCATTTGTTTAAGTGTTACCCAGGTGCATAGTGACTTGTTTTCATTGTGCCATATAAATATTCTGCTGCTACTACTATTACTACTACAATAACATTGTTGCTATAGTGTGATTTGTGATCATCAGTGCTTTGCAGTCAGCTGCAAGAGCTAATGATACTGTGAGTTGTGGCAGTGTTTCAGTAGATACGGTTGACCATTGTGTGCGATTTGCCTGCAGGAGGTAGTGTGTGCATGCTGATAAGTTGCAATGATGATGTTGTTTGCCTTGATACGGTTGTTGCGACGGGTTGCCATTCGCTGCTGTGGAAGTTAGTGTTTCTTATTTTACACATATGAAATATACTGCACTGTGTTCAGATTTATACTTTAATTTAAATATTTAACTTTGAAACTGAGCAGAGGCCTACATGTTTTTGATATAAGTGACTGGATTTCAGATAGCACTTACAGCTGCAAGTGCATGCATCTCAAGGGTAGGTATATTACAGATGTATTTTTTGTATTATTACAGATGTATTCCTTAAGTATTGGACTGAATAAATGCTTGTTACACTGATGAGTCACATTTGACAGACTGTTCTGACTGATCTGTACCCTCAGTTTGAATTTTTCACTTGGTCATTTACAGAGAATTAAAGATAGTTTACTATAGAAGCTTGTTTTACAGTTATTGTTTTAAGTATTGTGCTTGAATGGAACACCTTTTTGCTTCTGTGATGAATTTGTCACATGCTGTGAAAAAAATGTTCCAGAATTTTTGGAGATGTGTGGATTGTGTGCGAGATTGATTTTGACATCAGGTTATTTTACATTGCTTAAATTTGATCAAAATGGAGACATTAGTTCCAATGTTATCAAATTTAATATGGCGTCTGTGAGTTTATGGACAAAGCAAGTTGATGACCATGGAGGAATGAAGGCTACACAGAAGCAGTATTACTTTAACTTTTTAAATTTATTTTGTTTTATCAGAATCAGGTTAGTCTAATTTCTTTTAGAAATGAAAAATATGTTTGAATTCTGGTAGAGCTATGTAATTTTGTGAGGTGTAAATTAGATTGTGATTCTGTTGCACTGCTAATAATGTTTATGTGTGTGTAGGCACCAAAATGTTTCTAGTCTTTTCATGCGCAGTTGCTGTTATCGTGTATGTATGCAACTGGTCTTTGCTTGCAAAAGAACACACTGGACACAGAAGTGGTAGGTAATAGCCTGTGTACACTACACTGCAGGACTGCCTTCAGTGCTTTGATGCTGTTGGTTAGTCGACAGGAAATAAAAACTTTGCACCAATACTACTTAGTCATGGTAGTTGAGTTTAGTGGGTGGGTAGCTACGGTCTGTAGTACCTTATGGCAACCCCACCTGCCGATCAGCACAACCGAGAGTCAACTGGCTTACCCAGGGTCACCTGGAAAATGGCCGTTAAAATGGGGTGTGTGTGTGTGTGCACTGCACTGCAGACATTTGGCACGTGCAGTACGAGTGCAGTTAATTATGACAGAGCTATAGATTAAAAATATGATGATGTCCATTGCAATGTTACTTTGCCCTTGATTTGATATCTCAACTTTTAGTTATATATATCGAGTCACTCTGGAGATTCAGTCAATAAGTACATATATATCAGTAGAATATTTCTTCAGCATTTTGACGATGTTCGTTGACAACAGGAAGGTCATCAACCCATCCGTCCCTAAAGGTTCTCCCTTGATCTCACCTGGAGTAACTCCACCAAAGTAGGTCGGTTAAATAAAAACCGAAAGTAGTATTAGTGGTGGTAGTGGTAGTATATCACAGTAACAATGGTAGACGTATGTAAAATATATGAAGACAATTTGGGAATAATTGGGCCAGTGTAATATTTGTGTTGTAATTGTAACGTTTATGAAACGTTTAGTTACGGTTTATGAAACTGTTGATCTAGTTTACCTCATCACTTCCATCCATGCAGTAATTTAACTGTATTGGTGAATATCACACAGCGTGGGGCGATGTGGTCTTTTCAGCTACGTGCCACAGTATGCAATGTTGTCCGATCACACTTTAGTTTGTTATACCACAGAATTTGATAAAAAACTTACAGGCAGTTGTTCCAGTGCGGTCTGATTTGATCTGATGCTACCTGATGTTAATATTGCTGAGCTGTCTAAAGTCTGATGAACCTGTTGCAGATGATGTCGGCTTTGATGGCGTAACAGTCGTTGCCGAGAGCTTGAATGCAACTGAGTCTGCAGAAGGTACTATAAATTGCCGTGTGTCAGAGCAGTAGCTCTTAGTGCAGCCATTCTGCTGGTGGCTTTATTGACTCATAACATTGATTGGTCTCATTGGTCATTCAAATGATTTTAGTCCAAGTGATGTGAATATAGGGAACAAAAAATCTTTCGTTAAACACATACACAAAGAGATGTGGGTGCAGCCCTCAGTAAAATATATTTAACTATTTTTTGTGTGTATTTATTGGTCACTTAATAACAATGTTGTGAATATTTAAACTGCACATTTGTGACAGAACAACGCTGTGGAGTGAAGCAGATTTGTCATCGTGGCAAATATCCTTTCCATGTCAGGTCAGGATATCTGGAAGATGGTCAAGCATCAATTTGCTTTCGTGGAAAATAGTAAGAAGTACTTTTTGAAGATGTTACTTGTTTGTAACAGAATTAGAAAGTTGCAAGGCGTGCAGATTTGATGAAAAAAAACAATTTTTGCAGGTTATATATAACATAGTTTCTTGAAATGATATCTGCTAGTTATATGTGTCAGTTATCTGTCGCATAGGTGGTACTTTTACCAGTTTTTCTTTCTGTCTTTCTGTCAGCAGTATTACTCGTAAAGTTTGAATTAATTTTAACCAAACTTTGAAAGGAGTAGGCATTTGGACAAGTAACAGTCTGTTACAATTTGGGGATGTAGAAATTCGGCCAAACCAGTGGTCATGTTCCGTCCTTGGCAGAACGTTTACACTCTTAGAGAGCTTTTAAGTTTAATTGTGATGTGACATTTAGTCTGCAGTTGACTGATGCACATGTTGTTACTGTAAATGATTGTCGGATGCCAGTTGTAGCACTGTTGTTGGTTGTTTGGTGGACGGGAAGGGCATCCTGCTCTAACAACCCTCGGTGATTTTTTACTGTTTAGTGTTGGGACCTGTAGTAATTCTGAAAGAATTGTCTAGTTAAACAGGAAATAATAGTTAGTAATGTAATAGTGGTAATGAACTATGTCAGCGACGCGTCACCAGCAGCATTGCTGTGAATGATGTGTTGCAGTTACATTGGTGCTAAGCTCAGTGGACGTGGAATTAGCATGGTTGTTATAAATGGTAAGTTCATTATTACAGGGCATCAGCATAGCTTGCTATGCAGATTGCAGAACCCTGTAGTAGCCATCGTCGTCATGTCTGGCCGTCTGTCTGTCTGTACATTGTCTGTCACACACTGGCACTGTGCAATCTGGGATTACGAAATCTTTGCCTACGTGTAGCACAAAGGACTCTAATTTTTGCCAATGTAAAGTTCGTCCAAAAATTCAAAGGGTTCAAAAGTCCCTCATTGGCTTTCCACTGATCCCAAAATGCGTTACCTGGAATGGCTGATTCACGTTAAATTCTGTTTTCACACTTCTTTGCATGGCTTTTGAAAACAATTGTGTAAAAACGAATACAGACAGTCGGTGGCAAAGATGTAGCTTAGGGACTCTAGTTTCTGGCAATATATCGTTTATGCGGATATTCACGGGTGGGGGGGTTCTCTGGAAAGGAGATGTCAGATGACAGTGAGGTCACACATTAATGCACATGCTGCTGTTGTATGCAACTAGGCATAGATGAAGTTTATTCACTTCTGTGCATAATAAATCTGCCCGTTCATCGGGCGTAGGTTTCAGATGTGATGGACACAGGTATCGGTAATTATGGCAATAGAAAATAACTGAGTTACTAAGAAATGCATATCTTATACCCTTTTATAAGCAGTAGTGGAGCTTCTTGTTCATACTGATGTCATGCTCGACTTAGAAGAAATTGCGTAGTTTTTGCTAAGTTTGACTAGCCATAGTGCAAGTGTTTGTCTGATTTGATCATCCTGTACAAAAGCTATTGTTTTGTAGTTATGTGTGCGTAACATGCTATGTGATGCCTGCCAGTGTTTCGTAACTGAAAATTAATCGTAGCTTGCAGACTGCAGATAAAAATTACTATAGCAGAAAAATTGTAATAGTGAGTGAATATTTTATTTCAGGAGTATTTTTTATGATTTTTAATATGTATTTGTGCTAATTGTTGGACTTAACATGCAGTTTACAGTTTACATTATAGTTATGCTCTGTCTTATTGACATGTTTTAACTTTGTTGACTGTGTTTGCAGAAGAGACGTTGCAGGTTGAAGATACCAGAGTATTTGACACTTTTCTAGATGGTATGATTCTTGTGTGTGTGTACTTTATTTCGTGAATCTGTGCCAGATGACTCTTTTCTTAGTTGTGCAGTGTTAAGTTGTAATACATATTGATGCAGTTCTGACTGAAGAATCTCCATCATTCTGTTGAAATCTTTTGTGTGGAAATACTTTGTTAACTTTGTTACTGTCAACAGAAGGAGATTTTTAATGAGAATTTCATCATGTCTAATGTTTTTAGATGCTAGTTTTATTTATGTGGTCAGTTGCTATTCACACTGTTATGGCACAAAATAGCCTATTGTGCGCTGATATGCCATTGAGAAACTACTCACTCAGTTACTCATTCTACTGAACATCTCATGTTTACAATATGTCACAGTGATATAATGTCATAAATGCATCAGTTTCCATTGCATAGTTATAATTACTCAGTAGGATTGCTCATAATTAGATGATTTAGGAAGTTGTGCATGCATTTAATAGCGGAAAGTCTACCTAGTATGTTGTCGGCCAAAATTTGTCAGAATTTATAATTGTCTAAATTATGGCTGAAAGACAAAGTGGGTGTTTTGAGATACAGCAAGGTAGTAGTGGTGATCCTGTAATTTTGTTCTTGTTGCAGTCTGCAGTTTGATGCACCGTAAATTAATGTTACTGTTGGTGTTCAGTAAAGGTGAATAATTCCAGTAGTTTCTGTTACTTGCCTTCAATGTGTTGATGCTGTTGTTTTGGCCTGTAAAAGGTACTGCCACAACAGTGTTCCTGGCTTACCATGACATTGCTATTGTCACAGGAGGGATGCACCCTTGAAGCCGGAGGGCAATGCAGGATATGCAACCATCGGTGTTCCTGACCTATCTTGGCAGTATGGTGGCAGAATGATGTCCCTAGTCAGGAACACTGTGATCTTCGGAAGTTTGATGCCGATGGTTTGGCGACAGGAAGTGCGTTCAGTTTGTAAAAGTTCTGCTGCAGCAATTCCTAGAAGTATATATTTGGGGTTGGCCTCACCTGGAGTAACCTTATTTACCTGAATTGGTGGCATTAGATTTTCCTGCTGCTGTTAGTCCTGCTCTAGGATCAGTTGGCATTTGATGAGCAATATGATGGAGCAGCGTCTGTATGACTGTGCAGATAAACAATTGAAGTCGTACTTGAAAGGAATTCCTGACTATCGAGTGATATTGTTGACCACACAGGATGATTGTACAACCGGGTGTGTGTGCCGGTTCATCTCTGACTTGATGATACAATGATATTGAATACTGCCTTGTTTTATTTCACAGAACGATCAAAATATTTCTGAGATGTAGTGATCACAATTCTGTGTCTAGTAACAAGTAATTTACTATTTTTCCCATTTTCAACTATCATTTGTTTAACATTTACCTCGTTAGTCAGCAGATTAACTGCACAGTTTAGTAGTCTGTTTGCCGTATTGAGTGTCATGTACTACATGTACTAAATCTTTTGATGATAGTGCTTTTTTGTTGGGCTATTTCTGTCACATTTGTGTGTGTGATTGGGCCTGCTGAACTTCAGTCAGTTTACATAAGTGTAAATGTAACTAACCAGTATTAATGAAGACAGCTGATGCTCAAGTGCTTGAGTCTGCTGATGTTCTGTCTGCTGCAGGTTGACACGGGAAACTCGAGCACTTCTACAGAACTTTGGCAGCTCAGTCATCTATAAAGTTGAGTTTCGTGAAAATTTTGCAATGGTTGGCCAGAAGGGTCTGACGAGGGGCACAGCTATAGAACAGGTTTATTTACAACATCTCTGTTGATGAATTTCTTTCTTTTTGAATGAAGTACTGGTGAAAGTGTAAATTGCTCTGTTATCATGTGTCGGATTGTATTTCATTATAATGTTTTTTTCATAAAGCACTACTACTTTTGTTTTTTTATAGCAGCCCATATTTCTGGAGTTACTCCATATTAGGCCAATATCAGAGGAGACTTTGGATTGCTGGATTAGCAGTAAAGGTGCTCTTCATTAAGCTCAACATTTAACTGATTCACGTGGCTTTATCGGTGCTTCTGTCATTGTTTATTATTGAATATTTTTTCTGTGTTTGGACACATTGCTTTGCTTTCCGTGTATGTTTTCAGCATGTTCCAAAGAGTGTGAATAAAGCATTTGGCAACTCAGCAGAAATTAGTGGATGCCTCAGTGTACCAGGTTCTGTCAGTATATGTGCTTGACTGCTTTAGAAATAACACAGTGTGTGCATTCTGTCACAAGGTAGAGTTTTGCTTGTGACTTTTGGTGCCGCTGATGAATTTGCTTCGATTGATTGCTGTATTTGTTGGTATTCGATTGTTATTGATGTTATGACTGGAAATTGAAATGCAACTGACGAATCGACATGTTTTTAATAAAGTTTATGCATGTGCTTGATTGCACTGATTGCCTGACATTTGCAGTGGGTGAACTTTTGCAACGGCTTTGCTATAAGCATTGTCTGGCTTATTACCTTTGCCATCGCTTAGCAAACAGAGAAGGTATTGTGTACTCGGCATCCGTCTGTCACATTGTGTGTGTGTCCGCCGCATTAGTCTCGGTGGTGAAGGTAATGCACTGTATCCAGTGCTCTCTAGTTATTATTAATATTCTTGTTGTGGTCACTGGCACGGTATTGTGTAGAAATTAGTACAGGTTCTTTATTTAGTAGAGTTTGATGTGACATTAGCGTTGTGTTTATACAGTTGGTCGAGTGTTCGCACTGGCAAGAACCGAAGAGACTAGAATCAGTGACTCTGCTGATAAGTGTGGCATTGTAACTGACTGCGGTGTTGATGCTTTTCCTGTTCACTTATATTCTGGATTTGAGAACTTTGAACTGCCAAGGATTTGTGTGAATGGAATCTAGTATGTGCTTTTATGTGCAGTATGTTGAAGCAGAACATATGTGTACTAAACATATGTCAAGTAAATATACTGTGTTGTGTTACATTTTGAAATAACTCTGCCAGTCCTATGCAGTATCATAAATTTTATGCTGTAAATGATCTGAATTTTATCTTTACTTACTTAACTTTCATTTTTGTAAGATGTATGGCAAATGCCTAACAAGCTGAGATTATTTCCAGAGCGATCAGTTGTTGCTTGTGCAATTGTGTCGGCTTATTCATATTACACCAGCTAGTTTGTCTGCTGTTGCTATCTGAGTATTATTATTATCGTCCATTCCCTGCAGTGCTTTGTTGGTTGAGTGACTGGAAGAGCATCCAGCTTGTAAAATGTGTCGCTCGAACAGTTACAAAATGTTCACTTTTGGGAGCTCTAGCTAGCAAAACCTGGATTAACCCTGAAAAAAATTGGCCAACAAACAGCAAGTTGTAGTAAGTTAGCATCACTGAGCTGCTGTTGTCAACTTGTTGTTGAAGTCGTCAGTTTGCGTTGAGGACATGATGTATGGAACCTGATGTGTCTTGTGTGCAGTGTTGAGCAGGAAGCGCTTGGACGAGGCTTGAATGTTGTCATAGTTGATTCGCATACAAAATTGATCGTTAAAATGGAGAATTTCGATACATATGAATTCAGTAAGAATTAACACTTATTTGTTTCTTAGTATCAGTAAGCATTTGTATGCACACTTTGTTATGTGTTCAATATTTTATTGTTATTTTACATTAGACTAGTAGTGTAGTTTTGTTCCTGGCAACTTGAATTATTTTGATTTTTAGCAGAACTTTAAATTGCTAGAAGCTATGTCCTTACTCTTTAGGATGACAGAAATCAAAAGCCAGTAGAAAAACGTCTGACCACAGGAATCCGTGTGTATGAAATTGCAGCTTAATATACTATAGTCTACAATCCTTGATGCTTGCCTGTACCGCATTTTATTCTGGTTTTGTGTCTTTTTTGTAATAGTGTTATAGCTAGTTCATTGGTCAGACGTTTTTCTACTGGCTTTTGATTCTGTTAGTAAGTAAATGCTGATGGTACAGTTTGATTTCACTGTGACAGACAATGCAAGTTTTGTACCATTTCTGCAGTCAGTGAGAAGTGGAGATATTGTCATTGCCGTCACACATGATGAGGCTACACGAATGTAAGATCTGTTTTGTTATGTTGGGCATTCTGTACCAATTACAGATAATTTGTAGTAAAAATTGTGAATAAACCAGCTAAAATAAATATTGATTCATCCTTTAATGCTTTGATAGTGTTGCTTGAGTGACAGACAGGCTTCCGGCCTGTAAAAAGTACTGGTGGAAGTCCCAAAAGTTTATTTTTGGGCAGTGGTGTAGCCCACAGAAGCCAGGTGTATACAGACAGTTTGCAGTGTGAAATGATCTTCTATGCAGGTTTGTTGCAGAATCCGTCCTCCATCTTCTCCCTACCCCTTCCCACAAAAAGCTCTTTGGATTTGCGCGAATCCCATAACCCAACATGGCCGGGCAGGGTGGGCACTAACAGGGTGGACTAACTGCTGAACAGTGGCCGGATAGATGAAAACCACCAAGAGAGTGTGTGTGTGATACTTCTGCTTTGTGGGACTGTCAGTAACAGGAGTCTTCATAATATAAAACGTCACACAAAAACTTGCTACGGTAGAATGTGCAAGTTCTTTGATAGGAGGTTGGTGTACCAAAAAGTTAGAGTGGACTGAGGCTGTCGTTGAAGCTGAGTTTAAGACAAACAGTTTCACATTATACAGCTTCAAGTTCTTTTACACGTGTGATTTTAAGACACCCTTGATAATAGTAATAACCAGTTCCACATACCTAGCACTTAGTCAGGCCAGGTGCTTGCAGCATATCTAGCAGCTCAGCTTCTCCATAGACATTTGTACTAGACAGTCTGAGCAGTCTTACTACATCAGCCTAATAATAAATCAGGAACTTTCATTTCTTTCGTCGTCATCTTATTTTGTGATGTCTGATGGAATCAAGTTCACTGGTTGAAGAAGAAACTGTCAGAGCTAGAGATGAAGTCATGTTGTATTACACCAATGATGTTGACTGTTCAGCACGTCTGTGTGAACATCCTAGATAATGAGAGACTTCAAGTCTGTCCTAGTCCGTAGATGATCTAAAATATGTAGTAACCACCATACAGAACTGTGGTGACTGTCAGTCTTGCCATTGTACGTCTGGCATTTTTTATATGTATTAAGTATATAATGCAAACTCACGTGTAGTGTGATGAGTTGTTGACCTGTCATACAGTTTATGAGTGGAAAGGTAGTAGTAATAGCCTCTGTTCATTGACTAGCTTAAAAAGTCCTGGAAAACAGTGTTTTCGTGTCTGTATGAACCCTGGTTGTACGAGTTTTGCTGATTCTGACGTGTCCACACAGTGTCTGGAAGTTGTAGAATTGTACCTGCTGTTTGTTGTGAAGAAAAATGCATGATAATATATACCGTAACTATATACCCATGGTGTGAATGTGTAAGTTTAGTACTGCAGTGTCCTGTGAATAATGCACGGCAGCTTTGAGTATGTTACATACTTCAGTACATTCTGTTATTGAACAAGTAAAGTCTTTTGTTTATGCAGTTCAATTGTTGGTTGTAATTGTGACAGGTTGTCAAATGAAGTGAAGGCACAGTTTGAGTTGCTTGGCAGTACTTATATCACTCGTCTTGCAATGCGTGATGCGTGGGCGTTTGTTGGACAAGAAGGGTTAAAAGGCAGATCTGCGATTGAAGAGGTGTTACTTTTTGCCTGTGTTTCTGACATGAATATTTTGTGCTGAATAGCATAAAACTAGAATTGTGGCTGATGAGACAAAACCAGAACTAGAGAGCACTGAATACAGCGCATTACCTTCGCCGCCGAGACTAATGCGGCGGACACACACACACAGCGTGACGCTGAGTGTCACAGCTTTGCTTTCTAAGCGCGGCAAAGGTAATAAACCACGATGAAGAAACTAAATGAAGTAAAATTGGAATTAATGTGTCAGAATATTTAAAAACAGAAATAAAATATAAATATGTTCGTTGACAAAAAATTACAAAGAAGAAAGTAAAATTTATTAGTGATGTAAGTTCAGTCTGCTGTGTGAAGTTTTGATTACTAATTTAGAGTAAAATATAAGAATAACATAATAACACTCGTCAAAAAATGAAAACATGTTGATATATAAAATGAAAACATGTTGATATATAGTGCCGTGTAAGGAAATCGGAGGCAAATCAGTCAGTCGAATCATAGTTTTTGTTACACGTGTTACACCGGGAGTGCAGGTGCTAATTAATGGCAGTTTCTTGTACCTGTTGTCGGTCATGCAGTCATTGTGTAATGATTGTTATGCATCATGTGATCTCATCATTTTGAACAGCAGTAGCAAACATATTATTATTATTAATCAGGCTTTATGTCAAGGATACCTTTAGTGAGCCGAGTATATTGTTTGCAGAGAGATCAGTTAGAGGAAATGCATTTCGTTAATTTTCTTGTATTCTGATTGTATTTTGTCGTCTATTAGTTGTAATCTATCAGTCTGTGATGATTTACGCTTTACATAATCTGTCTGTGTTAAACACCAGCATTCAACCAGCTGTAAATGCTTTACATTTGCAGTTATGTGACAGAATTCTTTAATGCATTTGTGTCATTAGAATGACATTGACTTTAAAGTGACTGGTTTCACTGTTGCAGTTGGAATTTGCTCCTTATGGTGGCATGAAGTGGTCCAATCCTATCGACAGACGGCTGTGTGTTCCAGTGAAAAGTAAGTACCATATTGTTTTTATGTCTGTTAACGTTGTACCGTTATTTAGATGATGTGAGAAATTTGCTTTGATTTCCCTTTCTTGCTTTGTTGCTGTTGTTTGGGAGTCAGGAATAGCATTTAGCCTGTAAAATTACTATTCTAGCATCTCCGAAGGTGTTAGTGGACTACCAGCTAACCCAGGTAAATGAACAGTGGCCTTGAAATGATTGTGTATGTATGTGGAACATTTGTGTAAAGTTACATTTTGTAGATAGTTTCATATGTTTTGTTACTTGTTGATGACAGTAAAGGGTCTGACATTGATGTTCAAAAATACTTTGGATGGAAATACAAAAAGAGACAATTTCTGCTCCAAATATGTTGGTTATGGATCATTTTGCACAAGTAAGTATATGAAGTCCAGTTAACCCTTTATTTGAGTATAATTTAAATTACGTATATAAATATGAATGTATTAGCTTTCAGGTCTGTGATAATGTTGATTGTGCGTCAGAAAAGTGCCTCTAAAAAGTGCATTATGCCTCTAAAAGTGTGACTCCAAAAGTTATCAAAGTTTTTTCGGGGAACCTTTGGGGAACAATGGCAGAACCAGGTATATATGGAGTTTGATTGGTGGTGGTTATGTGTATTTCTTATAAATATTAAAAACGGCCATTTTTATTGCATGTTAGTGGCAACAGACTGTATGTTGTATTGAATACTGGAAAAAAACCATAGCAGCCAATGTAAATGTTGTACAGGGTTTGTACAGACCCTGGAAAGTCCTGAAATTAAAAATGTTGAGATTTCCAGGCCTGGAAAGTCCTGGAAAAAGTCATAGGTCCTGGAAAAGTCCTGGAATTCTAAAGTAGTGTTCCTGAAAATTTTACTTTCTGGTTCAGGTATTGCTGCCTAGAGAAGAAATTCATTGTAATACATTGTGTGCATTTTGTCACTATAGATATTTTTCTTCATTTGGGCTTGTTTACTGTAATGCATTTACGTTGAAAACTGATTTGGTATGTGCACTTTTTGACCTCATGCAACCATGTTTGTGAATGGAGTGTATCCTGGAAAGTCCGTGAAAACGCGTTTTTTGAGTCCGGAAAACCCTGGAATTTGATCTTTGCAAGTCCTGGAAAACAGTGTTTTAATGTCTGTACGAACCCTGGTTGTACGAGTTTTGCTGATTCTGACGTGTCCACACACTGTCTGGCAGTTGTAGAATTATATCAAATTAAGACAAATGGTTTGCTGGAAGCTTGAGTTTCAGTCATTGACTGCATGAAGCCGGTGATGCAAATCTTGCTTTGGGACCACACCCAGCTCATTTAAACATTTAAACTGTTGAAAGAGATGCACTAGTTAGTGCCACCCGTTGCGATAATGCAACGTGGCCCTTATGTTTTGCTGCTGTTTCTTTCTTTCTTTTCTTTTTTTCTTCAGCGCGAGATCTTCGCGGTCTCTCAGCCGATCGCCGAAAACTTTGCCACATGATCGAAAATGGGTGCAGTTTTAAAAACTAGGTCCAAAGTTGGGGGTCCTCCCCCCCAAAAAAATTTGGGGCCGAAAAACGTGCTTTTTTGGCGTGATTTCAGACAACTTCGCACTTCGATCGCAAATATCTCCAGAACGGAACAAGATATTGACAAGTGGGAAACGATGTTACAAGCTACGATCTCTCCCGCATCTGCTGACGTAATCTGTTGAACTTTGGTCCACAAACAGCGAAAAATAGGACCGCAGTTTACACCCGTTGAAAATCGACTTTTCGGAGAATGATTTCTCAGCCGTTAGGGGGCGCTTCCACCTCAAATTTTCACATACGGTAGAGAATGACCAAGTATTGATAACGCACCCCAAAGGGAGACCCTTACGCTGTGCTGTGCACCACATCTAGTTACATTTAGAGTAATGTGTGCAGTGTAAGAGCGGTACATTTACTAAAGAAATAAGTGCCAGACTGGAACTAAACGGTGGTAAACCAGTGTTTTCAGGATTTTGATTACAAGAATATGATCAACACAGATTGGGAGTTGTCACAATGAATAATTAGTGGTGATTACTACTTCAGGTTTTGCTGATACTGAAACCTGAAACTGCCACCACCACTAGTATCTCTCCTAGTTGTACATTGGCTTATTTGTTGATTATATTTTGTTGCTTATTGGTGCATTTTTACTGTATTAAGTATGTGAGTGCTGAATAGGTGAGAATCGACTGGAGAAGCTGGAAGCAGCACCGTTGGTTAATGGTACCTTGGCTGGACACACAATCTTCTCAGTTCCTATAATAATCGCTGCTGGTAATATTTATGATGTTAACTTTTTATTATTTGTTGCAGATATAAATGGTAGATAGGTATATCGGTGGTTGTTCGGTGAAACTGCTGCATGAGCATGGTTTGACCTGCTTACTACCCACGTCTCTCTGTGGCTAAGCCGTCTGGCTATAACCAGCCGCTCATTGCAACTCATCAAAAAAAGACATGCTGCGCAGTGCGCTAACTTTGGTAACAGAGGTCAAGCCATGTATGTCTCCAGAAGGACTTTTCCTTTATCTCTGTATTGAAAGGATGTGAAATAACTCAATTTGCGCTTCTGTCGGTCTCAGTGACTTTTTTAAGTCACTGAGACCATTGTCATGTACACATTGTCATGTGTACATTGTAGGAGCTGCCAAGAATGTACTTCGCCGACAGCTTGAAGCTGTTCTTGCTTTGCCTGGTGTTAATCCAAAAGTTGTCAAGGTTTATTATGTTTTCTTTTACTTTAATAGTACACCACATAGTAACCCAGAATTGGCTAAATAGTGTTTCTTATGCAGAAGGAACTAGTGTGTGTAGTTCTACTTAAAACCAGACATGGAGTCAAGGCTACAATGTTTAAGGTCAAGGCCAAGGACTTAACGTCCAAGGTCGAAGGACTTGGCTTGCAAGGCCAAGGACATGATTTCCAAGGCCAAGCTCAAAGACTTGACCTACAAGGCCAAGGACAAGGCAGCATTGAGGCCGTCTTGAGTAGCTATATTATATTTAGCCTCTACTGGTAAGTAAATACTAACTCTGTTGCCGATGTAACCATATCAGCCTACATTCACAGTACTAATCCAGCCAACGTAAAAAAACAAGGCCCACAGGGCTAAAAGTATCAAGGCCAAGGACTTGACCTCTAAGGCCAAGGAGACTTGACTTCTGAGGCCAAGGTCAAGGACGTGATGTTTGAGGCCAAGGACATGATGAGTTGTCCTCAAGGTACCTCGAATGCAAGGCCATGACCTCGAGGATTCCATCTCTACTTAAAACTACGTAGTATTTTTTGATACAAGTAGTTTTGCTACGTATTTATATTCTTTGTTAGGTATATTATGATGAGTCATATAAAGAATATGAAGAACTGGTTGATCTGTTTGGCTACCATGCCATCAAAGTCAACACAAGTGGCCGCTATGAAGGTATGCAAGTGAAACATCGTCGTCTGTCTTCGTTGCAGTTGTAAGTGGAATTTTTTGCTGTCCTGTGTTAGAAAAATTATTTGGGTTACTTAGCAGCTAGAGTTAGTTCGTCATGTTTGCTGTGTGGCTGTTATTTGTGTGGTTTAATTTATGCAGAAGTGCTGTTGACGGCTCTGGCAGGTGGCTGGGATCATTCTGTAGTAAGTCTGTGATATTGTGTTTTATTATAAACAGTAGTCTGGTAGACTCGTCTTAACTATTACTTAAAACTTGCATTCTATGTGAATGACCTTGAATGTATTTTCCTCAGTGCAGTGAGGCTCTTCAGTGTCAAACTGAGCTAATTAGGTATGTGAGTGGCTGGCTAGCAGTGTGTGCGTGATTATAAGTAACACTTTTTTGTCAAATGATATCTCCGGAAATACACTAGATCTGATGTTGAAACTTTGCGTGTAGATAGAGTATGGTGGGAGGTTTATGCTCATCATCTAATTTGTGACTTAGCTGAAGTTGTGCTAGGACCTTAGTGACAAATTCACTTGTGAGCTGACATCAAGGTTACAGAGACTCCGTAAGAATTTTTATTAGTGGCTAGCTTTATTAATGCCACGTGCTGTAATTTTATGAATACTGAGCCTAGAAACACAAATGGAATGACCTTTAAAGGTTACTCAAGATCATCATGATGTTTCTAGTCTGTAGAGCATTTACGACTTCATGATGGTAATCACAACTGTATCTTGTACTGTTGCCATGATATACTAATTGATTTATTGATATCTACTGATGATATTATTGGAAATTACACAGTTGTTTAGAGTATTTTTGTTATAACTGTTTGAGTGTAATATATACAGTGTGCGGCAATAAAAAAGACCCCCATAAACAAATATCATTATTTTCGGTATAGTTCAATATTTTTTTTACAAAATTTTCAGAGATTATTCTCAACACAATTTGCCATTATTGTTGCAAATTTTATCGTCTTATCTTTCGTTTAGAAGTAGTACAGTTTTGAATATAAAAGACGATTTTTTTCAACTGCGCAGACAAATAAATCAGACTACAACCAACTTTCAGGCATATTTTAAGCATATGACACGTTTGCAGTGCAGAGAAAACACTAGTTATTAGTCGTTAAAAACAGAAATGTCAATCACTAAGTTCACAGTTCACTAGACCGTTTTACAATGTATGTTCGAAATGTCCATCTTTTGTGTTGATGCAAGTGCGCAGACACTTGCAGAAGCTGGGGATTGATTTTCTGATCGCTTCTTGCTGCAGCTCGTCCCATTTCATCAGAAGCCCTATCTTCAGGTGTTCTTTGGTTGCGGATTCAGACTATTATTTACACAATATAAATACGTATAATATGACGTCATTATTAAGCTATAGTACTCGGTTGTTTTGCAGTTTTAATTTAAACAGAAAACAGGGCGTGTTCAGTTGAAAATAACGCATTGAAAACCAAAAGTCGCATCATTTCCGCAAACTTGCATAATATTGCACAAAACTTGTACCATCTATAGCAAATTTTCTCCGTAATAATCGCT
>Ga0209679_1000345_pt1 | contig 18124 bp, 17 predicted proteins | sample WorMetHEROISLAND_4_FD_187408 | JGI IMG/M metagenome (GOLD analysis project Ga0209679, IMG submission 187408) | Marine gutless worms symbiont microbial communities from Max Planck institute for Marine Microbiology, Germany - Olavius sp. 2 HERON... ...
AACCACTATGGACTGAAAGTCCATAGTCTGGAGGACTAACGTCCTCATCCGTGGACAAGCCACGGACTGAAAGTGAAGGGACTTAACGTCCATAGTTTCAACTATGATGCGCTTCGCGCACTAAAGCTATTGAAGCAACGAAAACATAATCTTTGAATCTTCAAGCACATCCTGTACTTTGTGGATCCGATTCCTATCCAACGGAATACGTTGCCCATCGCGTGACAGAAACACATTGATGGTGTTCCCCGTTTTTGCGAGGAGCAATTCTCTAAGGATGATTAGATTTTCCTTATCCTTAGGATGAGTGGCTAAAAAATACAGTTGGCTTATTCATGATGATTTTTTGGTATGCCGAAAAGCGGCGACGGGAACTTCCCGATGAATCGATCAGCACCTGAGACGGCCGTCGAAGCTTTTCTTCGGCGACCAAGACCCCTGATTCTACGCTGCGGTGTCCAGCACTATGCCTGGGGTGATCCAGATTACATCCCCAAATTGATCGGCGTCCTGAACCGGGAGCGAAAGCCCTACGCGGAGCTCTGGATCGGTGCCCATGCCGAGCTGCTGGCGGTGGCCCGGGTGGGCGCTTCGGAGGTGCCCTTGCCGCTGCTGTTGCATGGCGCCGGGGAGGCAGTGTTGGGCCGGCGGGATGTCGAGCGGTTCGGCGGTGAACTGCCGTTTCTGCTGAAGATCCTGGCCGCTGCCCGGCCCCTCTCGATCCAGGCCCATCCCGATAAACGGCAGGCGCGAGCTGGCTTCGAGCGCGAGAATCGGCTGGGTATCCGCCCGGACGCCCCGCATCGCAACTATCATGACGACAACCACAAGCCCGAGCTGATTGTGGCCTTGACCGATTTTTATGCCTTGCGCGGCTTTCGTCCTTTGGATGAGATTGGTGCCGTTTTGGCATCGGTCCCGGAGCTGCATGACCTGGCGGCCAATTATTGCCCGACCAGGGGCTCCCTGACGGATCTCTATAGCCGGCTCATGCGCACGGACCAGGACGAAGTCGATGCCATCCTTACGCCTCTGCTGCGGCGATTGCAGGAGGAAGCCGCCCACCAGGCGTTCTCCAAGGAGCAAACGGAATACTGGGTCTTGCGGGCGGACTCCCTGTTTTCGGAAGATGGCCACCGGGACCGAGGGCTGTTTTCCGTGTTTCTCCTGAATCCGGTGCATCTGCTACCCGGAGAGGCCATGTATCTTCCCGCCGGCGAACTCCACGCCTACCTGGAGGGGGCGGGGGTGGAGATCATGGCCAACTCCAACAATGTGTTGCGTGGTGGGCTGACGGCCAAGCATACAGACGTGGACGAGCTGCTGCGGATCCTGACCTTCGACGCCGGCGAGGTAAATGTCATCGGGACGGGATTGGGACCCGAGGAGGAACGGGTGGTCTATGAGACCCCGTCCGAGGAGTTCATACTTTCACGCCTGCGGATAACCGCCGCGCGGCCCTATACAGGTGTTGCCGGTCATAGTTTGGAGCTGGGTGTGGTGATCCAAGGTCGGGTGGTTGTCTCGGCTATGAGCCTTAAAGGGGGCCTTGAGGGACTCGAGCTCAGACGTGGAGGTGTGTTCCTGGTCCCTTACGAATTGGACTACCGGATTTCCTGCACTACTTCCCACTCTGGAGAGGCTGTGGTCTTCATGGCCGGCATACCGGAGGATTGATCCTCCACGGTTGAGTCGGTTTTATTACGGCAAGCAATAGTTAAAAGCAGTTCTGAATTATTTGGCGCTGATTGGAGGACTTGACGTGTTGCGTTCGACGCACCAAGGCTCGCTGATCATCTACCAGGTCAGTGCCAGCGTCTTAACGCAACCTACACCCACATGACCCCCCGCGCGGCCAGCCCGCACGGACCTCGCGTTAGGCGATTGCCGGAAAATGATAGACCAGGATGGGTCGGCTATTCGTTCGTTTTCAAGGAGCGACAACAGGCGCATCGTTGTGCGATGTAACTGTTGTCGCGACCCCGAAGACGGACGCAAAGACAAGCAGGCTGGTCTGTCATTTGACAGAAATCGCCTTAAGTGTAGGTTGGGTTAGGCGCGCGCTGTCCGATCCCGAAGCACAGCGACAGAGCCGAACGCGCCGTAACCCAACACGTCAAAGCCCACAACCAACACCAAACAATCCAGGATCGCGCCCGGACAGGCACGGCGCCGAACGTAGCGTAACGCAACACGACGCTCAGATCCGTTTTAACTAGACAGCTTCTCAAAATGCGAATGCGACCGAGGTTTCCGATGCAGAGGTGGTGGGCACAGCCCACCTACGTTTACAGAACGTTAATAAGGTGTGACGGAAAATGAAGACTCAACCGCGGCTGCGTGACATCCTCGACTACGTGCCGGCGGCATCGCGCTTCGGAACTAGTGGGGTCCGGGCCTTGGTGAAGGATCTGACCGATCTGGAGGTCTACAGCCTGACGCTGGGGACCCTGCGATATCTCGAGGACATCGGCAAACTCCAGATCGGTGCGGTGCCGCGCGAGTCGCTGCGGATTCCCATCGGCGGGGATCTGCGGCCCTCGACGCCCCGGATTCTGGGGGCTACGGCGCGCGCGGTCTTGGACGCCGGTTATCAGGTGGATTATGTGGGCAGCTTGCCTACACCCGCGCTGACCTTCTACGCACTCGAACAGGGGGTCATGAGCTTCATGTGTACCGGGAGTCATATTCCGGCGGATCGGAATGGGCAAAAGGCCAATCGCTGCGACGGCGAGGTGCTCAAGTCCGACGAACCGGGCATCGTCGCTGCGGTGGAGGCGGTGCGACAGCAGGAGTACCGGCGCCCGGCAGCGGCATCCATATTCGACTCCGCGGGGATGCTAAGACTTAAGCAGCGGCCGGTCTTGCCACCGGTCAACCCAGCGGCCGAGCAACGCTATCTCGAGCGCTACCGGCGGGTGTTCCCCCGCAACGGCCTGCAGGGTAAACGCATCCTGTTCTACGAGTACGCCGCCGTCGGGCGGGAGCTGCTGCCGCGCATCCTGACACTCACGGGGGCCGAGGTGATCCGGGTCGGACGCAGCGATACCTTTATCCCCATCGATACCGAGGCCATTTCCCCGGCGCATCTGCGGATGCTCGCGGAGCTCGCTGCCGAACAGCAGGCCCTACATGGCCGGATCGATGCCATTGTCTCGACGGACGGCGACAGCGATCGGCCTCTGATCGTCGGTGTCCGTGCGGCCGATGATCCCGCCCGGCCCGCATTGCGCTTTTTTCCGGGAGATCTGGTAGGCACCGTCGTTGCCGACTATCTTAAAGTAGATGCCGTCTCGGTGCCGATCAGCGCCAACCCCGGTGTGCACGAGCACTTCATGGGCAAGGGCCTGACCACCACCAAGACGCGGATCGGATCGCCCTTTGTCATCGCAGCCATGCAGGAGGCGCTGGCGCAGGGCCAGCAAGGGGTGGTCGGCTGGGAGGCCAACGGCGGTTTCCTCGTCGGTTCCGAGCTGTCCCTGAACGGCGGTGTGTTACATGCGCTCCCGACCCGTGACGCCATCCTGCCCATACTCGCCGTGCTGTACGCCGCGGCCGAACAGGGCTCGACGCTGTCAGAGTACTTCGACCGCTTGCCTCGGTGGTATGGAAGGGCGGATCTGATCGATGACTTTCCGCAGGACACCAGCCGCAAGATCCTGGCCTACTTCCGACCACCGGACGAGACTGTCCAATGGCTGGAGTTTCAGCATGATCGCATCCTGCTGCGTGACCTGACCGAGGCAACCATCGGCGAATGGTTGTTGAGCGACGCGGAGGGTCAAGCCTTCGATCGAAAACGTCAGGTCCTCGAGGGCATCTTCACGCCTGCGAGGGGATTCGACGGGCTAGTGCGCATCAATGTCCAAGACGGTATCCGCTGTTTCTTCCGCAACGGAGACATCGCCCATATCCGTCCATCGGGCAACGCGCCCCAGCTGCGCATTTACGCCCATTCCCGCATCCAGGCGCGGGCGGATGAGATCGCCGCAATGGCCGTGGCGGAACCCGACGGAATGCTGCGGGACCTGCAAGGGTTCATCGAATCCGATTTGCCGGCAGGTCGGGGGCGAGCGAAGATGTCGCACCCGCAGGAGGATTTATGAAGACCTTCAATACCGCCGGTCCCGTTAGACCGGATGAACATTACATGATCCCTGCATTAGCACGTTGGGAGATGGATGAAATCCGGCGTTTGATCGGGGAGAAATGCTACTTCGTCCTCCATGCCCCACGCCAGACCGGTAAGACCAGCTGTCTGTTGGCCTTGATGGAACAACTCAACGCGGAACAGGACTACAGGGCCCTCTATACAAATCTGGAGCCGGCCCAGGCGGCGCGTGGGGATGTGGCAGCGGGGATGCGCGCGATTATCAGTAGTATTGCCGAAAATGCCCGTCGTTACCTGGACGATCGACGACCGCGGGAGTGGGTCGGCGAGACGCTCCACGAACTTGGTCCCCATAGTGCCCTGCGGGGACTGCTCTGTCGCTGGTCGGAGGAGAACGAGCACCCCCTCGTTCTGTTACTGGACGAAGTGGATAGCCTGGTGGGAGACACCCTGATCTCCTTGCTGCGCCAGATCCGGGCCGGCTACCCGGACCGTCCCCAGGCCTTTCCCCAAACCGTGCTCTTGTGCGGGGTGCGGGATGTCCGGGATTACCGCATCCACGACGGTGACAACCAGATCATCACCGGCGGCAGCGCCTTCAACATTAAATCCGAATCATTGCGATTGGGAAACTTCAGCCACGAGGATATCGCCACCCTCTATGCCCAACACACCGAGGCGACCGGGCAAGTCTTCGAGGCCGGGGTGGTCGATTATGTCTTCGAGCAAACCAGCGGTCAGCCCTGGCTGGTCAATGCCCTCGGCTACGAGGCCTGTTTCAGGGCCAAAGCGGCACGCGACCGCAGCCGCCCTATCGATCTGACGGACATGCTCAATGCCCGAGAGCGGCTCATCGAACGACAGGATACCCATCTCGACCAGCTAGGGGACAAACTCAAGGAAGCACGGGTCCATCAGGTCATCGGCAGGGTACTGGCCGATACGATAGCAGGAGACGCCACGATTCGGGAGGACGACCTGCAATATGTGGAAGACTTAGGGTTAATCCGTACCCGCCCGCAGCTTGCCGTCGCCAACCCCATCTACCGGGAGGTGATCCCGCGTACCTTGACCTGGACCACCCAGGTCCTGATCCCGCAGGAGACCGTCTGGTATGTCAGGGAGGACGGGCGACTCGACCTCCCCAAGCTGCTCGATGCCTTCCAGCAGTTCTTCCGCGAGAACGGCGACAGCTGGGCGAATCGGTTCGACTACAAGGAGGCCGGCCCCCAGCTCTTGATGCAGGCGTTCCTGCAGCGCATCGTCAACAGCGGTGGGCGCATCGACCGGGAATACGGGCTGGGGCACCGCCGCACCGATCTGTTGGTGCAGTGGCCCCTGGATGCGGATCGGGGTTTCCATGGCCCGGTGCAACGGGCGGTCATCGAGCTCAAGCTCCTGCACAAATCCCTGGAGGCGACGATTGCAGAGGGTCTGGCGCAGACCGCCGATTATAGATTATATGTGCCGGGTCAGTACCGAGGAGGGCTATCTGATCGTCTTCGATCGCACCCCGGAGGTGCCGTGGGAAACAAAGATCCTGGCTCGGCAAGTGCGGTATGGAGAACACCGGATTCGGGTGTGGGGGATGTAAGGCGGTTTTCGTTGGAATTCTTTTTTGCCGCAATGAACGCATGTTTTCAAAAAACGGGTCCCCCCGATTCCCGAGTGGAGAGCGGCAAACCCACTTGTCATTTCGGCTGGGATGCCGGAATCCAGGTACCAGGGATGGCAAGCGGCGGTAACCTGCACGACTCACGCCTCATCCCTGCCTGGACGGGTAAATTGTCGTTCGCCGTCCCTGGACGACTGGGGCCCGGCATCCCAGCCGGGACGACGGATGGTGGAAGTGGGCGCTGTGCGAGGGGTCGACAACATGCTAAATGTCAACAGCCTCTAGGTCCCCACCTTCCCCATCACACTGAAGCTCTTGACGAAGGGACCGGCCATGCGGGGGTCCTTTATCATGCTCTTGTAGTCACCGACCTTGAACTTGAGCTTGCCGGTGGTATAGGCCATGCCCAGGCTTCCCATGCCGACACCCTTCTCGATCCACTTGTCCCAGTTTTCCTGGTCGGCACGCAAGTCCCAATTCATCTCACCGCCGCTCCAGCTACCGGCGTCTGTGCACTCGCCTTTCTCCACCTTGAGGAAACCGCGGGGGTTATCTTCGCCTTTGAAGCCGTAGCAGATGACGGAGTCGAAGCCGATTTCGGCGAGTTTGTCCTTGATTTCGGGTTCGGCGTTCCAGGCGTCCTTGAATTTCTTCATCCATTCATTGGAAAAAAGTTCAGCCATTGTCGTTGGTCCTCCAGAGGATTTTGTTAAGAATAGCCGCCGCTCCAGGCGAGACACGGCGGCGAATGAGCAGTCCAGATTCTGATGGCGGGTCTCCGTCTCAGATTTCCGATTCTAACAGGATGATGTGAAAAACGTATCCCATCACGCGAATCTACCAGGGCGAGCGCGTATAAAGTTGTTGCCGATGATTGAGGTTGCTGCCAGCTTGCGGTCGTCAGCCGCAACTGCGGTGGTTGGCCATGACCGGTAGGCGCCGGCTTGCCGGCGCTGGGCTGGAAGACAACCAGGTCGGCCGGTCGAACCCCAGGAAAGTGCGGGTAAGCCAAAGCGCGGGCAAGTCCCGCACCTATCGCCGTCGACCGACCGGGCGGCAGCGATAGGTGCGGGGCAAGCCTGCGCCTACGCCTTCCAGCGCCGGGAAAACCAATCCGGCAACTTCATGTTTTCGGGAAGAGTTATACGCGCTCACCCTGGCGAATCGCCGCGAAAACGGATTCGCGCGATTCGTAGTTTTCCTCTTCTTTCCGCAGAGGTACCCCTACAAAAAGCCGTTGCACCTTGGCGGTTCAGACGATCACCTATACTCCAATCTGATGTCCGCCGGTGCCAGGCGTTCCGTCTCCTGTTCCAGCTCCAAGCGGGTCTGCGGGTGTTGGGACAGCCAACCCTCGGGGAAGGTGAGCCTGAGTCGTTCACCGTCCGGATTGAGCATGGGGCAAGGCTTGGTGGTTGGAGAACGTCCGCGGTGCAGCAGGACTGCCAAGCGGAGGATGATGCACAGGCGGCGCGCGCTGCCGCGCACCGGCGTGGGCAGGGCGAGAAATTCCTGACTCGGGAATTTGCGGCGATGGCCGAGCACCAAGGCCGCCAGGACATTTTGTTCCTGCCGGGTAAAGCCGGACAGGTCCGCGTTGCGCAGCAGGTAGGCACCGTGCCTTTGGTAGTGGCTATGGCCGATCATGAGTCCGACCTCGTGCAGGCGGGCCGCCCAGCCCAGCATGTTCAAGTGGTCGGAGCTCGTGAGCCCCCAGGGTTGGGCGACCTGACCGTAGAAGGCGATCGCGGTGGTCTTGATGCGATCGGCGTGTTCTTCGTCCACGCCGAACCGCTGACACAGGTTGCTCACAGTGCGTTGGCGCACGTCTTCATGCCGGATCCTCCCCATCATCTCGTAGATGAGGCCCTCGCGCAGGGCCTCCTGCGAGATTTGCATGTGCTCTATCCCTAAGGTCGTGAACAGGGCGCGCAGCACGGCCACGCCGCCGGCGAACACCGGCTTGCGCTGTTCGGACAGGCCCTTGAGGTCGATAGCATCGGAGCTGCCGAACCCGATCAGGGCATCCCGCAGTTGGTCCAAGGCTTCCGCGGAGATGCCGTCCGGAGACCAGCCCTGAGCCTCCACCACCCTGGCGATCGCCCGGATGGTACCGGAGCTGCCCACCGCCTGCTTCCAGTCGGCACAGCGAAACTGCTCACGCACCGGGCGGATTTCCAGGGCCCCCGCGAGCTCGGCCTGATCCATGTGGTCGGCAGATAGCTGGCCGTCGGGGAACCCTTCCCGCGACATGCTCACACATCCCATCTGCAGGCTCTCGCGTAAGCGCGGGGTAACGCCTTCCCCGACGATCAGTTCGGTGCTGCCGCCGCCGATATCCACCACCAGTCGCCGCCCGTCGCCGGCGGCCAGACCATTGGCTACGCCCAGGTAGATCAGCCGTGCCTCCTCGCGCCCGGCGATCACGTCGATCGCGTGCCCCAGGGCCTGCTCCGCCTGATCGAGAAAGCCGAACGCGGGATCTACCTGGCGCAGGGTGTTGGTGCCCACGGCGCGGACGCTGTCCGGCGGCATTCCGCGCAGGCGCTGGCCGAAGCGTTCCAGGCAGGCCAAGGCCCGATCGACTACCGCGGGCAGCAGCTGTTTGTCGTCCGTAAGCCCCTCGCCCAGGCGCACCATCTCCTTGAGGCGGTCGATGACCTGGAGGTCGCCGTCGGCGATGCGGGCGACGATCATATGGAAACTGTTGGAGCCCAGATCGACGGCCGCCACCGTATCCGGCGAGGATGCTTCCGCACTGGGGGAAGACCAAGAAGCCATAAGCTATTCCCGATTCAGAAGGCCGCGACATAGTACCAGAATCGGCCCTCATCCATCCCTTATCCCTCCCGCGCTTTCTGGGACCCGCCGGTGATGGCGATGCCGGCGGCGCGAAACGTCTCGTGGATGCTTTGATGCAGTTGGCTGGTGACCGCGAGCCGATGCTCCGGGGAGTCCAGATAGCAGCGCAAGACCAGGGTGAGGGCGTTGCTTCCGAAGCCCTCGAAGGTGATGAGGGGCCGCGGGTCCCTGAGGACGTGTTCGTTCTCCGCGACGACCTGGCGCAAGCGATCCAGGGCTTGCGGGATGTCGGCCGCGTAGTCCATCCCCACCGCGATGACGATGCGGTTCATCCGATCGGACAGGGTCCAGTTGAGCAGGTGCCCGGTGATCAACGCCTTGTTGGGGACCAAGAGTTCTTGTTGGTCCCAGCTGCGCACGATGGTGGCGCGGATCCGGATCTGGGAGACGACGCCGGTGGTATTCCCGATGGTGACGATATCGCCCACCCGGACCGGCCGCTCGAACAGGATGATGAGTCCGCTGATGAAGTTGGCCACGATCTCCTGCAGGCTGAAGCCGATACCCACGCCGAGGGCGGCCACGAGCCACTGGATCTGGGACCAGGAGAGCCCGAAGGTGCTGAAGATGGTAAGGGCGGCGGCGCTGACGATGATATAGCCGGTGAGGGTCTTGATCGTATAGCGGCTACTCGCGGAAATAGCGATGCGTTGCAGCAGAGCTATCTCCAGGAAGGCAGGCAGATTCCTGACCGCCACCGCGGCGATGATGGTGATGAGCAGGGTCATACCGAGGTCGGCCAGGGTCACGGGGATCACCTGTTCCTGGCCGTCCAGGGTCCCGGTGTAGGTCCACAAGGAGACATCTTCGAGGACGGCGAGGGCCGGCAGGACCTCGGAGTAGATCCCCCACAGACCGACCACGGCGGCCACCAACACCAGGCTGTTGACCAGGGTTTGGGTCCGGGTGTTCAGGACCGCCGGATCCACCTTGGGCTCCGCGATCTGCGGGACCGGGCCCAGGTGCGGCGGAGCGACCGGACGGGCCGCTGTCCCCGATGCCGTGGGCCGCTCGCTGGCCGCGCCCAGGGTCAACCGCCGTCGGCTCAAGGTCAGCCAGCGCACGCCGAGTTGTTGGGTCACCGTGAGTCCGAGCATGAGCTAGAGCTCGGCCACCAGAGAACGCATGAGGGTACCGGCCGTGTGGACATAACCGAGCAGGGCGAGTAGCGCAAGACCCAGCGGCGTAACCACCAGCAGCGGGTACCACAGCGAGTTCAAGCGGTTGATATAGCTTGTGGGATTGGCCGCGAGATAGGCACTCAAGACACCCCGTTTCGGGTGGCTCAGGAACATGATGAAAAGCGCAGTCCCTACCATGACGACGAGCAGGGCGATCCGTTCCAGGCTGTCGGCATAGGTCGCGTGCTGATAGCTGTGCACGGCGTAGACCACGCAGCCGACCGGTGCCAGGAACTAGATCACCCAGTCGAAGTGGCGTCTGATGGTCCGCAGGGCCTGGCTCGACCAGCGAAAGTGCCGATCCGCGACGCCACCCGGGATGCACAGGAGCCGGAAGGCCCGCAGCGAAAACAGGGCGAATGCCACCTCCAGGGCGCCATGGCCGATGGCCTTGGTGAACGGCGTCGCTTCCAACGAGGCCTCGAGTCGCCAGCCCAGGAGGGCCAGCAGGAGTGGCCAAGGGACACGAGCAAGAGGGTCAAGCCGATCGCTTTAAGGGTGAATTCGATGCAGTCGGTACTTACCCAGCGCAAGGGTTGGGCGGTGGCCAGGATGGCGGCGCGGATGGCCCGCGCTCGCCACCGGAGCAACAGCAGGCCCAAGAGCGGCAACCATAGCAGTGAGGGGCGGGTTACTTCCAGGACGAGCACTTGGGTGACTTGCAGCCAGTTGAGCGGCGCGAAAAACCAGGCGATGGCCCCAGGCAGGGCATTCAAAGTGGCTAAACTCACCGCGGGGGCACTGCGGACCCACAACAGGTGCGTGGCGAGATAGTCATCGTAGTCGGTGATGGTTTTTAGGAGCTGGCTGGAAGCATAGTCCAAATCGCCCAGGGCACGCAGATTAGGTATCGGTAGCGACAGTGACCTTGGCGAGCAGTGTTGTGCATTTTCGTGCCAGCTCCCGGAGCTCGTCGCGCAGATCCGGCGGTACCAGCCCCTCATGATCCACCGTCAATGCAGCGACGAAGGTATCCGGGTCGCGCAGGCGCAACACCTCTTCGTCGTAACGGATCTGTTTCAGCATAGTGGCGGCGATCGCCTGTTCCCGTTCCTGTGCTTCCCTACGGTAGGGGCGCTGGTCGGGTAGTTTCTGCCGCCGATCGATGAGGAGCTGGCCGAGCACCTGGGTCAGACCTGCTATCTCCAGTCGCCGGCGGGTATTGCGCAACTCATCGCCGAGGCGCTCGGTCTCCGCGACGACCTGGGCCTGTCGGGCGTGGATCCCGTCGAGGGCCGCGGTGAGCTCGGACAGCTCGCCGGTGAACTGGGCATTCCGTGCGGCCAACTCCCCGAGGAGGGGATGCTTTCCGGCAGCCTCCCGCCGGGCGGCCTCCGCCGCGACGCGGGCCTGTTCAGCCTCCTGGTAACGGCGCTGATCGAGCCGGTCCTCGAGCTGATGTTGCCGGCTGCGGAGCAGTGCCAGCTCGCGCGTGGCGGCGTCCCTCCGGGCCCTCAGCAGGGCCTCGCGCGCCGCGTGGCTCACGAGGTCCTGGTCCAACATATGGAGCTCGGCGCGCAGCTCCCGGCGGCGGGCCTGTAAGGCCCAACGGCGGGCCTCGGTAAGGAGCGCCGGTTCGTCCTGCAAGAGCGGCGGGTCGTTCTCGGCGGCGAGTCGTGCGAGCTCGGTTTTGGCCGCAGTGATGCGGTCGCGCAGCTGGGTGGGACGTTGCGACCAGGTCGCAAGGTCCTGCTCCAGCTCACCGAGCTTGGCCTCCACTGCGGCGGTATCGGCCCGATGCTTGGTAAGCCGCTGCTCGATTTCCTTGACTGAGAGTCCCGCCGGCAGCGGTTCGATTGCAGGCTCGGGGGCCGCGGGGCCTCGAGTCGGCGGCGGATCTCCTCGGTCTGTTCCGGTGCCGTTTCCAGGGCCTGTACGAAGGTAGCGGCCCTGGTCCGGTAGGTCTCGGCGGCCTCCAGGCTGCTCAGGGCCTTGCGGTATAGCTCGCCTAGTCTGGTTTTTACAGCCTCGTTCAGATCCGCGGCGGAGGCGACCTCCTCGCTCCTGTTCTCGATCATGTCCGAGGTGATCGCCGGGTTCGGCTGGTATCCGGGCTTGCCTGGGGTTGGGGAGTCCGCCTGCGATGGCTGGGCTTGCAGCCCCGGGAGGGAAACAGGCAGGAAAATGAGCAACACCAGAGCCAGGACCGACAGGGTGCTCCCTTTGGCCGTCGGCACCTTGCGGCATCCCCTTGGATTCGGGTCGTCGGGCCCGGGGGGGGCGGTGGTCGGGTGACGCGGCCAGTAGGAGATATTGCCGTGGGGGCGCGTATCGGTATGAGGAGCGGGCAACCGGGGCAGCCGAACTCTTTGTTTCCGCAAACGAACGCGAATCAACGCAAATCGGTCACAATCCCTTGCCATCATTGACGATCCCTCATCTGGTTGCAGTCATGCGTCCATTCATATTGATTTATGGCTAAGGCTTTCGTGAAGGCCCTGCTCGCCTGATGTTATCGGTAGTCGAGAGCATCTGTACTAGTACCTCATTTCCCTTGATATTGCGGATAGAGTCGCTTGAGCTTGATGCGAACATCCTACCTATTCATTCGCAATATCGGGTGAAATGGGGTACTAGGGGGTGTTCTCAATCAACAACCCGAAGCCATGAGGTAAACTCCAGGGTTGAACTTAACTAGATCCCTTGAATGACCCGTATCTCTACAAATGAGTCAAGTTTGTGCACAGCACAAAACATTCACGCCTGGTGGGCTTAAGGCGACGTCTCGTCTCGCCGGCTAATCGTACAGGATCAACAGGATGTTCAGGATTAACAGGATTTTTTGTTGTGAAGAGTGCTTGCCGGTTTGGTCAGGGTGTGATCGGGCGTCGGAAATTCAGGAAAGACAAAAATCCTGTCCTATTGGCGTTTTGCGACGACGCTCGAGTGGGGCACTCGTCGGTTTGAGGCGAAGCCTCGTTCGTTGTGTGATTTGAACCTCAGAGACACAGTGTGTTCCCGGGCATCCGCTGTGTCTTAAGCGACTCGTTGCCAAGGTTGTAATCCTTTAGGTGTGGGGTCATGGCTGCGTCTCCGGTAGTGGTATCCCACTTTTGCCAAATTCCCCCGAATCCGCGCGTCCAGCGCCTGCCCCAGTTCCATCCGTTCTGCCGATCCGGTGATCTTTCTAGCCGTCCCTTTTCCCCTGCACCACCACGTACTCCGCCTCAATCCCGGGATGAAAGCGCTTCGGCAGACGTGCCCAGTCCAGCACGTCCACCAGGATCGGGATGTCGCTTGCGCTGATTGCTTCCTTCAGATCAAACAGGTGATCTTGTGATCGGGTAAGATCAGCGGGGTTGCGCAGTACCAGATCCAGATCGCTCGCTGCATGGGACTTGCCGCTGACCCGGCTACCGTAGGCCCAAACTTCGGCTTCGGGGGTATGTTTTTTCAGCAATGCCCGCAGCAGTTTTAAATGGTGTTCCGGCAGATCAAGCGTCGGCATCGTCGATGCGTTCCTTTAACCGCTTGCTGTCGGCAATGAACCCAGGCATTAGCCGCAGCGTCTCTTCTGCAAATTTTTCGCCGTAATCATGGGCCGTGGTATTGCGGTTGTCACGATAGAGAAACCAGCGTTCCACTTCCTCCACTATCAGCAATCCGTGTTTGGCAGCGTGTCGGAAGAGGTCTTTGAAGTAAAGTTCATCGACCGCCCGGCTGCTGGCGAAATAGGGTTTCAGCGCTTTGCGCAACAGTTTACCTGTGGTCTCCAGCGCCAGTTCAAAACCCTTCACGGTCGGTTGCGATAGATTTCATAGTCGATACTCTCCGGCTCGCTGTCCCGCAACAGTTCGAGGGAGCTTTCCAGGGTTTGAATGCAGCGTCCCAGATGTTCGGTATTGAGTTTCATGATTCGATTCCGAAGACCCGGAGGGTGCAGAGAATCGATTTTCGGTATCGAATCCATTGCTCCGATCAGGCGTGGGGGTCAGGCATCGAGCCCCAACCTCCGCCAAGCCTCGGCCTTGACTCGTTCACGCTCTCCATCGTTCAACTTACCGATATTGGTCAGGTGTTCCAGCGTCGCCAGGAACCCGGTGCCCATACGGCGGGCGAGGTCCTCGATGTCACCAACGCCGCCGAGGTCAGGTGACGACAGATCCGCGATGAGTCGGTTCACCAGTTCCGATGGCATCAGCAGCATGGCGGCGAAGGCGTTGGCCCGGCGTCCGACGCCGGGTGGTGCCCAGGGACCGCTGACCAGGGATACCCGACGAGCATAGCCCCGGCCCGTGCAGCACATGGCAGAGCTCGTGGGCGAGGGTGATGCGATACCCGGATTCGTGTTGGTTCATCGGGTGGTGGGTATTTATCAGGATTGTCGGTTGCAAGTCGGGTCCGGCGAGGGCCACTCCGCGCAACCCGTCGTCCTCCAGCTCCACCGGGGAAATGGAAATCCCGAGGTCCCGTAGCAGCTGGGCCACGTCGATGCGTTGCGTTTGCTCGCCTGGAAGCTTCAGAGTGTCGAGCAGGTTGAGGGTGAGGTCGTAGCCTTCCTCGTAAGCCGCGTGCACCTCCGCCAAGGGTTGGTCCTGTACCAAGGTATCGTGCGCCGTCGGCCCCACATCCCGGATAAATGCTTTCCGCAAGGCTTGGGCGAGCAACCCGGCGTCCGCTGGTCCGATAGCGAGTGCCGCGGAGCCGAACATGGCTACGGCCGGTGAGAGTTGCGGAACGCTTGCGGTGAGGGCCTGAGCGGCCTCCGGGAACTTTCCCAGCGCGGTCGCAAGTGTGGCCTGGATAGACCAGGTACCGACTTGCCGGTTCGGCTCCCCGCACAAGTACCATCCTTCGCGTTCATCGGGCACCGTCTCGGGTATGCGCCTCACCGCCCGACGAAGTGCCGCAATCTCGGTCTCTTCGCTAATACCCGATTGGTCCATCGCTTGGGTGGCAGCCTCCAAGGCTTGGTACAGGGGTTCCGCAAGCTGTCTGACGTCAAGGTAGAGGGTGTCGAGCGGGGTAGTGAAATAGAACTCGGCGGGCGCTCCCGGCAATCCCTGGTTGCCCCAGGAAATCTCCACGAAATCGAGCAGGCGTCGGATGAACACATCCGGGAAGAGACCACCGCCGCGACAAGACCTCAATGCGTGTCGATGTCACCACCGCTGCCATGCCTCGACCCGGTGCTCTACCCGAGGACCAGAGTCCCCGAGCGTAGCGCGCAGTCCCTGCAGATAGGCGGGGCGTGCACTCGTGATCTCTATTGGCTCCGGTAAGCGATGTTCATGGAACAGCGGGTCCCAGTTCTCGGCAAGCCATCCAAACAGCGGCAGGAGATACCAGGTTACCTCGGTATGCAGCTGCCCCTGGGCACGGTGCTCGCAGAGATTGCGGCTCTGCACCCATAGCTGGAACATACCCCAAGATGCCGCTCGTGCAGGCCGCGCGCCCTGTCCTTCATGGGGATCGGGGACAAATTTGAACTCGATTGCGAATCCAGAGGGATCGCCGAACTTTTGCCATCCGTTCACCGGGGATTACCTTTCAGGTGGTGCTGGATATCTTCAACCGTCCGCAGCTCGCGGACCTCTCGACGGGTAACGCGCTCGGCCCGAATCTACTGGTTGACGAGTTTCGGAGGAACCTCGTTCCAGGCGATAGGATGACCATGCCATCTACCCGGCGCATGTTCATGGCCTTTGAATGCCATGCCGTCGCGGACGCCGAAACGAGACTGCCCGCATCGATCGCTCGCTTCGAGGATCTCCTGAGTGATGTCCCGACTCCAACGCGGGCACAGGGTCCCACTCTTGCGGTGGTGCCAAGGTTCCTTGTGCTTTGGGTTGGGTTCGTAGATCGGCTTAATCGCCATCTGGTTTGCAGCGATAGTGAATCTGCGTGTCTGCCGGGATCCTGGAACGTCTGATTGTTCGGTAACCTATACCACCATAGCACGCTATGGTAATAGATATCAGGCGTGTCCCTTCGGTTTCAGGGCGAGCGCGTGTCCTTATAAATCAATAAGTTATAATTCGCCTTTATTATCAGACCCGCTCCACAACCGACTGAAGTTATTGATTTTTAAAAATTTTATACGCGCTCACCCTGCCTTCGGTCTTCATGCGATACCCGTGCAGCACTGTCTGTATGGAGGTTTGGGTAAGAGGGATAGCGGGTCGGCTCAGGTCCATCAGACGCAACTCGGCACCAAATCCCTCCTCGATTTACAGCTTCTCGTCGGCAGTAACCAATTCTTCGGAGGGAACGAAATAGTAGCCGCATGTCGCCGGGGTCAGATTTTCGGCCGCGGTACGGGGGTACTTGCGGCAACTCGGCGGACGAAAATGGTAGATAGAACAGCTACTCAGTCCTTCCTCGTCGTAACGCAGAAACGGGCACGGGTAGGGGAGTTTGCAGCACTGCCCGCAGCGGTTGCACTCACCGTGGCGGTTACCGGCGACCGGCAGCAGTGATGTCATCATGCGTTTGAACTTGTTTTTCATTGCTTCAATAACTTTAGTGCGCGAAGCGCATCATAGTTGAAACTATGGACGTTAAGTCCCTTCACTTTCAGTCCGTGGCTTGTTCACGGATGAGGACGTTAGTCCTCCAGACTATGGACTTTCAGTCCATAGTGGTTGATGCTTTAGTCCGGAATCGGGAAATCCGGGTATCGGTGCCGGAGGGGAATCGGTAGTCACCGTCCGACCTGCGCCCCGATCACCACAGCAGAGGGATGGGATTCGGAGCCGGCGGTCTTGCGGCGGCCGCGACCACCTTAACACCCTGTCCGCGCAACAGGTCGGCGGTCTGTTCAGGCGGTGTGCCCGTACCCTCTGTACATTGGATCGCCCCCGTGAGCTGATAGATGAGAACGGGTTTTTCGGCGACCGCTACCGCCGCCCACGACATTAGCAGGAGAATCGGAATTTTATTCATGCCGTGCCATCCCGGTATCGGTCGTCGCGAAGGGGATTCGCCGAACCCTGGTACGTCGCGGGCCGGCGGTGAAGTTTCCATTCTACAACAGGCGTGGGATCGGCTCACCGCGCATCCGGCCTGTCCGTTGGTCGGAGCTGTGAATCTTGCTGCTTAATGTTCAGAACGTCATGGAAATTGCCGAGCTGTTTCGGTGATGCACCGTGGATAAAACGGGCGGTAGAGCGGCTACAGGTGCTGCTTTATTCCCATTTGGGGAATTCGGATCTACAATCTCCAAGATCTCGGAAGTCCTGAACGGCAAACGCCCCTTGAGCTCAAACATGATGGTAGCGGTTAAATTTCAAGTGGCATGGTTGTGCGACCTAATGACTCGAGCTCCCACTGTTTTTGCCATCCCTGGCACTGGATTCCGGCACTCCCTGCCGGAATGACAAGGGAAGGGCTGGAAGGTTTCACCACTTAAAATCTATCTACTACCAACATGATTCGCAGGCTCAGCAGTGGGCTGGGCATATCCGCGGATGTTCTGATACGCGAGTCCGCCCGCAAGGCGGCGAATACATGAGGTCAAGCAATGTTCAACACCTTAAAAAAGAAAAGAACACGCGTCCTGATCACAATCGCCTCCGGCATTGCTCTGATGTCCTCCGGCCGCGCCGAGACCGGGAGGGATGCGAACCTGGAGGAGGCACAGGGCATCATCGAGGCCTTCGCCTCCGGCTTGAAGGCCGAGCTTCAGGCCGCACTCAACGCCGGCGGTCCGACCAACGCCATCCGGGTCTGTAAGGAAAGGGCACCGGCCATCGCCGCGGATTATTCCGCCCGGACCGGCTGGGATGTGGGGCGCACCAGCCTGAGGCTAAGGAACCCCGCGGCGAATGCGCCGGACGCCTGGGAGAAACAGGTCCTGCTCAAATTCGAGGAACGCAAATCGGGCGGCGAGGACGTCGAGACCATGGCCTTCGCCGAGGTAACCCAAGCGGATGGGGAAAAACGATTCAGATACATGCAGGCGATCCCCACCGGCGCGCTTTGCCTCGTCTGCCACGGTGAGGCCCTCGTCCCCGCCGTCGGCACGGCCCTTGACAAGGCCTATCCAAAAGACCAGGCAAGGGGCTTTTCCCTGGGGGACATCCGGGGTGCCTTCACCTTGTCCAAGCCCCTCTGAGCCAAGCAGGATATGTATCTGATGAACTGAGGGAAATCGGAACCGAATATTCCAAAAGCAGCCGGCAGTGAGTAAAATAGGCGGTAGTGTCTGACATATCCCCACAGAATCCGCCCTTGGCGTCAGTCGGTAAGGCAGGCGTCATGCGCATCAGCGACCCATTGATCAGGTGGCCCGATGATACCGATCAGTTCCGGGAGTACCTCGCGGCAACTGGCCAGTACCACCAGTAGGCGTGCGAGGAATAAGCGGGAGTAGACGCGGCGTTTGCCGTTGCCCGGATGTAACCAGCGTTCGAG
>Ga0209679_1000346_pt1 | contig 18043 bp, 16 predicted proteins | sample WorMetHEROISLAND_4_FD_187408 | JGI IMG/M metagenome (GOLD analysis project Ga0209679, IMG submission 187408) | Marine gutless worms symbiont microbial communities from Max Planck institute for Marine Microbiology, Germany - Olavius sp. 2 HERON... ...
AATTGTGAATTTTTCCTACCCCACTCTCATTTAACGCCCTCGCTCGGGGTGACCCCTTTCGAATTTCTGGATGAATTTTTTATCCCGAAAACTAGAGTCCTTGGGCAATCCGACGGTGAAGATTTCGTGATCCTAGCTTGCGTCGTTTTCACACAATGTCAGCGTGTGACAAACAGACAGACAGACAGACAGACAGACATCCCGATCGTAGCTAATACAGGGCTTGCAGCTACCGCTGACGCCCTGTAAAAATGTAATATTGCTCAAATTACGAAATTTGGGCAATCATAAACACAATATGGGTGTACTGGAGAAGGAAGAGGGTGAGATCATGGTGATGCGGACTATCGCAATTACGTCCCATGGCTTTAGAAACGACAGATCCGCGTAGCAGAAGTGAAGCTGAGTCGCTCTGCAAAGAGCTTGAAAGTTGTAAGTTTGTTGTTGGAATGGTGTTTTGGCACGACATACTGTTTAAAGTTAACTACGTCAGTAAACAACTCCACAGTGAATCGTCTGACATTGCAGTAGCTGTTGAAAACCTGGAAAGGCTTTCAGAGTGGATGGCGACATACAGAGAGACAGGCCTCATCAGCGCCCTCGTCACTGCTCAAGAAATAGCCGAGGAGCTAGAAATTGAGCCGGTTTTCCCAAAGAAAAGAGCACAGAAGAAGAAAAGAATGTTTCAATACGAAGCCGAGGACGAAGTTGTCCCTGATCCACAAGAACCTTTTCACGTAAACTGCTTCAATCGCATTCTTGACACTGCCATTTCATCGACTGACACCAGATCTCAACAGTTATGGTCTATTCATGAGCTGTTTGGTTTCTTGTACAACTTTTGACAGTTATCAAAGGAGCAGCTGATGAAGTCCGCAAAGGATCTTGAAGTCGCTTTGACCAACGACTGGTGTTCCGATGTTGACGGTTACATGCTTGCTGAGGAAATGGAAGCAGTAAAGCATCTAATCCCAGCCACGCTGATAAAGCCAGTGGATATTGTGTGTGCGTGGGACAGTGCACGATCCGTCACTGTCAGTGGACGAGTGAAGCCCGCGTCTAGCCGATGTCCATCATTTAGTCAACCTGTGTGCCTCTGTGTATCTCAGTCATCACAGGACCACAACCAAACAGACATTGTGTCACATAAACCAGGACAGCAGCACATTACATGCTACGGCTGCTTGGGTCATGGAATAAATCTGCCGATGACTGATTTGGTAAAACTGTTTGGTTTTTTGCAAGATGTCTGCTTATAGTTTTCATCAGATCGTTAAATTGTGTGCAGATCCTATAAAGTTGACGATTTTTTCCTGAAAAAGGGTTTGGTAAAACGTAGTAGAAATTGTGCAAGAGTTAATTGCAGAAGAAGAGTGATACTTACTAAAGACACACCAAAAAAGACAATTACTACTTTCGTTGCCCGAAATGCAGGTCTACTCAGTCGATTCGAAAGTAGAGCCAATTTGACAGGTCTAGTTTATGTCGTAGGTTGCCGTCAGCGAACGACTGCACATCTTGCTGTTCACGACTCATCTATAAGATGCGACCACTGTCCAACTTGCCATCAAACGATGATGCACAACTGACAAATTAACCGACATTTGTTGTCAATAATTAATTGAATATTATCCGATCGTCAAATAACCGCAGTTCAGTTGCATATTGGAACTCCTGCTTCATAGAATTTATGTATGTGCGTTAATTTTTTAACGGCGTTAATTTTTTTAATCGCGATTAATTCTTTAACGCGTTAACGCGTTAATTAACGCGTTAATTCGACAGCTCTATTCGAAAGGGTCATTTTTTGAACATTCAAACTTGTCCATCGAAGAAATACTTTCAGTTGCTTTCTGTTGGTCGGCAAAATTGCCAGTAAAAAGTGCGTCGGCAATGACGGAAGTGTGTCAGAATTCGGTATCACAATGATACCAATTCCTACGTGAAAAGTGCAGCGAGACCCTCCTGAACAATCCAAACTACACGTTTGGTGGCCCAGGCGTGGTGGTTGAAATTGATGAGTCTTATTGCTAGACGTAAGTACAATAGTTGAACCTCAAAAATGGGTGTTCAGCATCTACGACACCAGCATGAAGCTGGGCCATATAGAACTGGTGGATGATCGAAGTGCAGCCACCGTGATTCCTCTGATTCAGAAATATGTCCTGCCAGGATCGACCATTCATTCAGACCAGTGGCCTGCTTACAATAGACTGAATCAGCTGGGCTACAATCATCTAACTGTGAACCACTCACAGAACGTTGTGGACCCGAACACCGGCACTTGCACGAATGCCATTGAGGCTTACTGGAGTCGCGTCAAGAAGAAGTACCCTTACACTGGCTATCACGACGCGACCAATTGTCTATGCACATTGATGAGTTTCTGTGGCGTGACAGGCTGTCTAACACAGGAAACACTGAAGCTCATAGCTATCAATTAACGTTCCAATATGTTACGTCGCCATCACGGAAGTTTATTATTTGTTTGCTCCATGTTTGCTTGTTGACAACGTGCGTGGTTGCCTCCGCCTATTTGTGGTGTTGTATATATGTTACCATTTAATGGGTCTGACTAAAAGATGACTCGTGTATCTGAGGATTAGCACGTGTCCACTGCTTTGGTATTACCAGTATCTGTATAGTACCCCAAAACACCGTTTGTGTATCAACGTCTTCAGTTGATAGTTTTGCTTTTTGCTTGAATCATAACTGGCATGTGTAATAAATAAACTAATTGCAGCATTGATGCAACTCACAGCCAGCGTTTTGCGAGATATATCAACAACTCTCCGCGGAGATTCTCTAAGTGTTTGCCAATAGCAATGTGTGTTCATGACAAGTCACGAGTTTTGTTCTTCGCCACCAAGTTTATAACACCCGGTACTGTACTGAACTTGTTTGAATATGGTGGAGTGAGTGAGTAGTTGAATATGGTGGACAACTGCCGTGGCAAAAGGTTTGTGACATTCTTCTCATATCTGACTTATTGACTGTATTTCTTGGTTTATATTCTGGTATGTCTTTCAACAAACAAATACGCTGATCACTTGCAACTAAATAATTACAAACTCTGGCGACTTGCTGTAAATACTGCATATATTGTTCACAATGGATCTCAAAAAGAAATCCACAAATTTTACCAAATTAGAGATTGATGCTTTGATGCAGGAAACTGAGTTAAGGAACAATGATTTGTTTGGGAAATTTGGGATGAATCTGACAGCTGACACGAAGAGTGACAGTTGGGGTAAAGTAGCAGAAAACGAGCGAGGTGTCGGGAGGCATGGTAAGAAGTGCAAAATCCGTCAAAAAGTGAACTGACATGTCAAGCTCGTTGAAGTGGAAAGAGACGGCAACGACGTCGCTTATGTGATTATTGCTGTCATTTGGCTCCATCCGCATGTCGCACATGATTTTGATCTCTGTGACCTTCACCTTTAATCTTTTAACCTCAGGGAAATCAGCCCACCAAGTTTGTACCTGACATTTCAACAATGAGATCCGTTAATTAACCTGAACGAGTTAAACTGCAATTACTATTATTTGTTGAGTCTTATTCAATACTCATTAGCATCTGTGCAAGACGCTGGAGAAGAGAGTTGCTCACGTGAATGAAGTGTTGTGTTTTGTACAAAATTACTGTTCCACTCATTCACGAGATGAACTACTGACACCTCTTGAAGCATTTTACCACATCGATGAAACTGTAGAAGCTACACTGAAATTATGTCTTTGCTCTCTTATCTGTAGTTCTGAAACCACTGGCACGCTTAAGCAAAGCATTGCAGAGTGGAAGTAAGGACATCATTCATACCATGGCGTATGCACGTGCAGTCACTGATGATTTGAGTGACACTGCTGCAGAGCTCAGCACTGGCAGTGTCAGTGTTAGTGGTCTGACTGTGGAAATAAACAAGTGTGCTGCAGAGCAGAATGAGCACATTGAGATCAATGCCACAGCTGATGTCCTCAGATGAAAGCTTCGTTGCCAAAAACATGGTGTCCAGCCTCCGCAACCAAGCAGCCTATCAACCGTGGATCTGCTTGACGAAATGAAGACTACTGGCAACAAACACGGACGACCATTCCTGATACAGGACAGTGGCGCTAAAAAAAAAATATTATTTGACAATTTAGCACAAATTTAATGAGTGTGATTGTATGCGCCCTCCCCTACTGCACAGGGAGACTAATCACCTGTTACTGGTATGTTGCAGTATGATGCAACGCTTTTTTCTAAAATTTGTCTTTGTACTAATTGTAACTAGATTCATATGGACTGTTGATATGGAAACTAGATCTCAAATTGCATGACGTGTGAAATGGCACAATGTTTATATGGGAGGTTATTTGGGAGCTTTGGCTAGGTTATTGGATTTTTCACACTGTGAATGAGTAGTAAAAGACGTATAGGCTTTAGTACTGACGTAGGTCAATACGTATAAATGGCATAGTTTGTCTATGATCAGTTGCCCATTAAACCGTCCACTCAAACCAACAACTGTGCCTCTGATTCGGGTTAATTATGCTTATGTTTTGACTCTGTTGCAGTGTTTGTACTTGTTGCAAACAAGTGCCGGTAGCGTTCGCCATCATGTCGGGACGGACAGCGGCAGACTACATGGCAGTAATTCGCAAACTGCTTGACCTGCTCCCCGAAGCACCTTGCGTCCAAACCGTTACAGCTTATTTTGAGGGTGCTCTGTGGCAGGCGGTACGCACTGTGCTTCCAACGGTTGAAGTTCATGGCTGTTTGTTTCATTACACGCAGGTATAGTCACAAAAGTTCACTTGCCTTTACCTTCTGCAGAACAAAACGAATTATTAGTAAATTATTCCCGTCCGTTAATAAGTAAAATTTTCTGCACTTTACTAATAAGTTTCTGTACTGTTGTCTTTGTGTTTGTATGTCGGGCTTTCATTGTGTGGCGTTCCAAACGCCGCCCTGCTTCTTAGCGGTGGCTAAGCTTCTTGTTTTTCACTACAAAGTTATAATATTTCTGCATGAAATGCAACTACAAAAAAACTTTACATTTCACTAACATTGCTTGTCAGGCAGTCGTATGAAATATGCTTTTATTATATGTTTTCTGCAGGCCATCTATCGGAAAGTCACGCAGCTGGGCTTGTCACAGGCACACATCACCGACCCAGGTACCAGGCTGATCTGTCGCCGACTGATGACACTCCCGGTGCTGCCTCATGAGCACATCCAGCACACGTTCGATCGTCTGAAGTCGGGTCTGGAAGACGACACGCCACAGTCGATTCAGGATCTGGTAGCGTACACTGACAGTGGATACGCGGTCGACTGTTCATGCCGCGAGACATTTCCATGTTCGGGCTTGATGTCCGTATGAACAATGACGTGGAAGGCTATCACAATCGCATAAACCGACGAGGACAGTGCGGACAACTGCAGTTCTATCTGCTTTGTCATCTGCTGTATGAAGAAGCGAGTCTGGTGACGCTGACGGCCGAGTTCGTCCACGGAGACTATGTCGTGCGATGCGAACGACATACTTCCAAGACAACAAAAGAGCGGCTACATAAGTTATGGGCAGAATACACCAGCGGGCACAGGAGCCCAAACGCTTTGCTGGATGCGGCCAGCAACCTCATTTGCCCTGCACACGTACCTGATGTCACTGGCCAACTCTGATTGTACCAGCAATCATGCATTTTGTCAGAATATGTTGAGACAGACAAGAAATGTTAGAAGCCGCCAAAGTATCGTGGTCGGAGAGTGAAGTTAGTAGACTTGACAGAGCGTCTCAGTGTGTTAAATGGAAGATCAATAATAGGATAACAAAGTCAGACGTGCAAGATGGCATTCAACCGATAAAAGTAAACAATAATTTCGTCTTTGAAGATGACGAAATATTAAGAGATGAAACAATATCATATAGACAAGGATTCCATAGATACAGATCTGCTGGGATATTATTGCCTCAAGGGGTTCTCAGAATGTACTGTGATATTCAGATATTCAGTATGCGTCTATTACGGACGAGGAGATCAGTGTGACTTTTGGTTGTGGTACTAATACTCCGGGACCTGATGGAATCTGTGCACAGTTGATTGATAAAGCAGACAGAGCAGAAATGAGTAAATGTTTGAGCCGGCTTTGGAATGAAGTTTGGAAATCAGGCAGACTACCATCAGAATGGAAGCTTGAGCATCGTGTTTTATTACCGAAAATTGGAAAGGAGTCCTACAATGAGTGTAATGTGTATAGGACAGTGTCACTAACAGACATTCTCGGTAAGCGATTAGAGAAAATAGTCATTAGACGTCTTGTTGGCATGTTGGACAAGAATGACATTGCGGTAGCCCACTAATACGTACACAACATAGAAAGCTGAACCACACCATTATACATACAGCCGCTGAGTTATTCTAACTTGCTAGTGATGGGCAATCACTGAATTTTTGCTTAGAAAATGATATTAGTGTTCTACAAGATATGGTAGTGACACACCTCCGGTGTGGAGTATAATAATAATAATAATAATAATAAGCTAATTTAATGTGGCAATGTTTGTCACTTACACAATACTGCTGCAAACTAGTTTCTGACTACAGCAGTAAAAATTTGCCAATTGATCAGTGTTTGGCAATGATATGGACAAGAATAGTGTCCTTGTGACATTTAATGTTTCTAGTTTGCAGCTGTTATAAAGACAGCGATAACGGGCTTGTTTTCTATGTTAAATGTAACTGTTTTGAAGTACAAAGCGTTTGTGATAGCAGCTGTAGAGTGTGTCAGCTGCCCGATTCACCTGTGTAATTTGAGTTATTATGCTGATGCTGGATATTGTTTCCAGGAACAGCAGGCGAGTGAGTGTGTAAAACCGTTGCCAAGATGACCAGTAGTAATGCCACATCTGATCATGACTTGAGTGACTTGGCTGACCCAGCGACTGATGATATAACTGTAGAACAGCGAGTAAACTATCTAGTCATGGATACAGAACTTAAAAAGCTGTTCAAATTCTGCCCACAATGTGGGAACAAGGTAACGTCATTTCAGAAAACTGTGATTGGTGCAATTATATCTATTTCTTATTGTTGCACAGCTGGTCATGCGAGTTCTTGGAGGTTACAGCCAATGATACATCGCATGCCTGCTGCAAACACTTTGTGTTCTGTTGCAGTTCTGTAGTTTGGATCTATGTATTGCAAAACTGCATTTTTTTAAATTCTCCACGTTCTATTTATTGGGCCCGCAGAATACTATCGCATTCAAAGCACACATTTGCATCCCATTACTGATGAATATTGGACACTACATCAAACTGCAATTCTATCTGTTCTGTGTGACCAAAGGTTAAGACTTATTGGCGATGGCCGTTCAGACAGTCCGGGGTTTTCAGCAAAATATTGCAGTTGCACGTGCATGGACGTAGACAGTGGCTTAATTGTAGATCAGCAACTGGTTCAGGTCACAAAGAGTGGTAGTTCAGTTGCTATGGAGCAGTTGGCTTTGGAAAAGTCACTGAATTTGCTACTGGATCATGGACTGCAATTAGTACACTGGCCACCGATAGACACTTGAGTATCCAAGCATTTCTGCGTGACACATACCCTAATATCAATCATCAATTCGATGTGTGGCACTGTAGATGGCAGCATTCAACCAGAAGACTGATTACTGTTTCGATTAACTGTAGCATTGTGTGTCTTGTTGAAACGCGAACTTTGAGCTTTCTTATGAAAACTGTTGAAACTGTTGAGCAAAACTGTTGTTCTGCAGAACACTTTTGGAAGCTGTAGCATGCTTTTGTCTCCTGTTTGTGATATCAAACTAGTTAAGACGTAGAATTAGATGGAAATAATAGAAATTGTCATATTGCCAATCATAGCCACATTTGCAAAAGCGGCTTAAAATATAAATTTTCAATGGCTTTGGGGCAGTCAAACGACTTGGCAACAAAACTGTCAGTTAACTGACGTTTCTGTTGCCAGTACTCTATGCCAAATGCTGTAGACGTCTAAATACTGCATATATTAGTATCACTGGCTGTCAGAAAGCATCAGATATAGCTGATGCATTTTGTGAACACTATTCAGATATTAATACTAACTCAGCTAATGAAGTAAAAAAAGGTTTGTCAGTTTAATGACATGTATTTGCATTATGTAGGTAATACAAGTATTGATACTGATTGTTCTGGCCGGGATGAATGCTGTGGGTCAGTTCACACCACTGCTGGTGCTGTTTAAGGGAAAACGCATGAAGCCTGAATGACCAGTGGGCTCTCCATCTGACACCATTATACGTATGAGTGATAATGGTTGGATCACATCAGAAACCTTTATGGAATGGGGAAGTGCTTTCGTGAAAAGTCTCTCCCAGGATGGCTTGCCACATCTGTTGCTTTTAGATGGCCATGGGTCATATGTATACTAGTGTTGCGCGGTACCACTAATTTTGCGCCACGGTAAGTAGCGTGGAAAAATACCGCGGTACTCGGTAGTACCGTGGTTATATTTTACTTTTAATGTAAGTAAGTAAGTAAGTAAAAACAATTTGTATAGTGCTGCACTAGAGTCACATGCAGACTAGAAGTGAATCGGAAGCACTATCATGATATCATATTACAACAAAACAACATAAAATAAATAAGTAAAACGTGTACAGTTTAGCGGTGAACGACAGAAGACAAGCCGAAAGTTGCAATTTCAGTTGAAAAACAATACAGTCTAACAAATGTTCGTTACTGTGTGTCAACAACGGACAAGTACCGTGCCGAAGAACCGCGGTACTTGTGGTATTGCGGTACTAAAAAGTACCGTAAAGGCGACGGTACTGGTACCGTTGAAAAATGGTACCGCGGTAGTACCGTGGTACCGCGCAACACTAATGTATACAACGTTGCCTTTTTGGATCTTATGGCATCAAACAATGTGCAGGTGATGTGCTTCCCAAGCCATACAACACATGCATTGCAGCCAGCCGATGTGTCGTTATTCAAGTCCTTGAAGGCTAATAGGACTTCTGAGGGTCTGGCATTCAACAGACAGAATGGTGGCAGGAAACCTGGAAAGGCAGACCTTTTCCGCATTTTCACCCCATCGTGGAAAAATGCAGCAACAGTTGCAAATGCACAAAGTGGATTTAGGAGCACAGGTTTGTTTCCTGTTGACTTCAGTGCAATTCCAAAGGAAATACCACAAACTTATTTAAACATTTCAATGACAGACACCCAGTGTAGATGATGTCCACTGTAGTCATCATGGCAGTACATGCTTTCCACATACACCGCATATGGAAAAAAAGAGCCTACAGTATTGTATGTGTAACCGTAACAAATTCAAAGATATTTTAATAATTTTTGGCACAAATTATCCTGAGATTCCACTTTACTAAAATATTAGAAAACTTTCGCCATATATTAGCATATCACTACTTAGTGCTGACGTAATTGTGACGACATCAAAAATGCCGTTTTCACTGTATCCGGGTTAACAATGTTCAGTACAATAACCTTAACAAATTCAAACGTATTATTGCAATTTTTTGTAAGCAACTTTGAAAAAATAGTTGCAACTAATAGTACACTGACAGTCCTCTTCACCTAATTATTGCTGCCACTCTACCTTGTAAAACAGAACATTCTGTGTGTTATTACTTAACCACAGCCAAATGGACAGAAAATTACAAAAAAAGATAATCCTGTTGGCATGTAGATGCTTGAATAGTCGACAGCAGTAACAAAACTTGCTAATAACGCAATGTTGGAGTCAAAAACTTTATTCAGAATGTGCATCGCTGGCTTTAATGCACGCTGCAAAGACGATGCCATCGCCGACTAACGGCTGCTGCACAATGACGTTCGCGTACTGCGGCGACTTCCACTGCCAACACGGTGATCAACAGAACCATGTGTGCCTTAACTGTGTGTGCAGCTGCATCGTCCAGCACATCTACCCATACCAGCAAGAAATCCACATCAAAGTCGACGACGGTCATGCAGTCAAAGTCAGAAACCAGAAAAGCAGAGGACGTCGGCATCACGTCAGGCCAGACTACAGAACCCGTTGCGGCGGCGTCGGAGGCGACCCCTTCCCCGGGTCAGGACCCCCACCAGGAGTGGCCGGTGGTGCCATACGTGCCGCCGCCACCTCCTGAGTTGGAGATCCTGCCGGGTGGAGTCCCTCCCACCGAATTTGTCGAGCAGGTGCTAACGTGGGGTGCCAGTGGTTTGCCATACCGCCACGTCATTGAAGCGGCTAAGAACTTCTGGGGAATCCGTTATGATGAGGAGTTCCCACTGCTTCACCTAGTGGTACTCCTGGTGCTGGGTACTCGTTTCTACTTCTACTTCTACTTCTACTTCTACTACTTCTACTTCTACTACTACTACTACTACTTCTACTTCTACTACTTCTACTTCTACTACTACTACTACTACTACTACTAGTACTACTACTACTACTAGTACTACTACTACTTCTACTACTACTACTACTACTACTACTACTACTACTTCTACTACTACTTCTACTACTACTACTTCTACTACTACTACTTCTACTTCTACTTCTACTACTACTACTTCTACTACTACTACTTCTACTTCTACTACTACTACTACTTCTTCTACTACTACTTCCACTTCCACTTCCACTTCCACTTCCACTACTTCCACTTCTACTTCTACTTCTACTTCTACTTCTACTACTACTACTTCCACTTCCACTTCCACTTCCACTTCCACTACTTCCACTTCTACTTCTACTTCTACTTCTACTTCTACTACTACTACTACTACTACTACTACTAAATACTTTGAGCCTGGGCAATCGTTTATGCTGGCATGATGCTGAGAGGTGCATTAAACCAGGACAGTCTTAACACGGATGAGAAGTTCAAGTGTTTAGGCAGCCAGCTTCGTTGATCTCCAGATTTTCTGGCTACCTGTTTGTTAGCTAATATTCATATTATTACTATTATGGTTATTGAAATAAAATATGATGATGCAAGATTCTTGAGGGGATGCAACCTGATGATGTAACAAATGTTGTCATGAGTGATGATTTGATATTGAAAGCTTCAATGTCAACGAAGTGGACGCCAGCTCAACCGAAATGGTATGCAACTTAAACCGTATGCAAGTCTTGCAGACTTCTTGCATGTTTTGTTGTACATGTAATAGATTTCCGTTGTAGCTTACAGCTTGCAAGTTGCAACTTGCAAGTTCTATCACAAGTATGAGCACGGCGACAAAATTTGCCTTATCGCCAAACGAAGGCGATTCCGATTTTGATGCTATGCTGTTAATGGGAGTCGCTCGTCACAAGAATAAAGTCGTTAGAAAAGCATTAGAATTTGGTACATGTTGCAGGCGTCCGTCTGCATATGCACTGTATGTTTATGTTTACAGTGGGAGGCTGACGCCATGACTAATAATGAACTCATAAGCATTCGCCAGACGGCACTCCTGAAACTGCACTGAGGATCACAGTGATGAAGAAACCTTGCTTGTAGTTAAGTATTAAATGACGAAATGTTACAAGCGTTGTGGATGCGTAACAGGTGGAGAATATTGTTTGCACAGAGCAGGCGTATGTGAATTCACACCATCCAGATTTGACGAGGTCCGGTTGATTTACAGTGGCTTGTCTGAAGACAGTGTGGAGAAGAGCAAAATTCATAAAGTCAGCAACCTCAGTTGGGTGGCTGGGTTGGTGATTACCTAGTAATGTTTTTTCATCAAACGATATATCTGGAAGTTAAACAGATCTACAGTTGAAACTTTGCATGTAGGTATGATACATTTCTCTTTGACCTCCCAGCAAAAGCAATTAAGACTGAGGATCTGTTAAGGACTATTGTTATATGATCAGCATAAATGCCGTTCTCTCATTGGTTGACACCATGTCACATGACAGGCTTAATAAACAACTGACGCCTTATATGATTAGACCTTATAAACCGCAACAGCCATTAATGGGTGTAGCGGAAATATAGAACTATTTGTCAAATCACGTCACTGTTAATGTGTGTTTCTTGCCATACTTTGTTTTGTTTTCAATTGTTTTAACGTTCAGAAATAATCATACTCTCTGCACCACATCTCTGTTGTCCCAATATTTTGCCATCTTCCGTTTTGTTCATTATTTTTGGTCGTCCATGATGACCCCGAGCCTTGACATTTCTTGGAATAGACAATGAAGTTGATGACGGCTACAGTCTGCTGTGCCTGAACGGTGAGGACACAGTGAACATAACAGCCAGCCGTCAAGTCATCATCTCCATGTTTACAGAATCTCTCACTAACTCATCTCTCCTTGACGCTTTTGACAATACCGGAAACGTGCGTGTTTTGCTGAAAGGTAAACTACTGTTCACTGTTCCGTGTTCAAACCATCTGCTGCTGACAACTGTCTTCTCTGCTTTCTGCATACTCTCTTTACTCCAGCTTCTCAACTATTCACTCTCCTATCATAACTACTTAACTGCCAACAATCCAAGTACATGAATCTAACGTAATTCAACAAACTGCAGCAAGCGGTCCAGTGTGCTGTTCAAATTTTATGTGAATACCTGTATCTGTATGTGTACCATCATGTCTCCTCCTTTCTCAAATGAATGTTTTGTAATTTCATGTCACTGAAAGTTGATATCAAGATGACTTACTTAATTACCCAGCACTGCACAGCATAACATTTGTGATTCTGGACATTGAATTTGTGGTGTTTCAGGATGCAGACGTGACCAACACAGAATTTTGCATTATCACCGAGGGCAAGCAGCGTAGAGGTGCCATGTTACTCGACGCTGGAGGGTTCCGCTACCAGGTCGACAAATGCCGTAAAGAGCGAGTATACTGGAGATGCTGCTCCAGAACGACCCTCGGCTGTGGCGCTGCCATGGTGCGAAGTCGGCAGTTCGTTCAATCGCAGACGCCACAACCATCTTGAAGCGCATGTTCCTGGTGTCTACAACGCTACAGAAGCACGCGCGAACATCCAGACCACTGCACTGGCAGACGTGTTCAAGCCTGCGGCAGAAATCGTCGACGATGAACTGACGACCGTGTTCAGTCGTGATACAAATGTTCCGTGCGATGCATTTCCCAATGCTGACGTCCTGGCACGTGCCGCCAATCGCGCCCATCAGCGGCTTCTTTTAGGCAATTATATTTTACGTTCCAAGATGGCAAGCAATATAAAGACATTCAGGCAACATATTATGTGATACTTCTGCTGGACACCGAGCACTATGGCACATCAAATGCAAACAGCACTTTGTTCACGGTACTAAACTTGATCATTTGCGTACATGTACTGGTGACTCTGAGCCGGCAGGAGAAGTGTGGATGTGTGACGCGAAGCATGTCAGTGGGCAGAGCGTCTGGTTCCAGCTGGTTGTATTCCAACACCAGAGCATGACAACGTTAACGTTGTTGTGTTGCTGCGGGACGCCACTCTTTGACTTCGATTCTGTCAATGACATGAAGATGTTTATGCAGCTGGTGAAGCGCGGGCTGCAACTGAATGTCTGCGTGTGTCTCAATGGCATGGAGTACATTGACAATAATGTCTCTGCGTGGCTGCCAGATTGACTGAGGCAGCAACGGCCACTCTCTCACCAGTGGCAACTGCTAGAAACGTATTACGTACTGAGGCTTTCTGTTGCATTTTACTGATCGTGTTAAGTACAACAGTTGGAGTAATAATTGCTATTCATCTCTGTTTGTAACAGTTGAAATTGGTGCTAGTTTACAGATTTTTGCTGCTGTATTACTGGACTAGTTGTAGTCTGTTGAGTGCAACAAGTGGAGTAATAATTGCTATTAACTTGTGCTTTTAACAGTTGAAATTGTTTTACCGGACGTGCTGTTGTCTGCCAAGTACAACAAATGTAACAACTGCTTATCGACGTATCGTACCTATTGCTGTTGCACAAGTACATGATGTTGAATAGTAACTGCACATATTTCATCGCTTAGACAGTCACTTTGTTGTTTTGCTGCGGTATCACTGAACTTGCTATAGTCTGTCAAGTACAACAATTGGAGCAATACATCCTTGTAATGTGCGGTTGTAACAGTTGCAGTATGTGCTAATTTACTCAGTACAATACTGAACCTATTATGGCCAGTCAAGCAGCTAACAGGTCACAGCGAACACAGTCTGATAAATAATGAAGCTGGAGCTCTTACTAATGCAACAACGCAGGCAATGAAGAGGATCTGTGACGGGGCAGTGGGATCAAACAGCAGTCTGTGTGACTGACGAGACAAGCGGCTAGGCAATATGTACGTTCGTACCAGCAAAGTAACAGGAGCCAAATACCAGGTGATCACCAGTACCGGAAAACATACCAATATACTGTGCTTCTTGAGTGGATGAAAGAAAACGTCCCAGACTATGTTAAAGAGAGAAGGGCCATGACGAATGAAAAAGAAAAGATCATATTTTTCAATGCTATGCAGAGACTGGCACACTCTCATGAGAATCACACTGAAATGCTGTAGCTGACAGACAGTGTGAAGAATAGGTTCCATTACTATGATATCAACACAATGGAGAAATTGACAAAGAAAAGAAACATAACTGACTTGGTTCTGATTGCTATGGATAAGAACCAGCAGCATGTCAAAGCTGTTGCGGCTCACTACAGACAACCAAGGACAGCATCAAAGACGATGGGAGTCCAAGAAACACTCGGGTGAATGAGGAATAAAGTAATGAAGTATGACTTATTATTAACATAAGTGTCTGCCGATAATCCAATGACCAAGAGCAGTGATCTTAGCAGGGCGAAGGTGGAGTGCGGCTGACAACTGCACTCCCAGGAAAAGCTCTCATGTGCCCAATGACGAGATCATGTCAAAGCAGATGAAGGCCGCTTTAAGCCTTCTGTCACTACTCGCGTCAGTGTGAACTTTCGGCACTCCGCCGAAACCACAGAACTTTTTCGGCCCAAACCGAATCTTTGCCGAAAGTCACAGATCAGCATTCGGCCGAAAACAAAACTTGCCGAAACAGTTCAAATTGTTACCTTCGGCGCCGAAACCGAAACCGAATTTCGGTCGGTCTCTAATATTAACAGCATGTTCCGTCTATTTTGGCACTTGAGAAATACGTGGCAGAAATTGCTGACACCATTACATACCACAGAGCACACTCTTGGACACCCTCATTCAGTCAATCATTAACAGGTTTTCAGGCCTCCGCTCGCTGCTGTAATTAACTGATCAGAAAAACAGTGGTCCAGCAAAGTTTACCTTATGGTAGCTGCTTTGGATCCACGTTATCCTGGTGATTACGCTGTCAAACACGATCTCAGACACACAATAACAAATGCCCTTCTCTTACAAAACACCAAACAATTTAATGGAAAATATGGCTGCAGTTTCTGTTTGCATCCAGGAAAAGTGGCTGCCAAGGGAAAAAGTTATGTTCGAGGTTATGTGAAAACGTGCTGTGACTTCGCGACAAACCAGCCGTCATTCTTGCTCAGGCATTGCAGACCACTTCAGAAGGGAATGGTTGCATTTCCTATGTAAATGGTCAATTTCTAGAATGAACAAATGACAGTATGCTGCAGTGTGCAGAGGATGCAGTTCTCTTGAATGTACCTGTCAATGGACATGAAGTCGGCAACTATCCCAGTTTGCACATTGTCTGACAGTAATCGACATGATCCTCCAGCCATCTGGGCTTACCTCAAAACAGTCCGCACATATATACGTGACACAGCTCCAGATGTGACAGCTCTTCACTTTCAATCAGATGGGCCATCTACTCAGTACCACCAAAAAACAAACTTGTTTTTCTTCACCACACAGATGTTTGACTTTGGATTTTCTTGGAGCAGCTGGAACTATTCAGAAGCCGGCCATGGAAAGGGGGCCCCGGATGGAGTCAGTGGGGTAATAAAACGTACGGCTGACGCTCACTTGGCCCATGGTCATGACGTTTAATGCCAAAGCCTTGTATGACATTCTGCTTGAAGGACCAACAAGAACAAGTATAATGCTACTTTACGTTCCAGAAAAAGATTTGTGGGAGTTTGATGCTCTGGTATCAAGTACACTAGATGCCATTAAAGGGATAATGAAAATGCATCAAGTTGTCACCTCTCAGCGAAGTAATATCATGCACTGTGATGCAGGCTGCTGTTGCAGCCAGGATCTATCATGTGACTGCTTCCAGCCTAAATTTACACATTCATAACTGTAGTGGAAGAGGTGTATGACAACCTCAAAGTCAAATCAACAGAAATCACAGCTGCTGCAACTGCACTAACCAGAAAGCTTTTTATGAAAAGAAGGTAAAATTTCTAAACAACATCGTGTCGGCTGTCCTAGCATAAAAGTGCTTTCAATATACAGCAAATTGTGGCTCTTTGTTACGCTGAGACAATTTCTTAATAATTTAAGTTAAATTTATAGCCAGCTTATTATCTTCTTCAGTCTTGCTGTTAATTAATCCGTTTATATGTGTTTTGATAGGTTAGTGCGCCATGTCATTCAGCCTCTGCAATCATGCCGACAGAGTTGCCCATGTCGCTGTCATCATCGCCATTCTCAGGCCGTCGCAATGCATGCCAGAGAAAAATCCCATTGAAGCTCCTTGACTAAGCAGCAGTCTGGACATAACACATCATAACTGTCAACTCTGTCACAATGTCAACTCCGTCACACAGAAACTGCAAATTCAATTTTGTGGCTGTATTTCTTGTGAGATAATGCACATTCACTCTTGCTACAGTAGTTTGAGTTGCTTGCCATCTGTAGCAAGTGTGCTGATCTCTTCTGCAGTTTATTACAGTTGGTAAAACGTGACGGTGTTGACTCTGCGTGATACTGAAGAATATTCATCGTTGATTACTGATGAATGGAGACATAAGGGAGCTTTGCTGAATGTGTTTATCATCTCATTCAGTAAGTGTGTCTATCATATTAATTAACAAGATTGCTCAAGCCAACTTAATTATTTCATCTTTTGGTCATCTAGTTTGACCATTTATAATAAATTATAATAAATTGACCCCGCTACTTTCTTTAGGTAAGATTTTAAAAAAAACTAAACCCGTGTAATAAAATGCAGCTGTGAAAAATAAAGTATAGGGAGCAAAAAACTTTTCCATTGCAGTGAATTCTGGTGCCTTAAGCATGTTTGTATTTTCCATAATAGTTTTTTTGTTTATTCCACTCCAAACCATCGCATTATTTTGGCACAAATTTGTACGAGAAAGTGACAGTGTTTCAGACTATACTACTAATTGCCAAAGATGTCATATGCTGCCTTGCACGCATGCACGTATTTCCGGATGCCAGGCGGTGAAAATTCTCGTTTTCGGACACTATGAGTATGAATACGAATGTCAGCGATCATTTGGACGAAGATATTGTTAATGTGTGCCGTCGACGTGTGATGCATAATTTTGAGCCTTCAGCTGCCGGCGCTGTTCCTTTCAGTTTCTGCTTTTTGTTGGTCGGCAACACTGCCCGTAAAAAGTGCTTCAGAAATCTCGGAGGTCTGTGAGAATTCTGTTTCACAGTGGTACCAGTTCTTGAGAGAAAAGTGTAGCAAGACCCTGCTCAACAATCTGAACTACACATTCGTTGGCCCAGCGTGGCGGTTCAAATCGACGACAGCCTCGTTGCTAGATGCAAATAGAACGTGGGTCAAATGGTCGAGCCTCAGTGGGTGTTCAGCATCTATGACACCAGCAAAAAACTGGGCCATATCGAACTCGTAGATGACCGAAGGGCAGAAACCCTCATTCCACTGATACAGAAATATGTTGTGACAGGATCCACCATTCACTCCGACCAGTGGCCTGCATACAATCGACTAAGTCAGCTAGGCTTCAATCACCTGACTCTGAATAATTCACAGCATTTTGTCAACCCCAACGCCGGTACTTGCACAAATGCCATTGAGGCTGATTGGAGTCGTGTGAAGAAGAACGCACGCTTACACTCATACAGTCTTCTGTTACAGTGCGCCTGTGAAGAAGAACGCACGCTTACACTCATACAGTCTTCTGTTACAGTGCGCCTGTGAAGAAGAA
>Ga0209679_1000348_pt1 | contig 18010 bp, 13 predicted proteins | sample WorMetHEROISLAND_4_FD_187408 | JGI IMG/M metagenome (GOLD analysis project Ga0209679, IMG submission 187408) | Marine gutless worms symbiont microbial communities from Max Planck institute for Marine Microbiology, Germany - Olavius sp. 2 HERON... ...
TACATTTCACGATCCTGCTTTCGCTCTGCTAGGCACAATACCGGCGTGTGACAGACGGACAGACAGACACGTCGCTGTCGCAAAGACCCGCGCTAGCAGAGCGTCGCACGGGTAAAAAGGAGAGTTAATAGCTGTGTAAAATATTACCGGATAAGAAAGTCCGTGCCACTGCTGATTGTAGTATGAGAAGAATAATGTTATTGCAGAAGTTTCGAGGAAACCGAGAAAGGTGAATTTTTCAGGGTACAGTAAGCAAGTTTGGTGAAAGTGGTAGTGAATTTGTGTCTGAGCTTTGCGAGGTGTGATGATCGTAACCTCGACCTCGAAATGGCATTGCGAGTTATACTTGCTACGAGGAACTTGTGTTTTAAACTATAACTTGTTATCTTTCCAGTCCCGAGTTACAGCATTTGACGGACAGACGGATCACAGTGCGTAGGCCTAATGCGGCATTCTTTGAGGTGTGTGATGTAGAAATCCATCAATGTTATGATGGTTGATAATGAGTACCATCGGCATGGAATCAGCAAAACGGCTGACAATAGCTGTAGATAGTCGTAATCAGGCACTGGCAGGCGAAAGTATATAATGAGACATAATGGCCGTGCGTGGTCATAATATCAACATTCGATCTAATTAACTACGACATTATACACAAACACAACCGTTACACATCGGCAGCTTGATCGACGTGTTTTAATTAGTTTTCACTGATAGGAAAACGGACACAGGCAGAGCGATGCTCGTAAGGGCAGGCTGCTGGTGATGGCGTACATTAGTGCCGGAAGACGGGAGCCTGGCCGTGATAGCGCTGCGACTGATAACAGTTTCATCAGCTGCAATCGTCATGGTAACGCAGACTGCGCCGTTACTGATTGATCTGCGCGGTACGTTTCATTAAACCGACGGCGATCACGTTAAAAGAAGACGAACTGGCATCACCGATCACACGGAACAACATCATCCCGCTTTATGTATGCCGTTATGAGCCTGGCAGATAAGGCGAAATTCTGCAGAATACAGAGCGTGTCTTATTCACGGCTCTTCATTGTTAATGCACCATCATTGATTAACATTACATGGTTGTTTGTTATGTTTCGACTATTGAACGATGATGTCGAAGTTGTCGAACATGATGACAGGAATATTTATTTATAGACAAGAAGGCAGTTTTCGAGTGCAAACTCTGTATCGTATCGGAAAAATTTACATCCGAATCACAGCACGGGTGCGTTAAGGCTATAGTCGGGCCCTGGTGCTGCGGTCAATATGATCTCCCCCCTCTGTCGCACATACCACACTCCCTGGCACACACACATAACATGCTGACTGCTTAAAGGTTCTTTATTGCTTTTGGAGTATTTCTTAAAAAGTCCAGGCCCCCTACCCACAGCGGCAGCATGAACACACCACACATAAAATTGTTTTATATCCCACAAAGTGTGGAATTGTCGCAGTACTGTGAGCATCCCACTTAGCGCGGCCCTGGTCCACGTTAATCTGAATTGATAAGAACTAAGATATGTTGTATCATATCTTCTCCCGGCAACGGTTTTTTGCGACGGCTGCACTTATGTTTTCGGGTCCAAGCTTTCTAGTGGTGGTACTTCCGATTTCGTGGGATGTCGATGTGTGCTAGAAATCCAAGATGACAGCCAAATTACCATAAGTACAAATAACTGCTGCATGGTTTTACATGTCGTTCCAAAAACAATACAGGGGTTTATGACTATGTACGAAACATCTAAATATCCAGCAATCATGGCCGACGCTACCTCGTGTCGAATATCCAAGATGGCAGCCAACTAACCGGAAGTAGTAATATATCCGAAACTATGCCAGATATCATCAAAATTCCAACGGCGAACGTACGGCATTAGACCGCGGCAAACTCGCAGGAAGTGTACCTAGGCGATTCCAATAATGATCGACAATCGGAAATGGTGACCGAAACCGGAAATACTTATATCTCTGAAACTATGTGAGGTGCAGTTAAAATTCCAACGACAAGTGTAAGGGTGTAAGACCTTGCATGGGTGGAAAATAATGTTAAAACGACCGACAACTGGAAATATCGATATGGCCCCAAAACCGGAAATAATTACATCTCTGGAACTCTGACAGATAGCGTCGAAATTCCGTGGACAAATTCCGGATTTTCGATGATGACGAGCTCTGTAAAATATTAGCCAAATGATTGCGACAACGATCGACTACCAGAAATTAAGATTGGCGCCCAAAACGTCTATATCGCTGTTTTCGGTTGTCGGCCGTTGTCGCAATCGCCCGGGGTCAGTTTCTTCGCGCTGAACGTGGTCGAAAACCCCAGATTTGCCGTCATTGTCATTCTACCTGTCGCAGTTTCAGTTTTGGAGCCACATTGCTATTTCCGGTTGTTGGTCATTGTCACAATCACTTAGCGACACTTTATTCGGGCTCGCCATGGTCGAAAATCCCGGATTTGCCGTTGGAATTTCGATACTATCTGTTGTAGTTCCAGTGCTATAACTATTTCCTGTTTTGTTGGCCATGTCGCTATTTCCGGTTGTCGATCGATGTCACAGTCACTTGTTGACACTTTCTGCGAGCTCGCCCTGGTCAATAACCCCAGGTTTGCAGTCGGAATTGTAGTCATATCTGTCATACTGTCGGATATATAAGTACTTTCGGTTTGGATGGCCATGCATTGCTATTTCCGGTTGTCCGTCAATGTCGCATTTATTTGTGGACGCTTTCCTTGAGTTTGACGTGGTTGAAAACTTTGTTTTTCGCGCTAGAATTTCAATAATACTTACTTCAGACTTATTCGGCTCTATGAGTCTTTGTGATTATGACTATGTGCTCTAAATGATGACCTATTACTAATTCGGGTTTCGTCTGTCATCTTGGAAATGTGTAAATACCTTTGTATATACTCCTGCGTAGTCATCTTACCATTTTCCGTCTCTAACATTCAAAAGTGTCACATTATATCCTTGCTTTACAGGCGTACAATGCTGGTAGTCGCAAAACCAGTCACGTGGACGTTAGATCCAAACCGGTCATGCACGTAAAACCGGAAGTAGATATAATGATATACTCAGTTGCGTCGGAAAGCTCCAGGGGTCTGTTACGATGTCAAAAAATATAGCTGTCTCATTCCATTGCTTACTATGCGATTTTCGGCCGAAACCGCACTGGGGGTCATTTCACCCCTCCCCCCCGTTGCCGAGACAAGGGTTAATGATTTTATGCCAGACTAATGCTTGACTTCAAGACTTCCGAGCGGCTAATTGAAGCTAATTATTTAATATAGTCACATTTTTGTCTGAATGCAGCTAGTGATTGTTGACGTTCGATTTGCTGACATTTTATATATACAGTGTAAGTCAAATGTAAGTCAAATGTGTTAATGCTTCCGTCAAACTCGTGGTATCCGTAGGTTTGGACATGGGGGAACTGTCTCCTGTAAATGGCAAAATGGGTAACGGTAGGCTCGTAAGTATGTCATGCTTTAATGACCAACTGACCATTCGTGGTGAAGGCGAAAGAGCGACAATAAAATGGAAGGAGAGATTAGATATACATGAGAAATAGAAATAATAAACGTAGTCGGCGGAAGATGACGGATGAAGGTGCAAATGCTTGCTCTCCCTTCCCCCATATCGAACATGCACATACATGTATAGTTTGGTATGTGTTTGAGTTGTAGGCATTGGAAGATGTGAAGGAACACAGTCAAGTGATTCGCTATCAACTCATGCAGCTTGGTCGTCTCGTTGTCGATCTCAACCGAGAACGAGGTCAGTCCTAGCTCTTTCTTTAACCGTTGTAGTGCGCTTGGGGGCAAAAAGCCCCCAGCTCGGTTTTTGCGTCATTAAAACATTCTGTCCAGAATTTGGCGGAGCCGTTCTATGACTTTTCCTGAATATGAATGGGGCATAAAGTGCAACAGTCAGATTGTCGATCGGTGCATCAAAGTTTTTAGGTTGTCGTCAAACACCAATTATTTTTTGAAACTAGCGAAATTTCACGGTCATGTCGACTCAGACAGCCGAATACCTCCGAAGTAGTTGTAATTCTAGCGGCAAAAGTAAAGTTTCCGACCACGGCAAACTCAAAGACAGTGTCCACAAATGAGCGCGACATTGACGAACAACCGGAAATAGCAACAACATGGCCACCCAAACCGGAAGTACTTATATTATCAAAATATTATCAAAATATTAAAATTCCAACGGAAAACCGTGGGTTTTTTGACCACGGCGAGTTCGAAGAAAATGTTCCTAGACGATTCCAATAATGACCGACAACCGGAAATGGCTGCCGAAACCGGAAATATTTATATCTCTGAAACTATGTGAGACAAATTAGAATTCCAGGTTCCAACGACAAATCTTGGATTTACGACAATAAAGAGTTGGAAGAAACGTGGGCAAGTGACTGCAACAGCGACCGACAACCGGAAATAATAATGTGGCCACGAAAACCGAAAATACTTGTATCTCCGAAATTATGACAGTTTACAGTTATCGTCGAAATTCCAACGGCAAATCCGAGTTTGTCGACCATGGCGAGCTCGACAAAAGTGTCGCCAAGTAATTGCGTGAACGACGGATAATCGGAAGAGGCAATGTTGCTGACAATACCGGAAATATGTATATATCTGGAACTATGACAGATGGGGATCGAACTTCCAACGAGAAATATGAGATATTCGACCACACCTAGCTCGAAGAAACTGCCTCCGGACGATTGCGACAACGACCGATGCCAATGTAGACGTTTTGAGCACCAATCTAGCTATTTTGCGCTGCTGTATATGGTTGTCGCAATCACTTGGCTATGATTTTATCCAGCTCTAAAATGCCGGATTTGCCGTTCGAATTTTGACGTTTTCTGTCATAGTTCCGGAGATACAATTACTTCCGGTTTTGGCGGCCACATCGCTATGTCCGGTTATCCGTCGTTGTTGCAGTCACTTGCCGACACTTTTTTCGAGCTGTACACGGTCGTAAACCCCAGATTTGCCGTTGGAATTTCAATGCTGCCCGTGACAGTTTCAGAAATATATGTATTTCCGGTTTCGGCGGCCATTTCCGGTTATCGATTATTATTGAAATTGCCCAGGGACACTAATTTCGAGCGCACCGTTGTCGAATCCGGTTGTCGGTCGTCTTCAAAATTACTGTCTTTGAGGTCGCCATGGTCGATTCTCCCAGGTTCGCAGTTGAAACGAAACAAAGTTAACTTTTTTCTAAGTAAACACCGGGAGCCTTTTTACCCCCAATCGCACCAGGTGTTTTTGTGTGCGTAAAAATACAAGCGCCCTACAATCGTACCACCGCTTTTACCAAACGCACTGAGGCACCCTAACCGCCGTATTGGCTATAACTCGATTTCCGTAGGAGATAATTCGCAGATTTTGGTACCAAAGAGCTTACAAACTTACAACTTGCCTCCGACGGACCCCTTTACCATGGTAACAAAAATTTAGGGTATTTGAACACAAAATTGGCTATAGCTCGGCCTGTGTAGGAGATACATCCCAGATTCTGGTACCAAACCGGGGGTCGGCCAGATTCATGGTGTCATTCAAATCAGCCCTAGACCTACCCCTGTTGCCGTGGTAACGAAAAGTTGACTATTTGGACAAAATTGGCTATCACTCGGTAGTAGAACTTTAGAAGATAAGTGCCAGATTCTTGTACCAAAGTTGGAGATCTTAGGGTCGGGCTATGTAATGGTATCATTCAAACTGGACCCCAACCGACCCCTGTTGCCATGGTAACGAAATTTTCGCAAGTTGCCACAAAAGTTTGGCGTTTCTGAAACAGCGGAGGACGATCATCGCGCTGGGCTATGCCACGCCTTCTAGTTGGCAATAAAATTCCGAATAGCATATTCGGCAGCGGCTGTGCGTGATGGAGTGGTATTGTCAGGGGATATGACTGATTCGTGACACCGCACGTGACTCGACGTCTGACTCGGTGACTCCCGGCGACGGCGTCGTCATCGATTGTTTGACTATCGAACGACGCTGGCGTCCGGTCTCAATTGTTTTCTGGCTGTGTGACAGAGCTGACGGTCCTGTACGCCGCCGCGCGCACCGTCGACGTCCAGATTCAGCTGCGGTCCGACCTTCGACGATCCTCGGCCACTACCGACCAGTCCCTCGCCGATCTGCCCGTCTGGCCGTCGTCGGCGGCCGACGACGGTACGCCGGCGATGCTGCGGTCTCGCGGGTTGCTGGGTGCCGTGCTGGAGCGGCGACGGGAGGTTTTCGTAGAGACGGGAGGTGGTAGTGGTCGGTTCTGGGATGCAATGGGTTTCTATACGGACGTGATGGACGTCGTCATCGGATGGTTGTACCGCGCTGTGGCCGACCTTCATCGCCGCCTCCGTCAGCACGACCGATCCGCAGGTTATTAATTATCATCCCTTCTTCTCCCTTCCGTCTGTAGCGATTGTATCATCGAACTTGCTTTCACTCTGCACTGTCATCAGTCGCTCTACGCTTACACACTGCTGAGTACGTGAGCCAGCTGCTGACGACTCGTTTTTTTCAAGTCCACGCTATATCGCAGCAGCAAAATTAACACACCGCAGTAAATTGTATGTTACCTTATATACAAATTTTATTTCGCCAGGTAACTGCATGGCGGCAGAAGTAGAGAACGAATGCAATAAAAGTAAACAATCAGCACACAAGAGAACTTTCCTGTTACGTCCAAATGCTATTAGAAGATCGAAGACCAGGTCTGAGATAAGTTATCAGCAGAAAGTTTGTGACTTGTTGGAAAGCTGTTTCCAACTTGTCGCCGACCTGCTCAAACCCGGTCGGAGACCTGGTTTTAAGCAAGATAGAAGTAATAAATTTGGACATTACACCGTACTAACAATGACGCTATGGTGCTGTCAGCGGATTAGAAACTTGAGTGTCTCTGCGCTAAAACTAGTGTGTTGAATTGGTTTTTTGACTGCAGATCTGATGACTTTGTTGCACGCATACGGGTACTTGATGGCCGCGACCAACAGCCTCGGAGCGGAACAGACGCTGTGCCGGGCGTTCCATTCTGTTGTCTGCTTCAGCCGCGCAGAAACACTCGCCTACGCAAACTTCTCATTCGCCGGCGAGACGCTGTATCGTCTCTATCGGCTTAGTCTTCCACAGTCTGCCGCCTTCGACCATGACGACGACGAGCGTCGACCGCATCATCACTCGCACTTCTTCCCGGCGCTGGCTTCTTGCCGGCAAGAGATTTTCAACGACCTCGATCAATACGGCATGGCGATCGATCCGTCGCTGTGCGACTACGGGCGGAAGAATGAGACCGAGATACGTGAAGTGGATCGACTGACGGTGGAAGACGCCTCACGACTGCGGAGGCAGATTGAAGAAACAGCCAGCAACCACGAACAGACCTGTCGAAGGGGTCTACTAACTGCTATAACGGTGTTGGCCGTCACCAGCATCTATGCTGTTGTAGCACACCTCATCCGGGGCGTCTGGATCATTGTCGAACGTCGTCGACGAACCAAGTCGCCGGTGTCCAGTAGACGTAAGCAGCGTCGCCTGGAATCCGACTGCGCCGACAGGCCAACCCACGACGAAGCCGTGCACGAGGAGTACGTTCACCAACGTTACGACGGATGGATCCGATGCAACGGCGATGTACCAGCAAATGGTAAAACAGAGACTAACACGCTTCAAGCGTCAGAAGACCGAACGTTAGCATCAACGAGATCCACCACTGAAGATGTTGTTGATTCCCAGTCAAAGATATTAAGTGTTAGTAAATGCTTTCAAAATGCTCAAATAAGTGTCTAGAATACGACGGCTTGATGACATTATGCTGGCTTGTGTTTAGGCTGATGATGTTCTATTTTTTGCTCATTTACTGTACATTTGATTTTCCATCGACTTGCAAGTTCCTAGATTTTGTATAACCCGAAGTTGTTTACACGCATTACAACTGTGGCCAACTAAAAACATTCATTTTCAACAGCACTGTATTACAGAGCTGGTAAGTCACTTGCCCAAGTTTCACCACATTGCTATCTGAAGATGCAGCACAGCATCAAACTGCTGCAACTGTTATAATCCAAGAGATATCCGTAACTAATGACGTATTAACAGCGGGGCTTAATGTGAAAAAGCAGGGAAGATTTTGATTCACTTGCTTCATCAAATAATATGTAGAACCCAAGGACAAAATTAACAGAAAAATACAATCAGGATGTTTGTATTACAAAATACACATATTTTGGACCCTTTTTGTGTACAAGTCTACAAACTATTATACATTATTATCTGTTTAACAACTGCATTCAGGTATGTATCTTGGAACGGACATTCATTGCAACTGTGGACTGATCCTGCAATTTTTAAGCTCTACATAAAAATATCTGAGGAGAAAATGCTCATGATCAAGCAGATTTCTATTTTGCTTCAATCAGTCTGCATTGCAAAAGCCAGGTTGACATGGTGAAACTAGATTTACCCTATTCTTCTGAAACCAGTGATCTCAACGGCTACCAACAAAATATGCTTTGTAAAGACTAAGATGAGAACAAAGTGCAAAGGAAAACAGTAAAAACTTATTTCAGTTGATTTTCTGACGGCTAATGACATATCAGCCAACCAATCAGTTAACTGATTACTCGTCACAAAATCACCATCTGTAGACTGTGAATAACACGATCGACAGTGTCACAGTAACATTTCACCGTAACCAAATAATACTTAAAAATCATTCGAAATTTAAAAAACCTGGACGAAGCAACTGTCAAGTAAATATAAAGTACAGCAATTACACTTCAAAGCATCTGCATATAACATTCAGCAAAGCAATTCAGCTGCAACGTTCGCAATGTTGGAATAACCGAACAACAGCCATTTAATGACAACCAGATGACAGTTGATACAACTGGTGAAAATAGTTGGTAGACATTTATTATCATAGTATGGAATTAAATCGTAAGGTTGTGCGAAAACAACGTCATCTCCATACAGTGGAAAGATCATCAAAATTATATTAGATCAAACCCAAGATCACTCCACAGAGCGCATTACCTCTGCCAAGGTGGTCAGTGCTGCCATCTGAAGAACACAAAAGTAAACTACTGAAAATACATTAGGGGAGTGAAAAATTGGGGTAAAAAGGGGAAGGGGACCAAGATCGAATAAAACTGATTGTTCCTTGGGCCATCCTCCAACCCTCCAAAAAGTTTGCCACTCATAACTTTTTTAGATATTTTGCACACCGACATACAGTCAGACTACTATGAAAACAAAATCCTGAGTGGACGTAAAAAGCATCAAGTACACAGTCAAGCGATGACTTGCTCAATGTCAGTGCCATCTCTGATGAACACTGGCAGGCTGACTTCAGATTATCAGATTATTCATCACAACATAGCATTTTAGCAAAAACTATAAAGTCTAACTCGACACAAGACGTCAAGTACTGTATGCCTCCGCCTGTGCAGTGTCGGTTCCAGCATATGCTATTCCACCGTGACCTTGAACTTTAACCTTTTGACCCCAAAATTTAATGCATTCATATCTGTCCCATCATTGGCGTAAGTTTGGTGAAAATCCGACGAATACTTCTCAAGACATTGTGTTAACAAGCCCAGAAAGTGCTGTTTCCAGCATACTTTATTCCACCATGACCTTGACCTATGACCCCAAATTGTGACGTGTTCATCTCTGTCCCATAATGCATCATTGAGGTAAGTTTGGTGAAAATGTCAAAGAAACTCTGCAAAATATCGTGTTAACGTTTTGGGACGCACACACAGACGAACAGGACAATAACAGTATCCCTCCGGCCACACTACGTTGGGCGGAGGCATAAAAGTTTATCAACTGACAAAGTATCAGGAGTTACTGGCACCTGTGTCACTGTCACTATCACTGTCATCAACTGGTGACACGGACAAGTATGTCGACAAAGGTGACGATCCTGCAGTGTGTTGTTTCATGGAGTCCTGCATCTGACGACCTTTCCCAAAAACACCATTCTGCACAAACACAGATTTACAGCACTATACTGGAAATTTTCTAACACAAAATATAGGCCTACTCTTGTGCAGTTTGACTATAACTCTTGAATCATGTGACACTACAGAAGATGCAGGTAATGTTGTGTATAGTCATGGACAAAAGCTATAATATTTAGTGTAGTAGACCAGTAGGCATCCCGACTGAAATAGAAGGCTTTACAAGTCACTTTACCCCTATGTCAAAAACTTTACGTTTGACCTGAATCAGATGGAAATTTCATCACCCACTGTATACAATATATGGCATATCACAGATCACAGTATCAGACTGGTTAATCATTCGTCGGTGAAGAGATTCGCCTTGAGATCTTAGTTAGGACCCATCAGTGTTGGCTCTGATGCTGTTGTCGGGGCATCCACCCTGTTCCAACAATTCTCAAAACTTAACTGTGTGGGGACCCGACTTAACCAGGAGTAATTTTAGGAAAAAAGTCCGGTTAAAACAGCCAATGTAATTATTTACAGTTTCACATGGGTGATTCAGTGGCGTAACGGTTAGGGCGTCGGACTTGCAATCAAGCGATCAAGCGGTCGTGGGTTCAATTCCCGATCGGGCTGCTATCAAGCTACCTAGGTCCACTCAGCCTTCCATCCTTCTGGGATAGGTAAATTGAGTACCGGCCTGGTTGGCTGGGGTTATGGCGGGGAGCGTTCACTTGTGTTGGGTGGTTGTGTGGTCCCATGTGGCAAGTGACACTCCGTAGCTCTGTGATTGGTTTCCCATTAAGAGCTATATACTGGGCTTTAACCTTTTAAAGTGCACACCACTAATCATGATCTTAATCATTGTAGAACACACAGTAATTACATGTCTTAATCCTGACTCACATAGTGCATTTTATGCCGATGGTTGGTTCAGAGCAAAGGCAACCGGCCAGCAAATCCAGCTGCAGTACTCTCTAGAGCTTCTCCTGGTCTAACCTAAATTAAACCTGGAAAAACAGACCAGTTAAACAAAAACAAAGCCGAGAATCAAAACCACACGACAAATAACTTTAATCAGATCAAACCTGTTTATCTTTCAAACTGTGATACATTGCTTCAAATTCTCTCATTTCCTCCTCCGTTATTTCACAGTTCTCACCGTCATAGTCTGTTTCGCTCCAGCCCATCTCACGAAGTAGTCTGTCGAAAACATACACAAAAGAACTTGCGTTAGATTAAATCATTGTTCTAGTGTTGAGCCAGAAACATATACAGAGCAAACTAACTGCACATGGGGCTGTGCTACGTGATGGTAGTATTGTTTCTATAAGAGATACGTAGGGCATCCAGCCTCTAAAATATATGAACCTGGTAATCATCAGAGGGTTCCTCTGTGATAGTTCAAACTGGAAAACTTAACGCTTACCTTTCTTCGGCTTCATATGAACTTGCAAGAATAATTTCAATTGGCGTAGGATGACTGACGTCGGACACTGATTCCGGTAAACCAACCGGTATTTCGAAGGCAGTATTTGAGTCGGAGTTGGGACGTTTGTCATCCATGTTCGAATCATCAACAGACACCATCTACATGTCAAAAATATACACCTAAAACACACTAAAGATTTATTGCAAACTGCAACACATGCACATGGAAGAAAACGGCTGTTTTCCCTACAGCATCAGATTAATGAGTCACTAACAGCACTAAAGACCAACCAAAGACACTTCAGACATATTTCATGCCAAAATACCTCTAGTACCTCATAATCGAATACACTGACAACGAACAAGCAGCATGTCAAAGAAGAAATGCATTGGCAACATCAGAGAGGCTGTACTGAGCAGCTGAGCAGCATGTAATGACAGTCAAAAGTTACGTCTTGCTAAAGTGTGAACCAACAAGGAAACATCGTATGTAACAACGGCAGCCAGCAAGCATCCACCTAGTCTTTGTCATCAAAGCCCCTTAAGTATGTAATTCATATATCAACTGCATGCTGGAAAGGCATTCACCAACTCTTAATTTCATGAAGTCATTCAATACCAGTGCAATAAATGTCGAAGTACTATGCAGCACTATGAATCAACACACATACACACGGCAACTGAATGGAGCACTGCCATTCAAAAACAGCAAGAGATCGCACTTTGCACATAGGCCTATCATTAGCTCTGCCATTCAACTCTCCAATAACTCTCACTCTACATCTAGTTCTGCTGGTCATACTAGCAAATCAGACCTGACACCAGCGGATGCCTAGGTTTCTATGCTAATAAACAACAACAGTTGATGATGCTGATAGTAAACCGAAACATGCCATGCCATAACGCCTTCATCCATATACTTCGGACAACAGCTGACGTCGGTACTAGCAATGAAACTCCTGACACCAGTGTATCAGTCAATGAGCATGTGATTATGTCAAGCTGTTAGTGACAAATACCAGCTGATTGGTGCTGTTGGTGGAAGACAACGATCTTTTGCTGATATGCGGCTCCTGCTGGTCTCGTCTCATCAGTTTAAAAAAGTTACTTTTTCGTTGTTCTAGTTCCTTCGACTGTCTCAGGCAAGCACTCAGAACTTTCGCTGCTGTCACCACAGGAGACTGAGCCTGCAAACATAATGCAATGCAAACACCAAATCATGTGGCACAATATCACACCGGGCCTTGACCATCTGAAATTTGTTTAGTGTTCTAGATACTAATAGAAGAAACATTCCAAAACATTCCAAATCAAAGACAGAAGGAGTTTTTTTTGAAAATTCAGTAAGATATCTTCACAGTCATTCATTAGTGATCTGCTCACTGAGCAGGTTTATGACAGTCTCTTTTTACTGTTCTCCAGACGCTCCTATCTTCAGCTGCTTTCTTCAGATCTGCATAATTCTTTGTTCCTAATCAACTGGTAGATGACATAGCATCTGGAGAACATATATGGTCACAATGCTGCTAATCTCAAATATGCTCTATCTCAACCAAATACTATCAGCTAATAGAAGACCATTTCTGCACTGGATCGTCGCCGTGCTGCCGATGAGACCACTAGAATTATTCCTGCATACACAATCTGATATATGGCTTAATAATTAAGATTAATTAAAATTGAAAAATATCATTCCAAAACATTTTGGTTTCAGCAAACATGCCTGTAATGATGTAATCAGTCAACACTGTCAGCAGTCACGCTCAGTAAAATCAAACGTCATAAGTATAGCAAAATAAGTAATAAAAAATTTTGTTAATTTGTGATCATCATTACAGTGTTTCATTTCAGTTTACGTTACCATTTTAATATTCATCTCGGAATTTTGTGTGTTGTTTCAGATTAAAACGTAGCCATTTCCATAGTCCATAGTGCCAATCATTTCATTTCACGCTGTACAGGGCGCGCCAAAAAAAGTAATCCCCTAGGAAAAATTTGATATCTCTGGAATTGTAGCAGATTTTTTCACCAAGTTTACAGCTTTTACAGAGGATTCAGGCCACATATCCTGCAAATTTTATTAAAATAACAGGTGTGGTTCAATAGATACAACAGTTTAAACTTTGAAGTTCACTTTTTCAAGTGAACATGCAGCCGCGTCTTGAATATTCAGAAATAACGAATCAAATTTTGCACATCTTTTTCGTCAACAGTTCAAACCTTTCATTGATGAATGTCAGCTGTCATGATAATCCAATGGACTGAGATCAGGTGAATTCGGTGGCCATTCGCTGTTTTCCAATGAAACCAGGGCATTTCTTCTTGATCCAGTCTTGGGCGAGAACTGCTGCATGAGCAGGTGCGCCATCTTGCTGAAAAATGAAGTTATCCGACAGGAGATGCCTGCAGTCTTTGATTAGATTTGGCAGCAGCTTGGTGACGTAGTAACTGGCGTTCAGTTTGGCCATTTTGTCCACAAAGGGAAGTTGTGTATAAGACTTAAACATCAGCGAGGTTACTTTTTATGCCAGAATTGCAGTTTAATTACTTGTTCACTTTGAAAAATGCACCTTCAAGTTCAAATAGTTATAATCTTTGAATGCAACAAAATATTGCAATGAAATTTGCAGGATATGTGGCCTGAATCCTCCTCTATAAATGCTGTAAATTTCGCGAAAAAATTTACTACAATTCCAGAGATATCGAATTTTTCCTGGGGGATTACTTTTTTTGGCGCGCCCTGTACATATGCGTAAGTTCTACAAGTATAATGAAACAGTACTGGTGCAACAGTTCCCCTGCAGTTCAATCAATGGCCTCAGTTTTGACAAACCATCAAGAAAAATGCACTGTGAGTGACATTACAGTGTGGAGTACCTGTTCTTTACAGTGGCCTGCAGTCGCTGGTGTTCTATGCCGACCCGCTGGGCTTGCTGCTGATGTTGCACTCTGAGATGAGGAACTCACCTATACAAGTAACAACAACCATACATCTATCATATAATTCTGCCACAATACAGCAATATATCTGTTGTACAAGCAGTGAATGGGCCTGTATACCGTACAGTTGAGCTAAAATGGCATATAACAAACACAAATAGTCAAGACACTGACAAATGGAACAAGTGAGTGAGTAGAGTTTAACATCCCTCTCGACACATAACAAATCATTTCGGGGACGAGTCTTTCCAGGCAATCACTTGCACTGGTATTAACAACCAATAAAAACCAAACACACAAAACCAAATACAGTTACCCTATCTACTATCTACCTTAACTAAAATACACACAAGAAAACAAAAACACAGCGAAGCCCCTAGTCTCTAAATCTACATAAGGAAACGGGGGTGACTAGGGAGTAGGCATGAAAAATCACATCAGTATACTGTGAATATAGGTGAATCAAACTTGCTATTCCATAGTACAAATCACTGTTTCATCACTGATTCACATCCTTACAGTAGACTAAAAATAAAAACTGCCAATGATCGAACATTCGATATGAACCAGAATTAAGCCTGTACAACAAAGTGAAACTTCAATGTGAAATGATCAGTTACTATTAAAACTAAAATCACACAGTCTGAGTGTGATAGCATGAATAGCACAGTGTTTCTACCTTCAGGACAAGTGTCTTAGCAGCAGCCATCGGCTCAACATTAGCTGTTGATGTAAGACTCGAGTCACGTGCTGAACCATCTGTCAATTCAACCACACACAGTTCAAAGATGACACCAACAATGATTAGACATCAGACTACGTTGTAATTACATTTCAAATTACACATGTACAGCACACCCAGAACCTTAACCTCCGTAAAGCAGCAGGAATCCACTAATAAGTTAAAAAGTAGATGGTCAGAACTCAATGCCACTGAACTTCAAGCTCTGTATGCCTCCACATGTTGGACCCTGTAGTTCATTTACACACATATGTTCATGCCGGGACTGTTACCTTTTCATCCCAAAACCCAATCAGTTCCTTTTTGTCCCAAGATGCAGCAGCAACAAAGTTTGGAGAAAATTCACGAATCTCTACCAGAGATATCACAGAAACAACATCACGGATGCACGGACACAGATATGGACAAACAAATGGATGGACAAACAACACAAAAACACAATACATCCAGCAATGCCTAACGGCGGCAAAAGCATAAAAATCTGATGACAATGTGCACTAGCCTAGGTTCAATTTGACAGCACGTAATACAAATGAAAGCAATATAATAAGACACTGAATGACAGGGTTACACACCCCAGACAGATGCAACTTTGACATGTGACAGCTCGCTGCACTTATCAGCTCGTGCATCGCCATTCAGTGATGGCTGCAGAACAATAAACACACATACCATGCTACACTGTCGTACACCACCACCACCACCACTACTAGCAGTGCTAATACTACTTTCAGTTTGTGGACTTCTGTAGCAGGTTATATATAAGCCAGATGCCAATGAAACATGTCATAACTGCAATTTCTTGCAGCTGTTAACTATCAGCTGTAGTAGTGTTTGCAATAAAGTTTGCCCAGATGTGGATGAGTAGAAATCAAGACATCGATTAACATGAGACCAAAGTTTAGTCAACGCAACATCAATAACCAAGACTGAAGCCACGACCTGACAACAGTTTTGACATTAGTGCGGCTTTAACTATCTCTGCAAGCAAAACACAGGTGACACATGTAGCACTGAATTAAGGGCATGGGAAGTTCGAATTTATTCCAATCTGAGTACACAAAACTCAAATTTGGAAAATAATTTGAAAAATAAGCAAACTTAGCATCCTTACTAACAGCTGACGAAAACATACAAACTCATCTTCGATGGACAAGCTCTTGGAGCTCTGAAGCTTCTGACGACCACTTGTACTCTCTGAAGATAAACAGCTTCTTCTAGGACAGTCATAAACCATCACATCATGCTCAGGTCTCACCGTCACCTGCACAACAGAATCTGAGTCAAAACATTTGGCACGTCTGCATGTCTGAATGCTAAGAGACAGTCAGGCAATGCCAATGATATATACTCCACAGAGACAACTAACAGTAATGCAGATGTGTGCAGTGATGTAATACATCCACAAACTGCCCTGAGCCTCATGTACGTTAAATGACTACTGAGCAATGAAACACATCAAAATAACAAAAACAGTCTGATGGCATCACTATAAATCGAAATACATAGCAGAACAATACTTCAGCTACTAAATGCAACAGAACAGTTTTGCAAAATCTGACAACTTCAAAATACTGCTAAAGTATGGCTTAACAGGTAATGTATTCTAACATTGTTCTTTTGAATAACACACATTAAAGCAGAAATGCGAAAAAATATTTCAATAACAAATATTTAAAAATATTATTGTTAATAGGGTTAATAAACACAAAGCCCATCTCTATTTATCAGAACATGATAACCCAGAAAAATAGTGGGAAACATAGGTAAGTCGTGTGTTAAGGTGGTGTCTCATTCATAACCAATCTAAAGTTAACAAAGTCAAAACCAAGTAACGATTGTTTAAATCACTGAGGAGTATTATGAAAATGAAAAACACTTTTTTTCATTTTATCAATGGAAATATTTTACATCTTCATTGTAAGTGTCTTTGACACAGCTCACTGAACATCAAGAAAGGCATCTGGTCTGTAAGTCATTCTGTTCTAAATGCTTACTCAGGTAAACCCGGAAAATGATCATCAAAACAGTGCCAGTGTTATCGAAGACAAACAATTTACTCGTGGACAGAGGTTCAATTTCTTCCACAACAGTTATCATCAAGCAAACTTCCTACTAAACGGAACCATCAAACATCTGATACTTACACGACTTGAGCTGTTACCGTGTTTCATGTGTGCATGTTGACTGACACCAGTATTACTGTGATATCCACCAACTGAGCCTGCAACCATCAACCAACATATTCTGGATAATAATTAACATGTCGCAGTCAACAACTGCAACAGCAAACAACATCTCACACTGAGTATATTCTTAAATGTGGTCAAACTGCTACAAGCAATCTACCAATATTATTTTCACAGTTGGTGCAATAGTAGTATTGGATCATAATGATCTGGGTCATGCAATATATACAACAAGGTGATACTTTGATGCCCACGCATCGATGTGGATACATCCGCAACAGCTCACTCAAATGTCTAACCTTGCCATGACCTTGACATTGAGTCTCACCTTCAAAACCTAACCAGTTCACCTGTCACCTCGACTACATCATCAACCAAAGTTTGGTAAAATTTCATACAATGGTTTTTAAGATATCATGCTAACAGGATGCACACAGTTGTGGACGGACAATCCTAAAACATAATGCCTTACTCCGACACATCTATCAGTCAGCTGGGGCATAAAAACGGCACATTAGATGGGTGACTAAAAGCCAGCAGCCTACAGCGTGTGTTGAATGTGATGCATCTCAGTTTTTGGTACCGGAAATTTTTTTTACAAAATGCAGTTAAAAAAGCTGTGTATAGCACTTCATGGGAAACCCATCTCAGAGCTACGGGGCGTCACTTGCCATATGGGATCACACAGTGTTACCTGCCACCCGACACAAGTGAACGCGCCCCGCCTTAACCCCAG
>Ga0209679_1000354_pt1 | contig 17717 bp, 7 predicted proteins | sample WorMetHEROISLAND_4_FD_187408 | JGI IMG/M metagenome (GOLD analysis project Ga0209679, IMG submission 187408) | Marine gutless worms symbiont microbial communities from Max Planck institute for Marine Microbiology, Germany - Olavius sp. 2 HERON... ...
ATGTTCTCCTCAGAAGAATCCGTGCTTCCATCTGATTGGCATTCACCTGCATTACCGCTGCGACTGTGTGTTTCAGTTCCTTTTTCGGAAAATCAAAACGACATGACTGTCCAGAAAGTGGGTCACCACCACAACTTGCTCGAATACACTGATGCAGACAGGATACAGACGCAACATTAGCCATCTCATCAAACTGATTTGCATGACACTCCGAATCATCAAAACGCCGCATGATTGGATGTGTCTTCAAGTTGATGTTTCCTTCCTTGTAGTTCTTTACGTACTCTTTACGATAGTCTTCGAGGTGGATCACTTTGTCTGCTTGATGTCCATCAATATCCACGTCTTCACTGTAGAATGATGCCTGAGAAATCGAATGAGCAAAAAGACATGCATATCGACTTGCAAGCAAACCCATCTCAATCATCTGCCATGCTTCCTCTCGTTTCTCAGGCTTGATGTTGCCGCATTTCAGTTCCTGGCGAACAACTCGACCGTTGTGAATTATGCGACCCAAGAGTCCCGTATCAAGTACGTGTGGCAACTTCGCGAGAAAATGAAAATGTTGTATGCCGCGAGTTTCAGTGAACTCAACTCTGCCCCAATACCATCCGGTCTCGGTCAAATCTTGTTGTGTCCAGTCACCTTTCGGTTCCTTTTCTGGAATGCCGCAGATTTTCGTAAAGAAAACATGCATCATTATCTTCACCTTTCGATAGAGATATATGGCAATCTGCGGAGCGTACTTGTTAATTAATCGTGTGAATTCGGCTGTATCTTTCACAAAAGGCTCTTCACGATCCATGTCTTTGCCGTTTTCTAACTTGTAGATCAAACGACGTACATCTGGTGATGCTCTTGGGTCAAGGTTGATTGTCACGAACAGATTTGGAGACCCAATATCTCGAGAAATTGCCTCTATTGCAAGACGTTCGGAAAACCATTTTTGCCGTGAGTTGGGTAGCTGTGACATGACAGTCGTCAGATCAGGTAGATGAGAGTCGAGCAAACCGGAATCTTTGTCAACGCCATCTCTGAATGCCGTAATAATGCTGTTCAGTGGAACATGTGCGACACTTGGATGAGAGCTCAGGTAATAGCCAACATTTGCTCGAACTGTTTGTTCACTGAGACGGCTGTATTGGTGAGCCATGTGAATGTCGTCTTCAGCAAAGTTCCACTGCAGTCTGCCGTCACTCATTCTATGTGCATACAATGACTGTTTTTTCAGAAGATAACGAGCGAGTTTATTGTCCTGAAAATCCAGTGGTGACATCTCACCATGCGGATATAGATGAGGAAATGCAAGATTTGCAGATGCAGAATACGTCGGTTTGCGAACTGTGTCGTCTTTAATAATTTCCATTTTGCCTTCCTTTCTGATGCGTAGCACATGTTTTGGTTTCAGGTACAATTCTCGATACGTATCGAAAGAGAATACGTGCGTCTCTGAAAACCCAGACGTGACAGTTGCATCTGTGAGACCTTCATCTTCACGTACAATTTCTGCCTCTATCTCCTGAGCCTGCGGTGCCGTCTGTTCAGCCAAACCAGAATCCACCTCTGCAAGTTCCAAGTTTGGGCCCAAAGCATCAATTGCATTTTCGTCAATTTCCAACTCATTCTCTCGTCTCAATCTGACGAAGTCCTTGTGGTTGAGAAAGAGATATCGCAGCCACTGTCTGACACGATCTGCACTTGCGACAATATGCTTCACCGTGTCTCGAACACGTCTCTCAATCACCATGTAGCGATCGGCAAGAGATGTTCTTGGCAGAAACTTACACCAAGTAGGAACTGGGTCTTGGACAAGAGATACAGATTCTTGCCTTAGCCTTTTATCCGCATAGAAATTCTTTTTCACGGTTACTACAGGAAACACAGGAGCTATTACTGCTTTATCGCCAGGCTGCAAGTACGGCAAATCTTGACCGTCAGCTGTCTTCGGGTATTCCTTTCTGATTGGCCGCACTTTGTTCCATGCTTGTCGTTTCTGTTCTCTACTTCGTTCGTTTTCACGCATCAGTTTTACACAGTCATGACAAACTGACGAATCCGTCTGGTCACCTACCAACAAACCCGTTGATCCACAGTTTTCACACTCGATGAGTTTCCACTGGCATTCGTGTGTCACACACAGCTGCATACGTTTATCATTGTACTGACCTTGTTCAGATTCATCTGATGCGCCCCAGGTCCAGTCAGATCGTGGCTGAAGAAGTTTGCATGTCTTGTTTAATTCATTCAGCCTGTTTTCGTCATCCTTTGACCACGTGAACTTCCTGTCACAGTCATCTATCACTCCTGGGTTCTTAATAACGTCAACGACTTCTGCCGACAACTTTTCAGTTGTTGTGTTTGTTACTGACTTCAGCAAGCTGTCATGATACTTTTTCAGTTTCTCATACGGAGGATCATTTCGTTCGTTAACTTTTTGTTTTGGAAGAAATTCCTTCTCCAGCTGACCAATTTTAGCAGAAAACATGTCCTTTGTATGCTGTTTTTTTCTACGTGACAGAATCAGTTTCTTACAGCCAGTGTTTATGTTACTCGTATCAGCATTTGAATTATCACTGACTGAATTTGTACATTCCATGTTTTCTTCGACTGATGCACCTGCTTTCGCAGGCGTATGCACTCTCAAGCACTTTAATTGCCTCACTTCAGATTCAGACTGCAGTACATTTGATGTTCTCTTCCGACAGTCAATTCTCGAGCTTCTTCGAAGACTTCTGTCTACAGTACTAAATGAAGCACTGTCTGACTGAACAGTCGTAGTAACATCAGTGCATATATTCACGCAATGACATTTACCTTTATGGATAGACAAGCCTCTTGGTGTGTCACATACTGCACCGCAGTCAGTTACATCACAGACGTATTGACCTAATGCTGGACAACGTCGAACACTTTCTACATATGACACAACTGGTCTTTTAGCAATACGTTCACTTCTTCTTGAACCAGTACTCTCCAGACTTCCTACAGAAACAACCTCCGAGTCTACTTCATGAGAACTATAACCTCCACCAGTATTGGGAACAGTGATGGGTTCTACATCAGTTTCATTGGTTTCCTGACTCACAATCGAGTGTTTGTCACTGCCAGTTGTCTGCCTTATTTCAGCTGCAGTATCAAGTGATTTTGTCTGTTTATGTACTCTAACTCTGTGCATATGAATCGCTGCAACGTTTCTCCTAGCATAACTACATCCAGGAAAGTCACACTGGTGCAGATTTTTTTTCTTTGTTTTAGGTTTACTTCTCTCAATGGCTACTGCACAGGAATTTACATCAGCTGAAGAAACTACATTTTGTTCACTATCATTTTCACCACTACCTGCCTCTGCTGTTACATCCATTCTAGCCGTATTGTTTGATATTCTCTGTTTATGACATTGCATGTTCATGGCTGTCATTTTATCGCTGAGATAATTACAGTCCTGGAAGTTGTATTTATGAACTTTTTTCTCTTTTCGTTCAGCTGCATCTCTGTGACTGCCTACATCAGCATTTTCAGCATTTGCATTTTCGTCACTTACAACAGCAGGCTGACAGACACTTTCTGACAAAATTACATTTGTCCGACCATCACTTTGACTGTCAACTGCCTCTTCTATTGCACCTGTCCTAGATATGTTGTTTGACTTTCTCTGTTTACATTTCATTTTGTGCATGTTCATTGCTCTCATTTTCTTGCTCACATAATTACAGCCAGGAAAGTCACACTTATGAACAGCTTTCTCTTTTCGTTCAGCTGCATGTCCGTTACTTACTACAGTAGCAGGGTTCACAATTTCCTGCACTACAACGACCGGACGATTAAGAACGTTAATTCCTGTAAATGTTTCAGGCAGTTTAAACACAAATGCAAAAGAATAATTCCGCTGCTGACACTGCCATACATCATCCGATACAGGAAAGGCATCTCGAGTTACACAGTGTGCATGAGCTCCATCAGGAAGTATTGGTGGACCATTGACACCAGTAAGTACATCAAAGTGACCTGGAGAACTCAACAAACAAATGTAACCACGAGTACCAGATTCATTGAAAACGTACCACTGTTTGTTTACTGTGGAATATGTCAAGATAACGATGTCATATAGGAGTGATACAGCTGCGAAATGCGCATCTTCACACCACGCATCATTATCAACTGAACGTCCAGCCTGCACTTGTCGTACTGCTTCCTGCATGAATGAAGCATAATCACCTACTGTCAAAGACGAATCATTTCGAGTTCCAAAGTTTGTTCGAAGACGAAACAAATCAGGAATATTCATAAAAACGTTTATGCAGTCATCAATGATGTCAGCGTACGAATACTGGTTTCCAGTCAAGGAAAGAGCTAGACAGTGAAAGCCGCAGAATCCTGTAGCAGGCATCCGACAAACGTTGTATTCATTGCCAAAACAGTCCCTCACCGTGGTCGACATATGACAAATAGCCATATTAGTCAATCTGATAGTAAGTAAAGCAGAGTAATTGTTGTTAACACTGTTTTTCGAGTAAACTTCAGATAACAGTTATTTAGATACTGAAAGTGTACTGTAATCACCTAAATAATGCTGATTACAAATGTTAGTAGCTTACGAGCACGTGCTAACTTTACAAAATCTACGGAGACTCTAAACGGCTTTTATTTCAACTACTTCTTGTTATGGCTGTCAACGAAAATAACCGTGTCCTCTAAAGGTGCGGTTAGTATATGTATCACTGTCAAACTAATACAGTACATTCAACGATTATACTAACTGATGCTCCGTCTGTATACTGAAGAGTGTACACGTAAGGAAACCTCTATGCAAATTTATTTAAATGTCACTTTTAGGGGTAGTTTTGTTGACTATTGAGTACTTTTTGTACTTACAAAAACTACAAACTGCAATCTGTGCGACTATTGTCTATTTGTTCAGTTTTGTTCTTTAGTACGTTTGTAAACTAATGTAACTACGTACTGTTCGTTATATCAGCTGAGCTAAATATCTTCGTATGCCGTCAGTAACAATGTTTAAGCAGCTTTGTTCAACACACACGTGTCTGTAAAGTGTCACATACACACGTTCATATATCTCTCATTCACACAACTTCAGTGTTCAGTGACTGTGTAACTTCAGGTTTCAAGTATATAAACTCTCAGTGTTCAGTTTCTTGGTAACCTCTCTTGTTCAAGGAATTGTGCACGCCGACCAGGCACCAGTCTGCCAGCTAACTGTGTGCTGTTCCGTGTCACGAACAGCCTGTGCCAGTTAAGTGTTGCCTGACACCACAGTAGCTGAATATATAAGCAGACGGTAACTGAAACAAATTTGATTTAAGCCGCAAACTAAAACAAATAAAACAGAAGAAAACTGTAACTAAACCAAAAACTAAACCGATAACGAGACAAACAGAACAACGACAACAGAAAGACAAAAACAAAAAGACAGCAACACAAAGGAAAGAAAAAGAAGGAAAAGTAGGGAAGGTACGCCTACTACCTTAGTACTTAGTAAGAAAAGACAGTAACTGAAATCAAAATCTTGAAATGGGAAACTGAAATAAACTGAAACTCTTTACCTTCGTCGACGACGCTAATGCCGCTTCTCTATCTGCGGCTTGGTGGGCACACACACACACACACACACACAGACACACAGACAGACAGACAGACACGGACCCGGAGCGTCACGATAGCCTGTGGCTAAGCGGCGACGAAAGTGGTAAACTATACTAAAACGACAACGAAAGAAGCAAAGCAAACAACAACAGACAGACAAAGAAGGAAGAATAAAAGAAGCAGCGAGGCAAGAGAACAAACGCAAAGTACAGAAAGGATGAAGGATCAAAGGAATGAAGAGAGAAAGTCACAAGGAGTATGTCTGAAAAACAGACGAGTAAGATGAAAACCTGCAACACAAACAAATTACACTTTACAGACACCGTCAGCTAGATAGGTTATAAATAGTACATTAAATGAACACTCACAAGTTAATGGCAGCTGAACAAACGTCTCACTGTACTACAAAAACAGCAGAGAACTTATTACGAAAGTAATAACGTGGCTATCCCAAAGTCATTAGAACGCCACTATCCGTCTGTCGATATGTTGTCATACTGGCAATATAGTCACCATTACATCAAGTGAATGTAGAAAATTTGGACAAGTTTACAACTTTTCAAAAAAAGATCAACTACCACTTAGAAACATGGCGACAATTATGTATTTCTTTGTAGCTCGTTTACTTGCAATCGCCATAATTACCGAAACCTACGTACATCATGTTCGACTACCCTAGCGAATATACGCATAAAACTTGCAACGCTAGAAACTACGTTCTGATGAACACTGCATCGCTGACAACATGAATATATTTTATTAGTTTGCACGCAGATGTCTTTGAAAGCCGCAAACGCTCAAGATCAACATATTGTAATGTAATGTGTAGTAAAAAGTTTGCTATCACACCAGTGTTAAAATAAACTTAAATCTGATGTACGGACAGTCGCCAAGTGGCCGCAGGCAGAATGTTTATGGGCATGTGAAAGGAAAAGTTTTGAGGTGGCGTTAGAAGCTATCTAATGATGGTGAGTATCTGATAGGAATGAGTATATCGTTCTATATTTGGGGCGAGGCAGAAGAGAAAGCTCGATGAAAGAACTCGATTTTAGTTCTAGGAACTTCAAGAAGAACCTGACTAGACAAACGGAGGACACGGCTAGGCTGATGACATGATATTAAATTGTGAAGATATGCTGGTTGTTGAGTGGAAAGAACATTGTAGGTAAGAATAGCGATTTCGAAGTCTTTTCGTTTCCGAAGTGGGAGCTAATGCTGTGTGGATGAAATGTGATATTCAGAGACTGATAAAGGATAACGATTGGCAGTTCTGGCAAGACGGTTTTCAACGACATGAAGTTTATTCAAGTTTAAAGTTGATGTACCATACAGAATAGAGTTGCAGTAATCAAGCCTGGAGTGGACTGAGGCAGTACCAAGACATGCAGATATAATCCGGCAATTACGATCTGATGTGGTGCAGGGCGCAGATGTGATAATAAGTTTATTTGCAAAGTGTGTTAATATGACTGTACAAATTGAGGGCTTGGTCAAGTGTAACACCCAGTGTAGTAACTGTTTCAGAGAGACTGATAAAAGAGCCCGCAATATTGATCGACGAAATGGTTGATAGAGTACAGACTCTGTGGTGAGTGCCAAACAGAACAGTGTCAGACTTTGACGGTTTGAGGCAGAGACCACTATGTGAAAGCTAATAGTAGAGGTCGGTGACATAGGATTCAAGTTTGGTAACTGACTGCGTGGGATCCATGGAGAAATAATAATGAACAGTGGCGTGTCATCAGTTTCATGATTCAGATGTAAAACAGACAGGGCGTCTTTACGGGGTGGCACTCCAAAACTGTGCGAGGGTGGGGCCACACACCTATGTGGGACCCCGCAATTCCAGGCAATTCCACACTGCATTGCACTTTGCTGCTGTCTATTAAGCTAAGCTACAACTATAATGCAATGAAATGTACAAAACTGCAGTTTATACACACGCTAACGGCTAAATAAAGTGACCAGAGCGTCAGCGGAGCGGAGAGCGGGCTAAATCGGCCGCTCAAAGTCCGCTCACACCAACATTGTGTTGATCCATGCAAAGAATGACTTTTTACGTTTGTGTTTCTCTTAACTAATAAAAATGCTTATTGCATGTACAATTTAAAACAAGAAAGCCATGCTGTCGCAAGGAAGCCGTGCGATGCCGCAGCTGTTCTTTTCGGTTTAAAGTTCGCCGACGCAGCGACGACACTCACTACAAGCTTAAGAGTAGCTAAGCTTCGAAAGTCAGGCTTCCAAGCTCCAAACGTACCGGCGCAAAATGGAATTTAATGCAAAATGGCCATTCAGGGTAACTCAAGATCACGTACGTGTTTTGGAGTCAGTGTTAAGGTGATAAGGTTCTAAGTAGTACTAAATACCAATGTTGATGGCCTTATTTGTTAAGGTTCCGACGATGTAGCATCTACGAAAGATCAGCAGTTTTTCCACGGATTCCAAATATTCTGTGGATCACAGTCCGCTACTCCACTTCCAATATCTAGCTCCGCTGGTCATGTCTATACTCGAGCACTAGCGGCAGCCCTATTGGCAGCTAAGTGTCATAAACCAAACACGTATCTTGAAATCGAGTACTGCATATCATAAGTGTATAATATATGGACACAGGCATACATAAATCTAAGGAAAATTTACACACATCTTGAGAACCACCGCGAATATCCGCATAAACCTTATATTGCCAGAATCTAGAGTCATTGGCCTACATCTTCGTTGCTGATAGTATGGGTCTATCTTCATTCAAATTTTGGTGGTGGACTCCGAAAGACGCACGTGTTTTGAAAGCGTGCGCGTAGTGGACCTTCAAGGTCATCCAAGGTCGTTGATTTTGGCACCAATCGAAAGCGCGTATACGATTTAATATTGCTGATCAATAGTAACCTTGGTCCTATCTTGCCCCGTTTCAGAGATATTGCACGTTTCCTGAAAAGAGTGACACCACCCCTATTCCACCCGAATTTTAGAGGTGTTCCTTTTGGACTAGATTACAGATGTTGTGGCTTCGAGGAGCGAAGACTCTAAGCTAATTATTCGTGTAATTAATTTCGAACTAGTGAAACCTATATGCCCACGGTACATCAACGTCACAGAGAGACGGACAGACAGACAGACGTACGGACGACTTACGATAGCAATACCGCGCTAGTATGTGCATTGCGCGGTAAAAAGGTACAACTGGATAAAAACATAAAAACAACAGTCTGCTTTCTAGTTATTACGGAAATTGAATCAGTAGCATGACTAACTTTTCTGAGAAAGAGCATGTGAGCGGAGCGGAGCGTGGTAGCGGAAAATCGGGTGAGCGGGAGTGGAGCGGTGAGCGAGAGGCCGCGGAGTGGAAGCGGAGCAGAGAGCGGGAAATGGGCCGCTCACGCTCCGCTCACGCTCCGCTCACATGCTCTGAAAGTGACTAACAAATCAAAAACAGGAAAAATTACAAAAAAGAGATATTAACCACCATCACATGCACTATTTGTCAACGTGCTGTTGAATAATATAACCATTTTTTTACAATTTTTGCTGTTTTTGATTTTTAGAGAATGCGTCTACAGGTTGAAAATTGCCATTTTCGAACACTGTATACTGATTGTCGACCCATAGGGGAGGAACGCCCAGCAATATCAATGTAATCTATGCATCTCTGAAAAGTGCATTTAGTGGGCTACAATTCTGTCACTGACAGTACAGATCTATCTTTATTCCTTTAGCCGTTGTTGCCCCCCAAATCTGCGAAATCACGCGAAATTCCGAAAAAAATTCGAACTTACAGCAGTTCAAGGTCATCCAAGGTCATCAACCTTGGTGCCAATCGAAAGCGCATATAGAACTTCCTATTAGTCACTAATAGTAAACTTTGGACGTATCTCGTACCGTTTTTGAGATATTGACGTATAAAGCTAGACGAGCGTTACCGCGTCACCCCATTGGCCTTTAACGTCTCCTTTCTAGAGAACCCGACCGAACCGCACAAACCTTATACAAAGTAGAGTTCCCTGCCGAAGATTTGCACTGCTGACAGTATGCGTCTATCTTCATTAGTATTCACCCTATTATTTTCCGAATTCGCACCGTCGCACCCAGCCAAACCGGCGCGAAAACAGAATTTAACGCCAAATAGCCCATAAATGTCATTCAAGGTGATATATTTTGGGGTCACTGGAAAGGCGACGGGACTAAATAATACTGTATAATAACGTTGGCCTCATTTCCTAAGGTACCGAAGACCTAGTGTCCAAAAGGTCTGAAAATCGCAGTTTTCGATTACCTTACTGTCCTTTGACGCCCTCTCCAGAGAAGCCCTGCGAATATCCGCATAAACCTTATGTCGCCAGAAACTAGAGTCGATAGCCTACATTCTTGCCACTCATTGTATGTATATATCTTCATTCAATTTTTTGTGGTGGTCTCCGAAAGACGCATCTTTTCTGGAAAAGAATGTGTATCGACCGTTCAAGTTCACCCAAGGTCGTTGATTTTGGCACCAATCGAAAGGGCATGTGCGACTTCCTATTAATCACTAATGGTAACTTTGGTCCTGTCTTACACCATTTCTGAGATACGGCACTCGCTGTATCTCAGAAACGGTGTAAGACCGACTGGTCGACCATCGCCGCGACGATCACCCCGTGCATACACTAAGTTGTTCGCTGTGCCAAACACTCACGGCAACCGCACTGCTGGCCGTGAGTTTGACAGTATATCAGAGGTCAACATCCGTCTTTGGCGACATCAGAAAGACAGACTAGAGACTTTACCGCGGTCAACAAGAAAGCCTAGCTGACGCAAAGGTAAGCGCGCGACAGCAGTGCGTGTATGAAGGCCCCTAACGAAGAAATCTACAGCAAATATTAACCGTGGCCGCATTACTTACGGTTTGCGAATTGCGAGATATTTTCAGGTCTAGAGACTGAAAATCTCCATTTTCACCCCACGGTATTGTGATTGTAGACCCCCCTAGCTAGCAGAGGAAAGCCCAGCAATATATCAACGTAATGTATGCATCGCTGACAGCACAGGTCTATCTTCATTCGTTTTGCCGTTGTTCCCTCTCAAATCTGCGAAATCACGCAAAATTCTAAGAAAATTCAAACATACAGCAGTTCAAGGTCATCCAAGGTCATCACCCTTGGTGCCAATCGAAAGCGCATATGCAACTTTCTATTACCGTAGTCATTAGTAGTAACTTCGGACGTATTTCGTACCGTTTCCGAGATATTGACGCATAAAGCTATACGAGCGTTAACACGTGACCGACCCCGCTGTCATTTAACATCTCCTTTGTAGAGAACCTGACCGAATATCCGCACAAACCTTATATCGCCAGAAACTGGAGTCTATGACGGAAATTCGCACCGCTGACAGTGTGTGCCTATCTTTATTAGTTTTTTCACGCAATTATTTTCGGAAATTCCACTGTGCCAGCCAGCCAAACCGACGCAAAAACAGAATTTACCGCAAAATACCCAGTCAAGGTCATTCAAGGTCATATATGTTGGGGTCACTGGAAAGGCGATGGGGGACTAAATAATATATTCAACTTTATTCGTCACTGGCATGACAGCATATAGAAAAAAAGAAAACAAACAAACAACAAAAGCAGAAGTCCAGCAAACAGCTGCAATCACGTCAACTTAACTGTATATAGGCCTACTAATCACGCATTCTATAAATCAAGTTCAACAGCTGTACAAGTGGCAATCGAGATAGCACAATGACAATATTATTTATTATTATCGATTTTACATAAAAATTTTTGTCTTCGTTTCTGTAGGAGGTCAGAAGGGAGTTGACAACCAAATTCAATTTGACATTGTTTAACCGTGTCAATATTGCCTGTGTTGAAAAGTTTCATGAAGAATCTATTTATGACAAAATCCAGTGAGCTGAGATCAGATTTTTTCAGGGGGCACACCTCTAAACCATACAGCAGAATCGGCATACATTTACTGTATAGCAGCTGCAGTGTCACTTCTTCAGATGCCACTCTGCCAATTTTCCCAAAAATATTGTTGGCTGCACGATAGAACGATTTTTTAGCATAATCCAAAGAACATTTAAAAGCTTTAGATGTAACAACATATATACCTAAATACCTCAGTTCGTCTACCCAACATAAAGAACCAGACATACACGTAATATTGCCACAAACAACGTCACAGCGAGGACCTATACGTAAACAGCCACTTTTCTTTAAATTAATTGCCATGTCCAGATGTTGCAATTCTGTTTCACACACACGTAATAGGCTTTCTAATATTGTGACCGACGGGGCTATGAGCAGTATGTCATCAGCGTATAAAATTATGCAAGTTTTTTTAATGCCAATATTAATATTTGCCAAGTCATCCAGATAGACATTGAAGAGAATGGGCGACAAGACAGATCCTTGCCTCACCCCACAGGTGATCACAAACATGTTGGAGTACATATTTTCCCATTTAACACAAGCTGAACAATTAGTAAACAAACAAAAAATGATATTAAGCAACTGGACAGGGAAAAGTCTTTTCATAAGTTTAATAAAGAGAGCATAATACTTTACAATAATGTTAGCTTCATTTCCTAAGGTGCCGAAGACGTAGGGTCCAAAAGCCATGAAAATTGACATTTTTGATTACCCCACTGTTGTTTGACGCCCCCTCTCTAGAGAACCCCTGCAAATATCCGCACAAACTTTATGTCGCCAGAAACTATAGACTCAATGGCCTACATTTTTGCCGCTGATAGTATGGGTCTATCTTCATTCAGTTCTTTTGTGGTGGGCTCCGAAAGACGCATCTTTTCTGAACAGAATGCGTATTGGCCGTTCAAGGTCATCCAAGGTCGCTGATTTTGGCACCAATGCGACTTCCTATTAGTCATTAATAGTAACTTACTTTGGTCGGTCCTATGTTGCACCGTTTCTGAGATACGGCGAGTTATTGGCTGAAAATTGCGAATTTTTCATACCCCACCCTTGTTTGACGCCCCCGTTCAGGGGGAACTCCTCAGAATTTCTGGATGAAACTTAACACGGAAAAACTAGAGGGATGGGGCTACTGTAGCTACTGTATGGTGAAAATTGCATGATCGTAACTATACCGTGACTGATCCACCCGCATGACAGACGGACGGACAGACAGACGGAATTGCGATAGCATATGCACGCTTAGCATATATGCTGTCGCACGCAAAAATGCCACAGCGGGGGCAAGCTGCTGCATTTCCCGAGCTGGAATGTCAACGGGTTGAATAGTTGAAAAAGTAATCCTATGTATAATACGCGCCCCAAACTTTACAGTGAGATTTTAGGAAAATAAGTGCATATTATATCGGAGATTTTGCACACACATCTTTATTCACCATAAATGGCAAATATAAATACCGGATGAAATAAAAAACTTAACTAAGACTTAACTAAGTCCGGACGTAGACTAACTTTTTCATTACTTTCTGAATGTTTTTAAAAATAGATTGGATAATCATTGGATTAATCAAGATGCTATGTGCGATTGGCATGCTGATATCTCGGGAACCGGAAGTAGAAGTAATATTGTTAGTTAAGTTCATGCTATCATTTTTACTTTAGTTTGCTATTTAAGATATGGGCATAGAAGCCTTTGGCTTGCGCCCATCACATCCGCTATGCTATGCTAATGCAAACAGCACAATTCAAATGGCGCAACGCAAAGGTGTCGGCCCCCTATAGCCAAGGGCCACTATAGCCAAGGTTCGGTATAGCTAGACGAATATAGGCCATTAGGCCTACGTTAAACAAGAAATAACCGGGCAACTGCGGGCAGCGCGACGCGGACAGAAAAACTCAGCTGAGCCAAGAACCGATCGCTATCACTGGGCTGAGCCTCTGAGGGATTCGGGTCCGCCAGTCCGATCGAAGTTCCGCCACTCCAAAAAATGTAAGGCGGACAGTTCTGTTCCATCACAGGCAGTACCTAGCTCCATATCAAATAGGGAGCAGATACGTGAAATGGCGGCCGACCTACCATTAACAGACACTTCTTAACGCGAGTACCGTCGACCATGGCGGTTATTGGCGGATTAAATCGACGGATTTAAAAAACTTTTTGGCATTCAGATGACTCTCAAAGTGTTCCTTGTGACCACACTGATACATGTAGGCCTAAGCATATATCGCCTAGAATTGCGATTTGCGAACCGACCAGAGGCGGATTTAGGTATTTTCAGAAAACGGTAGCCCACAAAAAGTGGCGAAAAGGACAACGAATTCAGATATTACGCCTGTCTCTATTCAAGTAACTTAGTCTGGAGCAAATCTGCGTAGCCTACTACTGTTGCAACGCTCTAAGTTCATTGTAAGTTTTTTTTTTCTGGCTATAGTAATGTCCGAAAATGAAGGGGCCCCATCCCATTTTTAGCGACAAGGGCCTTCCGGACAGATAGGCGGACAGACGGACGATGCGATGGCAATATCGTGCTTTGAACTGAAGTACATCGCACAGTAAAAATGAAAGATTTTTTTATCTTAAGTTACAGTTCGCGAAATGACAGCTGAAATGTAACGTTTTTACCCGCGCGACGCTATGCTAGCGCGGGTCTTTGCAATAGCGACGTGTCCGTCCGTCTGTCTGTCTGTCCGTCACACGCCGGTATTGTGCCTAGCAGAGCGAAAGCAGGATCGTGAAATGTACACCATCTGATAGCCCCATCACTCTAACTGACGGTATGACTTGTCGAAAAATTCGCAAGAGGTCATCCCAAAAAAGGTGCCAAATGACGGGGGTTTGGGTTTTTTCGACGATTTTCAACCAATATGTCGTCATATCTCGAAAACGGTGCATTTTACACACAAAGTTACTATAGGACGGTAATAGGAAACCATACGCAAGCTATCGAATGACGTCACTTTCGTTTGAGTGACCCCTGATCTGGGTTTCAAGGTCACGGACGTATATAGGACCAATAGGACACCATAGGCACGCTATCGATAGGCAACCTAGCTATACAGCTTACAAACCCCCCTGCTATTACGTAAACCGTGCAAACTTTTCGCAAGCGTCGCGCGGGTTTGTCAGCGACAGCTGGGCTTTCTTGTTTACTTGATGTGCAATGTAAAGCTGTATCACTACAAAGTACAAAACAAACATTATGTGTTTTACACACTGCTTGTAGACTTGTAGTTGTAGTATCAATTTACAGAAGTAATTTTTGGTCAATACACCGTGTCTCAAAAAAAACTGTGCCAGTGTTATTTTTTGAATAACTCCGTGAAATATTGGCCGATGTTAATTTTTGGCATGCAACATCATGAAGAAACTTGACGTAAATGACTTTAGTTTTGCGTACCTCACCTTAATACTGTTGCTACATTACCTTGTGAAATGTAGAAGTCGTGGATTGGCCGTTTACAACAATGAATTCATACTGGTAGCGCATGCGTCGGCTCAGAAAATAATTGAGACCATAAAATCATTGAAAAAAACGACCGTCTATACGTCCCCACAGCCACTAAAATGAGAGACATCAATGCGACTCGTCTGCAAAAAACTAGGTCAAATTTTAGCAAGTCCGTGGTGGTTTCCGTAGCAGTGTCCAGTCTCGGTGCCAGTAGCTTTCACGTCCTCGAACCAGGAGTCAAAATCAAAGGGGCGTATTATCGCGGCGTCGTTTTGAGACAGATGCTGCTTCCTGACATTCGTGCAGCATCTGGAAGCAAGTTTTTCGTTTTTACCCTCGCGACGCTATGCTAGCGCGGGTCTTTGCTACAGCGACGTGTCCGGACGTCTGTCTGTCTGTCTGTCACACGCCGGTATTGTGCATAGCTGAGCGAAAGGAGGATCGTGAAATGTACATCGTCTGATAGCCCCATGACTTTAGTTTCTGGCGAGGTATGATTCATCGAAAAATTCGCAAGGGGTCACCCCAAAGGAATGTGCCAAATGAGGGTGAGTTGGGTTTTTCGGCGATTTTCGACCAATATGTCGTCATATCTCGAACACGGTGCATTTTAGACACAAAGTTACTATGGGACGGTAATAGGAAACCATATGCAGGCTATCGAATGGTGTCACTATTCATGACCCGGTTTTCAAGGTCACGGTAGTTTTAAAAGGCTAGTATCTCCAAAACGACGCATTTTACAGACACAGTTACTATATAGGACGTAACAGGACACCATAGGCACGCTATCGATAGGCAACCTAGTTATACAGCTTACAACCCCACTGCTCTTACGTAAACCGTGCTAACTTTTCGCAAGCGTCGCATGGGTTTGTCAGCGACAGCTGGGCTTTCTTGTTTCAGCAGGTCAGTGCCCCGTCATATCGTTAATCATTTAATGTACACTTAATTATTGCGTTGACGGCTCAACCTGATACTTCGAATTTGCCAAGGTAGTGCAAGCACATACCTCAGGTGAAGTGGGCGTTTTAGGCACAGTTTTATTATGGGTTTATTCCAGGACAACCTTTGCAATTTTTATTAAATCGGTTTATATTTGACAGACAAAGATAAGTTGGCACAGTTTTTTTGAGACATGGTGTATTTTCGTATCTATAACACGAAAACAAGAACAAGAATAGCAAAGAAGTATGCTGGAGTAGCAGAATATGAAAGTATCTCTATATACATATATGGTGTTCGAAAAACAAAACTTAGTGTCTACAATATTCATGCAATTTTTACAGGGCGTCAGCATAGCTCTGCTATATCCAAGCCCTGTATTAGCTACGATCGGGATGTCCGTCCGTCCGTCTGTCTGTGTGTCACACGCTGACATTGTGATAAAACGACGCAAGCTAGGATCATGAAATCTTCACCGACAGATAGCGCAAGGACTCTAGTTTTCGGGACAAAAAAATTCGTCCAGAAATTCGACATGGTTCACCCCGAGCGAGGGCGTTAAATGAGAGGGGGTAGGGAAAATTCGCAATTTTCAGCCAATAACTCGCCGTATCTCAGAAACGGCACAAGATAGGACCAAAGTTACTATTAATCACTAATAGGAAGTCGCATACGCCCTTTCGATTGGTGCCAAAACCAACGACCTTGGATGACCCTGAATGGCCGATATGCACTCTGCTGCAATGCGTCTTTCGGAGCCCACCACAAAAATTTGAATGAATGTGGAGAGATCACGATCCTAACTCTAACTGGACGGAAGGTAGTCTACAGTCCCACTACGATGAAAAATAACATATTATACGATTAATTACCCTTTTTGATGGCGTCTGTATCTCGATATGGTCTGTAGTAGTCGGTCGCCGAGAGTATCAAGCGATACTCGATATTTCTTACAGTGCGATATTTCCCGAATGGGACCTGCACTGTATCTGGAAGATGGAGATGAAGATGAACGGTATCAAGTCCAGTACGCAACTTGTAAATGACGAAGTGTCGATTCACTTATAAGCAGTCAATGTTTTAACGTCCTAATACAGTTTATAGCGTATTAGATCGCTTCACACACAAAAAACGAACGCATTATGTATGTAAATTAAGCTGTTGTTGTTGTTTATAGCGTCATGGGTGCGTTCTTTTTCACTGGCTCAGATCGTTTTGAGCGATCTGATTTTGCTCGGAACAAAAGAAACAAGCCTTCAGATAAGCCCCGATCAATATATTTAACTGCATTATAGGTAGTATGGGCGTGGCCAAACAGCAGAGTGATGTATAACGTTCTTTTTCACAGATTTATCAGATCGATCTGAGCAGTATCGTACATCGGTCGTAGATCGCTCACAGCGCTCTGAGAAAGTGAAAAAGAACGCACCCCATTTTACGCACACCGTTACCACTGACATTTTCTTAAACACCCCAGATCTTTCACTAGGAAAAAACCCAGATACACAAAAGTAAGTCTAAACCTGTGGTAACAGCATCAATACGAACAAATATAGTACTACAATTGTTTCTATGTACTTTTGCGTCATTCATCATTCAAAGCAGTGCACAATTTCGTCTTCATTCCGCACGTTGTATGCTATGAGGGAACTATTGCGATTGGTGTTTTCGCCATTGTTTGATGCTATACGCACTGTACGCAGTTTGATTTTTACCCGCGCGACGCTATGCTAGCGCGGGTCTTTGCGATAGCGACGTGTCCGTCCGTCCGTCCGTCCGTCTGTCTGTCCGTCCGCCGCACGCCGGTATTG
>Ga0209679_1000355_pt1 | contig 17676 bp, 23 predicted proteins | sample WorMetHEROISLAND_4_FD_187408 | JGI IMG/M metagenome (GOLD analysis project Ga0209679, IMG submission 187408) | Marine gutless worms symbiont microbial communities from Max Planck institute for Marine Microbiology, Germany - Olavius sp. 2 HERON... ...
CCGTCAGGCTTAACGTCGAAATTCCGAAGGTCAAACGGCAGGCCCTCAAATCCAAGGCCGCCGCAGACGGTAAGACGGTCCACGAGATTATCAATCAGCTTATCGATGACTACCTTGCCGGGTGAACGGCTCCCACCTGGTGCTTCTTCCATTACGCCCCGGCGGCTTCTGTTTTTGGTGGATAACTGTTGCTGTCTCGTCTACAGGGACAACTGGAGTCGCTAAGCTGGGGTGTTCACCAGTTTAAGGGAGGGGAGATGGAGCCTTTGGCGCTCATACCTGAGGACGTCGCAGCCTTCGCACCGACCAGTGAGGATGTGGCTTACACCCATTCCGTGCTGGCGCAGCGCTTTTTGCCCTTGAGAGGACTACCAAAAGGAACCACCAGTTACGAGGTTAAACACGGGAACGCCAGCCTTGCCATTGATGCCAGGCGGCTTCTCAACCCCAACACGGGCGAGCTTGAGCGGCAGGAGGTCCCTTCCGGTCCCGCTGCACGTCTCGCTATCGGTCACATCCAGACTTACGTCAAGCGCGCGCCTTCTCTGGATGAGGCTTGCCGTGTTCCTATGGGGGATTCTGTGCATGAGTTTTTTGAGCAGTACGGCAAGAAATGGGGTGGCATAAATGGCCGCGGGATTACCCGCCAAGTCCGCAACATTGCGGCCATGCATATGACCATTGGCATCTGGGACGAGGGCCGGGCCAAGCAGGTCAACGTTCCAGCCTTTGCTCAGGAGATCGAGTTTTGGCTGGAGAAGGACCACCGGCAGCGCGTCCTCTGACAGCCGGAGATGGTTCTTAACCCCGAGTACGCCCGTCTTATCCGTAGCCGTGCCTTGCCTTACAACATGGCGGCCATGGTTTCCCTGTACACCAGCGCCCGCGCCATGGACATTTACCTCTGGCTGACCTACAGGCTGCCGAGCATCCCTCAAGGCAAGAGCGTCTTTATTCCCTACGAAGGACCCAACGGCCTGCATGGCGTCTTTTCCCCCGGCAAGCTTACCAAGGGCCGGTTTAAGCAGGTGTTTGAGGAGGCTTGCCGCGAGGCTTTCAGGGCTTACTCGGAGGCCTGCTTCAGTTTCGAGAAAGGCGGTATGCGCCTTTGGCACTCGCCTCCGCCAATCCCCTCCGAGCCTTCCGGGCTTGCGCCCGGGCGCAGCCCCTTCTTTGTGCGTAAGTGACCAAAAGACCCCTTTCAAGTGGGATACTTTTGGTCAGGACCACCCCGCAAAGCCAGTGCTGGCGCGGGTTTTCTGGGACCTCCTTATATGTTCTTTCCTTATATGAGTCTTTAACTGATATTGCCCTGTGGATACGTGAATAACTCTCGGCGCTAGCGCGCCCTCCTGCCCTCCGTTCGCTACGCTCACTTCGCCCCGCGCTTCGCGCGACCTATTAAAGAGTCCGGCTAACGCCGGACAACCCATATACCGGGGGTCTCATTGCCGACCCCCATACCCTCGCTAGGTACTTACAGCCCGATGATGGGCCGATACAGGGGGGGTGATTTTTCTTGTCGGGCACCCCGTCCCATGCTAGGCAAGTGGTATGAGTAGAACGGTAAGTGCAGAGACTGTAGAAAAAGTTGGCAGCCAACTGGCCGAAGAATTCCAAGAGCTTACAGTGCAACTGCAAAAGAACAACGAGCAGATGGAGGATAACAGAAAGGCGAACATGGCTCTGTCCAAGAGAGTGCATTCCCTCAACTGGGTTCTTACTATCGCGACCGTGGTTATTGCGGTCGGGACTGGAGTGCAGGCTTGTGTTGGGCTGCAAAACCTCCGCTCCGGTAATGTCATTGGGTCCGAACCGCTGAAGATTGACCAAGCGCGACCTGAAGGAGATCTGCAGGGTGGCAGTGTTGCCTTGACCAGCCGCAGCGGTAACTGACAAACGGTAAAGGTCTCAGCCACCGCCTCAGGTTCCTAGCCACACGCCCCCATATCCTTCGGCGTCCCTGCCTACGCGCGCATCTATGCGCTTCTCTGCCCCTTGGTGGATATCCCCTATTCTCCGCCAAAAATAGATACACAATTGTGTATCCATCGGATGTACTCACTTCTATGGTTACCAAGGATACAGGGCTGCGCATTCGCGTGGATAGGTAACTTCGCCAGGACTTCATCGAGGCCTGCCGGACTCAAGATAAACCCGCCGCCCAAGTCCTCAGGGAGTTCATGCGTGGGTACGTGGAACGATACCGCCAAGGGGTGCAACAAGACCTTTTCGGGAACAATCGGGTGAGCGATGGCTAGGACGCAGGAAAAAACCATCAGGAAATCCAGGCAGTTACCCATCGACAGCTCTGTTATTTTCGAGGGCGATGCCCTGACCGTTTTGCGCAGATTGCCCAGCCAGACCGCGCAGTGCATTGTGACCTCACCTCCCTACTGGGGGCTCAGGGATTACAACATCCCCGAACAAATCGGGCTCGAGCCCACCTTGCCCCAGTTCATCAACCGCCTGATTTCCATCTTTTCCGAGGCTAAACGTGTGCTCGCCGATGATGGCGTGTTCTGGCTCAACATCGGCGACGGCTATACAAGCGGAAAACAGGGGCTGGCGTGCCCCGGACAAGAAGAATCCGGCGCGGGCCATGACCATTCGTCCCGACACGCCGGAAGGCCTAAAGCCCAAGGATTTGCAGGGTATCCCCTGGCGATCGGCTTTTGCTCTCCAGGACGATGGCTGGTATCTCCGCGCCGATGTTGTTTGGCACAAACCCAATGCCATGCCGGAAAGCGTCAAGGACAGACCCACCCGGGCCCATGAGTATCTGTTCATGTTTACGAAGTCCGAACAGTACTACTAGGACCGGCGGGCGATTCTGGAAGAAAACGGCAGAAACTGCCGCACTGTCTGGAACATTAACACCCAGGGCTTCTCCCGGGTGCGCATTTCGCCACCTTCCCGCCCAAACTCATAGAGCCATGTATCCTGACCGCTACGAAACCCAGCGATTATGTTCTTGACCCATTCTTCGGCTCTGGCACCGCTGGCCTTGTGGCCCAACAAACGGGCCGCAAGTATCTCGGCATTGAACTCCATCCGGAATATGTGGAACTTGCTGCAGCGCGGCTTAAGGAGGGCGGACCAACGATTATGAAAGTCGCAGCCTGATGTACAAGATTCCGCCGCCAGACCTTCAGGTAGATTTCTCGGTGGCGCTAGCTGAAATCCGAACCCGCTACCTTCAGGACGCCCTAAGCGAAGCTATCAAATCACTCGATATCGCCACTATCGACGGTCAGCTTGCTGCCACCGCACCCCCGAAAAGCCTTTCGGCCCTTGCGGGCCATGGGTTGCGTGGCGAGCTTGTTTTCCCTGTCCCGGCTCTGCTTGAAACCAACCCGCAGCTACTCGCTTACTACCGGCTGCTCTACGGCTTCTCCCAGAAGGAGTTCTATACCTCTGAAACTGGCGTTTCTCGCTTCCAGTCCATGGAGAAGAAGGGCATCCTGACGCCCGTCAACAAGGGCGAGCTTCCAGCCTTGTGTCGCGCTGCTCGATGGCATTGGGCCGCAGCTGCGCGGCGGGGCCAATGTCGGGAAAGGTGTAGCTGGCATCATCAAGGGCTTCGATGCAATCCATGACATCGTGAAAGGCGCAGTTATCAAGGCAGAGCCAAGCAGGATAGAAATTCAGAACGCCGCAGGGCGTATTGTCCTGATTGAATTTGCTCCTGACCCCGACATCATCATCCGAGAGGAAATGGTCTCGGGCGATTACCGCCAGCTTATCGCTGTCGAGGTTAAGGGTGGGTCGGACTTCTCCAACATCCACAACCGCATAGGTGAGGCCGAGAAAAGCCACCAGAAAGCCCGACAAGCTGGTTATGTGGAGTGCTGGACTGTCGTGAATGTGGACAAGATAGATGTGCCCACCGCCCACAAGGAATCGCCATCGACAAACCGGTTCTACAGGATTTCAGATATCGCGGCGGCGGAGGGGAAAGAGTACGAGGATTTCAAAAACCGGGTCATCTTTCTGACTGGCATCAAAACTTGAAAAGCGGTAGTGGTTAATTACTAAATGTCAGTTAGTCAATAGCTGGCAGTAACCATGTATTATAGCGGTGCAGGAAGAGCTTTAAACAGATCTCATGCATAACGATACATTTAGAAAAAGAGAGCGTCTTACGCACGAAGCGAGATATGTGTTGCCGCAAGGTATTATTCCAACGCCCAACATGGACCGTTTCTCCTGTTTCTTTGCCGACAGGATGATGCTGCTGCCGCCGCCCGGAAGGCGTGGGACTGGATCGAGCGGGGCCGCCTGGACTGCTTTACCGTGCGCGATGCTTTCAGCGCCCTACGCGGCACCTTCCCCCGTGTCGCCAAGCTACGCGAAGCCTTGGAGGCGTTGGAGAAACGTGGCTACCTGGCGGTAAACGAACCACCGCGTGATGGTCCCGGCCGTCCTCATTCACCGATAGTGCGGGTTAGGCCCGAGATTGCGGGGGCCTGACGATGAGCTGGCGCGAAACCCTCGGGGTGTCTCTTTCGACAGAAACATCCTATACGCACAATTCGCACAATACGCAAAAATCCATCGAGCAGGGTAATTGTGCGTATTATGCGGATTCTGCGTATAGAGACTCGGGAGAAGAACATGCCAAGCTGCTGGAGGACCTAGCCGCTGCTGCCTGCCGGGGACTGGACATCACGCCCGCTGAGGTTAAGGGGGCGCTGGTGCCGGAAGACAGCGACGACTGGCGCAGGGGCGCGATCAGTGGCGATACCCTGGCCGCATTCGCCCGCTCACTGGTGCAGCGACGGAAAAGGGATCAAGGCAAACGCCCCGCCCACTACACCGAGCAGGCCACCTGCAAGCACTGCGGTCCGATCTGGCTGTGGTTCTCCGGCAAGATTCTGGGCTGCCCTTGGTACTGGAACCGGGCGGCCGACAAGCCGATACCGCGCCCCTGCTCCGTCCACTGTGGCGACTGCATCCATTTCGAGCGCATCGACCATCCCCACCTTGGGCACTGCGCGAAAGGCGAGCCAGAAGCCATCGCTGGATTGTGGGAGACGGACCGGCGATATTGCGAACACCTTTCACCAGTGCCAGGGCAATCCAGCAGCGATTATCCACGACCGACGAGGGTCAAAGTACGGGTAGTGCTGCAGTCTATGGGGCGATAGGGTAGAAAAGCCTGGCGTGGCCCCGCGCCCCATCCTATGGATTTTAGGACTACCGAAAAGAGCAGCCGTGCCGCCGCTATTTCATGATCGAGGACGGTGCGACGCCGTTCTCGACCCAGTTCTCCAGCGCCGTAATCGGATCGATGCTGAATTGATCGACGCCGTTGGCTCCCTTCAGGAGCCCGCAGTGATCCATCCCGGGAATCATGAAAAGTCGGACGAATTCATCCACTTTGTCGGTCCCGCCCAGATTTGCGGCGAGCTTATCGTACCAATCGACGGTCTTCATCGGCGGCACGATTGCATCGGCCCACCCGTGCCAGACGATCATTTTGCCGCCCGCATCACGAAACGCATCCAACTGCGGACGGTCTGAATTGTAAACCTCCGCCATGGTTGCGAGGCGTGGCGGATCCTTGTCGAAATCGAAATCCATGGCCGAATAGGCAACCCCAAGATCTTCCGGGAATGCCATATAGGCCATGAAGTTTCTATGGAAGAGCGGGGTGAGTTTGCCGCCGCCCTCCGGCTTGCCGGTGAGCCACAGCCACCAGAAACGCTCCGACCCCTCCGGGATCCCCCCAGGGTAGAGTACCTCGCCCTTGGAGTTTTGCGCGCCCTGACGCCACTTGGCGATCACCCCCAGTTCCGCGAGAGTGAGGCAGCTCTCGCCACCCGCCCCGATCCCGCATTGCAGCGTCGTCAGGTCGACCTGGCAGGCCCGAGGATCGGCAATCACGCCATCGGTCATTCCGTCCGCGCCGTCGCACTGGCGCATCACCTCGTCGCCGATGAGGCTGTCCTTGCCAGGCTTGAGAATCGCCTCTCCATCTGGTCCGGTATTAGCCTGTGAGATCCAGGCCGCCTGGGTCGCCACGAGCCCCGTGTAATCCATTGCCGGTGCGCCTGAGATGATGCCGGAAAACATCTCTGGGTATTTGATCGCAGCCATGTGCGCTAGGCGACCACCGGTCGAACATCCCTGGAAAAAGGCTCCCTTGAGACCCGTACCGTAATAGGCGGCGATGAGGGCAGCAGCGACCCGGTTGGTCTCACCGATCGAGCGCCAGCCCCAGTCGCGTTCGGCGTGCGGGTTGCGATCGGCCCAACCGGCATCGAAGACGCTGAGGCCGTGATGGCCGCTGTCCGACGTGGCAGCCGCATAGCCCCTTCTGAGACCCGGGGTCATCGCGTTGACGAAACGCTTGGCCTTGTCCGCGCGTCCGAGAGTTCCGCAAAAGCCACCGCACCCCACTTGATAGAGCTTGCCGTTCCATCCCTCGGTCGGTAACCGCACCTCGATGGAGATCGCAGGCAGCGCGGTGGCCCGCACCCGACAATATGCCGGCGCGTTATCGGCAGTAGGGACTATGGTCGCGCTACTGACGAAGCCAACATCCAGCGCCAGATTTCTGAGCGCCGCACACTTCGCCTTGCTTTCGACAGCCATCGCCATTACCGGCGCAACGACGAATGCCAGGATTGCCAGCAAGGCTGTTTGCAAACCTCGCGTGCTGATCATTCTGGTCTCCCCTCCATTCTTCTCTCTCTACGGCCAGCATGAAGCATGGGGGATTTTACCATGAATTGCGGAGAGGGACATCCTGGACTACGCGGCGGCGCATGGCTACCGGGACCAGACCAACCCGGCCCGCTGGTGGGGACACCTGGACTTGCAGATCCATAAGGGCGCAAGTCCGTCGCGTATGACACGCCGGGTGCTTCCGTTCGATGCGATCTCCGTTACAGTCGACGCTAAATGCCCGGACCAGTAACAATCCGGCCCCATCAGGATCGTTTCGGCAATTTTCCCCCAGACAGTGTTGTCTTCAGCGGCAAGGCCTTCCCAGTGATCCCAGATCTCTTCCGGGAAGTCCCGATCTTCGAGGCGGAACGACGGATTTCGGTAGCGTGGCTCAAAGCGGCCGGTATATCCCCGTTTGTCCAGTTCTTCGCGCGCTTTGTGTCCTCGCCAAAACCTCGCGCTCGTTTGCTCCAGTGGAACGAAGGAATGAAGTCCTGCGCGCCTACTGGACACCCAGCGATCCCAATCTTCCCACGTGCAAGACGAAAACCCTTTCGAGTATTCGGGGTGAAGTAGATGCTACTCAGCCCACTGTTCAGGAAGCAGCAATTCAAGGCTGCCGTCCTGATCGACAAGAACAGTGTGATTGACGGAACGTAAGCGGCGATCCTGACTCGCAAATCTGAAATGCTTTCCGACAGTTGCGCCGAGTTTCGCGGCGATCTGGGCAATTCGAACACAATCGCTCAGAGTCACGCGTTCTTGTTTGAAAAAAATCCGCTGCAACCTGATCGACGACCTTTCCGGTGTCGCGCTGTGCTCCATCAGAAACACGGCTTGGATCTCATCACTCATGTCCGCTTCGTCCACCATGACGGCTCCTTGCTTCATCAGGTGGCTGTACTGTTCGCGGATGATGCTAATGACAGCCTCAAGTAGGGGATGGCCCGGACATACAAGCTCTGCTACGGGTTGCTGGTTGATGTGCTTCTTGTCAAAGCAGATGCGCTCGAACTTTTTTTGGACAGGCGCGCCAGTTCCAATCAGGCGATCCCTTTCGCGTATCCGGACAGGAACGTGCGTAATCTCAAACCGACCTTCCTCCCGTGTCTTGATGCGCCCGCCCAGATGTTTGAAGGCTTCAACAAAAAAACTTTGGATATGATGCGGCTGTAGTCGTTGCGCCTCCGCTCTCTCCATTGCCAGGCGAATTTCTTCGACAGCAGATTCAGGCATCATGTCGTTGGTCAGCTTGCGCTTCTTCAGCAAATCTTCGATGTGTCCGTAATCCACAGCGCCATCGATCTTTTTGAAGAGATTGGCTTTGATGTCCTCGCGCTCGCCGTATTGGATTGCCTCCCAAAGGAGATCCTTCAGAGATTTACCCTCAAACAGTTCGCCCAGGACGTCATAGACACGCCCCTTGAGTGCGCTCCGCGCTGTTTCCAACTTCTCAAGGAGTCGCCCGTAGACCTCTCCCTCACGCGTATCCGCTGCGACCAGATTCCATAGGTGGCATACCTCGGTCTGGCCGATACAATGAATACGACCAAATCGCTGTTCGATCTTGTTGGGATTCCAGGGGAGATCGTAGTTAACCATAAGTGTCCGCGTTGAAGGTTTACACCCTCGCCAGCGGCATCGTTGGCAACGAGGATCATCAAGTCACGGTCCTGCATGAATCTCTTGATGATCTTTCGGCGTTCTTCGCGCGTTACGCCGCCGTGAATAACGACATTCTCTGGCTTTCCTAGTCGGGTTCTGATCTTGTCGGCGAGGTAGTGGAGCGTGTCCTTGGCCTCGGTGAATATAATGAGCTTGCGGCGGATTCCGTCGCTATCGATCATCAATTCGTCGTCGAGAATTTTATTGAGATTAAGCCACTTTGTGTCTTTTCCAGAACGCAAGACAGCAAGCGTTTTTTGCTCTAGCCGTCGCAGTGTTTCGATTTCTATCTCAAGCTGTTCAAATCTGATAATTCGTATTTGACTGTGTAAGCGCGGCGTTCCGAGAATAGTGGTGTTCCGTCAAATTTCAGCAGCTCTTCTTTCGTGAGACGGCGCATCATGTCTTCGGTATCTGCGTAATGGATACCATCGCGGAAGCGGCCTTCGAACCGACCGCCATCAAGAAGGGCCATGAAAAGTTGAAAACCCTCCTCTTTCCCGTTGTGCGGTGTGGCGGACATAAGGAGTAAGTGCCGGCAAACCTGTCCAAGTTTCTGGCCAAGCAAATAGCGCTATCGCCAAACCATTCGACGTTGACGATCTTTGCTGCACCTGATGGGGTCAGCCCTTGAACGGAAGCACCGGGCTTCAGGTCCTCCAGTCTTGTCGCCTTTGCTTCGTTCATGTAGCTCTCCTGGCCTCTTGTGTTTCAGGAACAGATCTTCGAACCTGTCAGTTAGACATAGTTGGTGTTTTTACAGTGTTTCCACGAAGATCCGCAATGTTACTGAAAATAGAAGATATTTTAGCAAAGCTCAACGGTAAAAAGCATCGTGCGCAGGTCGGCTAGCGTAGCCGGGCGACGTGCTCCGAGATTGCTGCAGCCCAGATGCTATGTTCACGGAGCAATGGCTCAGTGCGTCTTCCTTGGAGCGATTTGAATTCCGTAGCACTTGTTCAGAATAAAGGTTCAAGGTCTTGCGCCATCTCAGCGTACCGGCAAAACGCATTGGCGAGTTGCATCTGCCTTGGCGTGTGGCACTCGGCTTCGAAGATTTGGGGGGAGCCGGTCAGCACCGTGAGGCACTTGGCGCGGGATGTCGCAACATTGAACCGGTTGAGGCTGTAGGGAAATTCCATGCCGCGCGGGGCGTCCGCGTAACTGGAAGTTGCCATGGAATAAATCGCGATTGGTGCTTCCTGCCCCTGGAATTTATCGACTGTACCGACGCGCGCGCCGTGCAGGCGCTGCTGTATCTCAAACACCTGCGCGTTGTATGGCGTGATGATGACGATGCCATCCAGCGTTAGTGGATGCTCGTCGCCGTCTCGGTCGGTCCACCGCGTATCAGCTGCGAGCATGCCTTGTACAAGGGCCGCGATGGCCTCTGCTTCCTCGATCGACGAATTCTTGTTTCCGGTATGGGGCACCGGCAGGTAGCGCAGCCCGCTCCCGCTGATGGGGCCACTTGAGGTGATGACTTGCCGCGCACACGCCTCGATCGCAGTGAGTTTGCCGTCATAGAAGAGTTCGGAGTTGAACGCGCAGATGTCCGGATGCAGCCGCCAAGTCTGTTCGAGGAACAATCCCCGGTCAGACATGATCGTGTGCTCGCCTTGGAGAACATGCTCCAGCGACGAGACACCCGTGCCATCGGGGTGCGTGCCTTGTGTCGGCTGGTCAAGTTGCTGCGGATCGCCCAGCAGGATTAACGTCCGCGCGCTCTGTGCAACGGCCAAGACGTTGGCCAGCGACATCTGCGCCGCTTCATCGACAACGAGCACGTCAATGACCTCATGAGCGTCGGCGCGCGACCACAAAAAGTGGGTTGCCCCTGCAACCTGGCACCGCCCACTTGCGAGCGCTGTGAACACATCGCTGTTGTTCTTCGCAAAAATAAGGCGGTCCTGGTTTGGCTCCCGTTCCTTCGGTTTTTGAATGCAGCGCAGGTCCACCGACATTTCTTCGGCGGCTTCCAGGACCTTGTCGAGAAGGTTACGGATCACCTTATGGCTGTTCGCCGTAACGCCAACCTTCTTTCCCTGTTCGACTATCCGGCAGATCATGCGCGCCCCTGTGTAAGATTTACCGGTACCCGGAGGCCCTTGGATCGGGAACACGCCGCCCTCAAGCGCACCCGCAACGCGTAGCGCCGCGTCCAGACCGGTTTCTCCGGGAACGCGGATCGGCTGACCGCCGAGGCGCGGCGGCTCGTTGAGCAAAAGGGCGCGCCCTGCGCGGTACGGGCCATCATCTTCCATGCCATGTTCGGCCACATACTCGCCTAGGCGCACAAGTGCGCCCGCCTGTTCCTTGGCATCAAAAACCGTATGCGAAAACACGGCTTCTGGATGGATGTCGGCGGTGGCCTTGATCTTTCTGATATCGATCATGCGCTCGTCCGTTGATACGGCGATCGCTTTTCCAAGATGCTCGCCACCTAACGCCTTAAGATCCTCATCCCCGCGGAGGTCGGTATCTTGCTGCACAAACCGGTATCGATGCGTTGGGATGCCCGTCTTACTCTGATCGACTGTGCCTACAAGCGAGAGCCGAGATAGCGCCGCGCGCTCTTCCAGCAAGTCCTCCGTAGAGAGATCGGCCAGCCTGAAATACTCCCACCACACTGCCTTGTTCTCTCTTCGGTGCCAGTCGAGGATGTTGGCCAGTATCCAGCGTGCTTGTTGTTCCTGGGTTCTTTCTGCCGGATCGATAGGGACATCTGCCGTGAGCGTTTCCATCAGCGCGTGGATCTTGATCAGCCACTCGTCGAGTTTTTCACTTGGCGCGCCATCGCTCGGCTCAGGACGCGGCACTTTGGTACCGCCGGCGATCAGCCCATCCCGCAAGGATTCCAACCAATCCCGTAAGGCTTGAGCTGAAGCGCAGTCATCCTGGTTATATGCGCGCACCACGTCCTTCGTCGATTGCGAAATCGATGGCGCGTCATCCAGCTCGATCGCGGCTTCGAACAAGCGCAAGGCTTTGTTGGCATCCTGCAAGTTCGTATCCCGCGCAAAGCCGTAGAAGGGCCCCAGCTTCTTGATGGAATAGCTCTCCACGCTGGCACGAAGCCCCTGGCGGACCACGCTGTAGAGATCGACAAACAGCTTCGTGCGCAGCATCTGGTCGATTTCTTCCTCGCGCGTTGCATATCGCCCCATCAAGCGCTTGAGCGCTCCTGGTTCATAAGGGGCATAGTGATAGATATGCAGATCCGGATAGGTCTTCCAGCGTTCCATCACAAAATCGACGAAAGCCTCGAATGCCTGTTTTTCTTGCGCGCGTGAGAAGGCCCAGTCTCCTGTGTAGGTATTTTCACCGCCCGAGTCCTTGTACTGATAGCCAAAGAGGTATTCCAGCCCATGCTCGCCGACGAACGGATCTCCTTCGAGATCGAAAAAGATATCACCCTGGGAGGGGGCGGGCAGGCAGGTCAGGCCAAAACCGTTTTCAACCGGCAGCAGCTCGAACTTTCCTTCGCTGCTCTCACGGCTTTGGACCTGAATGCGCGCCTGCTCGCGCACACGCTCGTATGCGCTTGCCGATCCCCGGCCCGGTTTCCAGGGCAGAGGCAAGGGGAGCTGCGCGAGGCCGTCTGCGGTTGAGATGCCGCGTTGGTTCAGCTCGCTGATCTGGGATTTTGAGATCCCGGCCACGAGGCACAGATGATCGTCCTCGCGGCGGCGTTGATCGCACGTGGCGCGCCAGCGGCAGATGTCGCAATGGTCCTTGGGGTCAGGGTAAGTCGGCGCAGCATCTTGCTGCGCGATGTGCTCTCTCAGACCACGCTTTACCTTGCGGAAGTAAGCAGCGTAATCCGCATACCGAAAGGCTTGCGGCTCAAAGTCCGACCATGGGGCCACCACGTACATGTGCTCCGGCGGGGCGTCCTGCACGGTGCACAGCAAATCGGCATACAGGCAGAGCTGCAGAACCGCCCCGGCCTTGGTTTCCCTGGCAAGCTTGGTATCGATAACCTCGTAGGACCACGTCCCAAAGGCGCTCGGCGTCTCGACACGGCGCAGGATGTCGGCGCGCCCGATCCACCCATTATGGGCAAGCGCCCCCTGGACAATGACGGGCTGACCGGCCTTCATCGCCGCGATAGTTTGCGAAACAGCCTCTTGAGATACGTCCACACCTTCAATCCGCAGCGCATCGAATCCGGCGTCTTGGAGGTGCTGAACGTAGTTCTTCTCATGCTCCGCGCCGCGTTCCCAAAGGACTTCCAGGAGCGGGTCCCAGACCTTCGGCTTTTCCTTCACGCCTTCGGCCACCGCCCGATCCAGGTCCGAAAGGTGCTGGCAGTTCAGGTAAGCGACCAGGTCACTTGCGCTGAGCTCAAAATTTTCCCCTTGTTTCTTCATGGCTGGTCTCGACTACAGGGCTTCTCAAGGTTGCTCCGGAAACAGCCCCGGCATCCAGCGTGAGGCAAGCTTTGCGGGGAAGGCCTGGCGTAAAGGCGCACGGGTACTATTTGAAACCACAACGCCATGATCCGCCAGGGCCGCCACAATGCGCCTGGCATGGCGCTCACTCGCCCCAAGCAGTTCGGGGACTTCGCCGCGCGGTAGCTCGCCGCGATACAAGATGGCTTTCAGAACGCGCCCGGCCTTTGGCGGCAGGGTATCGGCGCGCGCCTCTTCCTCGCACCAGAGCAGGATACGGTCCCGGAGCCTTTTGGGCTGGACCAGCTCTTCCATGAAGGTGACCTGGCCCAAGCAGGTTTCGAGGAAAAAGCGCGTAAAAGCGGTTAAGCCTTCCTCGCTCAGATGTCCCCGCCCATCAAGATCGTTTCTTCGGGGCAGGTCGCAGGCGGACAAATGGCTTTTGTAGCTCCTTACGTTCCTGGCCAGACCCCTTGCGATAGACCACACGCCTCCCGTGTCCAGCGTTTCAAGCAGCATGGCGTGGGACATCAGACGCGCGACGCGCCCGTTTCCGTCCAGAAAAGGGTATATCCACAACAGGCGGTGATGCGCCGCCGCTGCCGCGACGATTGTCTCGGCTTTGCCGAGCTTGGCATAGGTCTTTTCGAATTGCCCCAAAAAACGGGGCAGGGCGCCGGGGCTGACCGCGACATGCTGACCAACCTCCACATCTCGCTCGCGCAGAGCGCCAAGGATCATTTTCTCCCGCGCGTTCGTTTCCGGATCGCTGATCCAGAGCAGCTCTTCAGGTAGCAGCTCCCCGAAGCGTTTGTGAACCTCGCAGACGCTCTTACGGCGAAACCCGGCCGCATGCGCGGCCAGTTCGACTGCCAGATCGGCTAGCCCTTCGCGGTGGCGCGAACTCTCTGAGATGCGCATCGGTTCCATGAGGGACAGCGCCTCCCCACGATCGGAGGGCGCGTTTGTGTCCTTTTTTGTGGCCGTTTCTATGTCCGCATTAGAATCAGTCATAAAAACATATATATCATACAGATAGCGTCTATCAACGCGCTTTCGTGGTTTGTATGTGGCCGCTTCCTAGGCCGCATGACTGCAGCGCGTTGCCTGTCCCCAGAAACTCTTGGATCTTCTCCGCCAAGGCTTGATCTCGCGCACGCTCCGCTGCCCCCCTCCCTGGTCGTCCTGACAACAGTCAGCTTGCCACACCTGTTCCGCACCTTTTAGTCGCCTGCGGTCGCTCAGCATCCCCGTTTCTCCTTCCCTTCCGATCCTCCCGAAGCCAGTGTCCGCGTTTCTGGCGTCGGTCGCCTTGCCGTCAATGGCCTGTCCGCACCACCCCCTGCCGGGGCCGTGTTGGCCATGACGGCTGCGCCTTGGCCCGCCGCCTTTCGTTCCGTGTCCTTCGGGACGATCAACTTAAACGAAAGGAGAAAAACAATGGGACTCGATATGCACGCCGTAGCAACAAGCTGGAAAGTACCTGACTTGGAGCACTTCGATCCGAACGAGTACACCGAGCTGCACTACTGGAGGAAGCACCCGAACCTGCATGGTTGGATGAAATCGCTCTACTATGCCAAGGGCGGAACGGAGGAGCCATCCAATGTTGTGCCTGTAGTTCTTGCCTCCGAGGACCTCGACCGGCTCGAAGCCAACGTGAAGGCCGGGGGCCTCCCCCACACGGAGGGATTCTTCTTCGGCGCTTCCGATGGCAGCGAAACCGAGGACGACCTGGCCTTCATCGCCAAGGCGAGAGACGCTATGGACAAGGGCTTGACCGTCTTCTATTACGCTTGGTGGTGAGCGCCGGGCTGGTGCGATCTTCGTTCCGGTCCACTTTTCAGTCGGAATCAGCGGGAAGCTAAACAGGAAAGACAACAGATCGAGAAAGGAATCGAGATCATGAGTACGCGAAACAAGACGACACAAGACCCGATAAAGCTTGCCAAGGCGGTTACGCCGTGGAGGATGATGGAAATCGCCAGCTTCGACGGTCTGGAGCTTCACCCGGTACAGGAACTCACGGACGAGCGTGACGGATCGCAATACTGCGAACAGTGCGATCCGGACGCGGCGCATTTCTGGGTCGGTGTGCGGACATCTGAAGGAAGGCGGGGTGTTGTGCCTCGAAGACTTCGCCAGCAGGGCCGAAGGCAGAGCTTTCGCCAAAACGCTTTTGGATACCTATCCGAACTTGCGAACCTACGGGCTCATGGCATAGGACGCTGCGCCGCTCGCTTCTCCGCAAGTGGACGGACCTTTTGTGCCGTCCATGGCCCGTTTGCCCAGGTTCTCTCGCTCCTCGAATTGGGTAAAGACAAGGAGGGATTGCTTTCTTTCTCCACCAGTCGGCCGTTCTTCTTGCTTTCCGGGGGGTATCCGGGCAGATTCTCCGGTAACGAAATCAAAGTAGTTCTGTTCGCGTTGTTATGCGCTGTGACTGGCATCCATGAGAGTACAGGTTCTAAGCGATCTACATATAGAGTTTGAAAACCTCAAACTTGAGCAGGTGGGCTCTGATGTCGTCGTGTTGGCTGGTGACATTCATGTTAAAGATAAGGGCGTGTCTTGGGCCTTGGTGAATTTCAAAGATAAGCCCGTACTCTATGTTCTGGGAAACCATGAGTTCTACGGGAAAGCTTACCCGAAACTCATTAGATCTCTTAAAGAGGCCGCAAAAGGAATAAATGTTACGATCCTTGAGAAGGATACGGCAAAAATAGGAGATGTTAATTTTATGGGATGTACGCTCTGGACCGATTTTGAGCTATTCGGCGATCCCAGGATCGCAGGCTATCAGTGCCAACAAATCATGACCGACTTCAAAAAGATTGGATTATCGCCAAAATGCTCTAAGCTACGTTCAATCGATGTTTCAGCTATACATCACAGATCACTGCATTGGCTGAAATCTGAGCTGGAGAAGCATCACGGGGAAAAGAATATCGTTATTACCCATCATGGCCCAAGTATTCTTTCATTGCTTCAATAACTTTAGTGCGCGAAGCGCATCATAGTTGAAACTATGAACGTTAAGTCCCTTCACTTTCAGTCCGTGGCTGGTCCACGGATGAGGACGTTAGTCCTCCAGACTATGGACTTTCAGTCCATAGTGGTTGATTAAGGAAATTGAGTGATTTCTGATGCGGTGCGTCAAACAGTGGAAATGCTTCATTCCGCCGATGGCATGTTCAACCAAAACACGTATTTTTGCGAGCTTGTGATTCGCTTGTTTTTGATCACTCATCGACTTCGGAAATGGATTCTGTTTCGATTTTCTTGGCTTTTTATGCGGTAAAAGAATAGTTGTCAAGTCCCGCCAGATTATAGACACGTTTTTTGAACAGGTTTGGCTGTTTTTGGTACCAGTTCTTCATAGCCTGAAGGGGTGGAATGTGGCCTAACGCCTTTTGGGGAGTGTGTTGATTGTAGACCTGGATGTAGCGTTTGATGGTCTCGGCCAGGTGCTCGGCGGAGTCGAAGCGGGTGGTGGCCAAGACCTCAGCGATGCGCCCATTGAAGCGTTCGATCATGCCGTTAGTTGGGGGGTCCTGGGCTTGATCAGGCGATGTTCGATGTAGTTGTCGGCACAGACCTGATCGAAGGCGTGGGTGCCGGTCGGCTGGCGCTGGCCAGTGGCGTAGAAGCGGTCGGTAAACTCTTTGCCGTTGTCGGTGAGGACCTTAGCGATGATGAACGGTGCCTTATCGATCAGGCGCTGGAGGAAGCCGCTCGCGGACCGTGCTGACTTGTCTTCAAGGAGCTCCACGTACACCCAGCGGGTGGCGCGATCAATGGCGGCAAACAGGTCGTTGCGTTGGTCCTGGTCCGGCATCTGAGGCAGGTACTTCACATCAATGTGCACAAAGCCTGGTGCGTACTCCTTGAAGCTCTTCACCGGTGTCTTGGCGCCTTCCTCCTGGGGTAGCAAGGCCTTGAGGTTAGAAACGCCGTGGCGGCGCAGACAGCGGTCCGAGCCCGAGCGGGACACCTCAGGGTAGATGAACTCGTGGGTCACCGCCAGCAGGTCATCCAGCGGCGGCAGGAGCGTCTCACGCAACGCCACCACCGCTTCCTGGGCCGCACTGAGGGTGGTCTGGAGCCGTTGCGGTCGGTGCGAAGCATCTTCCGTCCCCTCACGTTGACGCCATTTCGCAACCGTGTGGCGATTGAGGCCATACGCTTCGGCCAACTCCCGGTTGCTCACCGACGCCGGCTGCGCCTGGAGCTCCAGACGGAAGGCGGGCGTGGTTCAGGCGTTCTGGTGCAAGTGGATGTTCATGATACGTGAGGACTCGACTCGGGTTTCGTGGTACGCTGAATTCGTGGTACGCTGAAGGTGAGGTTGGTGCTAGGGGCTGGCTTCCTCTGGTTGCCTTTCGGTTTCCCTCTCCTCCTGCCCAGGCAAGCAAGCGCAATACCTCTCTCGCCTGCAACAGAGCATAGCTCCTCCTCGGTATATAATCGCACGGGACCTGACAAGTAGGGAACTAGCCAAGTATGCATCTTGATCGATTTTGGGCCAGTTGCACGGTCAGCCTTGTTTGCTATGGAAGTACATATAGTCAAAACTATAGGCGGTATATATTTCAATGCGTGATGCCGTCGCCAAATTCGGTAGTGGGTTGGTCAACGGGCAGTACATAGTCGCAGGCAAAAAAGCACAAATCAGTTTTCAAGTGTTGCTGAAGGTGTTAGCCGAGGAAAATAACGGGGACAGACCCTGGCATATCCCCACAAAATCCGCCCTTGGCGTCAGTCGGTAAGGCAGGCGTCATGCGCATCAGCGACCCATTGATCAGGTGGCCCGATAATACCGATCAGTTCCGGGAGTACCTCGCGGCAACTGGCCAGTACCACCAGTAGGCGTGCGAGGAATAAGCGGGAGTAGACGCGGCGTTTGCCGTTGCCCGGATGTAACCAGCGTTCGAGTCCACGG
>Ga0209679_1000356_pt1 | contig 17658 bp, 11 predicted proteins | sample WorMetHEROISLAND_4_FD_187408 | JGI IMG/M metagenome (GOLD analysis project Ga0209679, IMG submission 187408) | Marine gutless worms symbiont microbial communities from Max Planck institute for Marine Microbiology, Germany - Olavius sp. 2 HERON... ...
GCTCATTCCATGATGTAGACATTACATCTAGCTGTCTGACACTTGTACTGGAAGGAGAGCGTAACGGTGCTTCGTAAAGTGAGTGCATGGAGAGACAGAACGTCAGAAGGTGCTGTATAGTAAACATTTCGTGACATCACAGAAGTGACCGTATCACGTGACCTTGACCTTGAGCACACCCTGGATGCAGGCCCATCTGGGGACAATTGTGTGCAAGTTTGTTCGCGATCCAGCCATTTGTCTGTGAGAAGAAGCGATTTTTGTGAAATCACAAAAGTGTCCGTGTCACGTGACCTTTGACCTTGACCTTGACCTTGAGCATATCGTGGATGCAGGCCCATGTGGGGACCATCGTGTGCAAGTTTGGTCATGATCCAGCCATTTGCCTGCGAGAATAAGGGATTTTCGTGAAATCACAAAATTGTCCGTATCACATGACCTTTGACCTTGATCTTGACCTTGAGCACATCCTGGATGCAGGCCCATATGGGGACCATCGTGTGCAAGTTTGGTGGCGATCCAGTCATGTTTGTGGTAGAAGAAGCAATTTTCGTGTAGTCAGAAAAGTGTCCATATCACGTGACCTTTGACCTTGACCTTGAGCACATCCTGGATGCGGGCTCTTCTGGGGACCATCGTGTGCAAGTTTGGTAGCGATCCAGCCACTTCTGTGGTAGAAGTAGCAATTTGTGCAAAGTTTACAGACAGACGGACGGACAGACAGACGGACGACGGACGCCTCGCGATTGCATAAGCTCATGGAATGAGCTAAAAAAAACTATTTTTCGTATTTAAATATAACATAATGGATGTTTGTGACGCATTCTAAGTTATTCTAAGGAAACCTTGGGATTGTTGGAGTGCGATGTTCATTTCCTGATGCCTAGCCAACAGAAACGAAGTGCAAAGGTTAATAGCAGTATTTTGTTACTTATGTATTTAGTAATTTATTTATTTATTTTGGTAATATTTTAAGTGAAGTTTTGAATCTAATAATGTCAGCTGTCTGGTTGTTTTAGATACCGGGGTTATGTGAAGGCGGTGATGATGGAGTAGCTCACTGTGAGAACTATTTTGGATTTGCTGCAGTCTACCGTGTCTGCTTTGCGATGGCTGGCTTCTTCTTTGTCTTTGCTGTTCTCATGATTAACGTGAAAACGTCTAAAGATCCTCGGTCTGCTGTTCAGAATGGGTGAGCCTGTTGTGCTGTTGTATATTTGTTTACAAAGTACAGAGTAGAATAGGTCGAATTTTAAATAAATGTTGCATATGCAAATGCAGTTAATTATAGTCACAGAGCAGAAGTTTAGTACTCAATGTTTTTTAATTAAATTACCCAGATTGGTGTCAAAGCATTTGCTAGAGTACCTGGAGAGGTAAATAGTTGGGTTGTGAAGAGAGTAGGTGTGGAGTTGTGGTTAGTGAGCAAAGTCGTGGTGATCTTTGAAGGTGCACAGATTGTAGTTAGGACTGCGGAAGGTGATAGTAGGGCTTTGGTGCGAAGGAGAGACTATACTGACGGTCTTTATTGAGTTCTTTGTTATTTTCATTTATAATAGAAGTTATTACTAAGGAATTACATGTAGATCTACCATAAGAGTTATCCAAGCAGATCTTTTGGTTGTTGATTCATTGCCGTGTTTTTCTAATATTTTTAGTACTCTGATATTTCCAACAGCATTTGGCTTGTTACGGTATTTGACAGCTAAATACTATGCTGTGATGTCTGTTCAGGTTTTGGTTCTTTAAGATCATTGCCATGATTGGTTTGTGTATTGGAGTCTTCTTTATAAAAGGCGAATCTGCTGCTAAGTTTGCTCTAGGTATAACATTTATATATTTTGTATAAATTTGGGCACTTTGCGCTATTTATGTCATTTCTCATTATCAACAATGTTGTTAACACGTCAGGACAGCATTAGTGAAATAAAATAGCTCCAGATAATCAAGCAACCCCCAGATATGTTCTTGGAGACATCATGGTAAACCCCAACTAGCACAGATAAATGTAAAATGACCATAGAATGTTTTTTGTGGTTGAGTTGTGGTTGTTGGCATTAAATTTAAATCCAAAATGTCGGCGGACAATGTCGGCTCGTGTGTCGCCGGCTTTACCACAAGCTCTTGCCAAAACCAAAATTCCATCGCTCAACTCAAGCAAGTGCTGCAGATGATCTGGGACAACCTGTCACTGGGACCGATCAACAAGGCTGATAAAAACTTCACTAAGTGATTAAATGCATGCGTGAAAGCTGGTGGTAGACACTTCGAGTACTCAGTGATCTGTAAGTTGTTTATTATATTGTTCAAATGACGGTGTTTTCATGTAATGTGAATATCATGCATCTTTCGTTCTGCAAACGTTCTGTCAACGCGAGAAATGACTGTGGTCACTCAAAAAATTCAGTAACTTTGCCATAACTAAAGGTGTTTTGTGTGTATGAAGAGATAATAAGTGCATAAAATTTCATGCCAAAAATTCCAAGCAGTTGCTAAGAATACTGCAGAAAAACTGTAGGGGATTCTTTTTTGCTGTACACTGTATATTATTTGCTATGTGATTGGTTAGTTAATGGCACCACTTAAAATTGGCCATTATCTGAAGCTCTGTGTGGGTTTGGTTTAATTACCTGCTGTGATGTCTCTTAAAGACATCTATAACATGATGCAAAGCTCTAAACTATTAAACTCTGGAAAATTTGTTGTTTTTCATTGAAAACATATTAATTTCTATGAAAATTAGAGTGTTCTGGCGCAGTATAGTGCATATATGCTGGAGATCAGTCAGTGATTGGTGTTACATTGTAGCATGGATGGTTATTGGAATGATTGGCTCTTTCCTGTTCATACTCATCCAGTTGGTTCTCATCGTTGACTTTGCTCATGTTTGGAATGAAAAGTGGGTTAGCAAGTATGAGGACACACAGTCCAAAGCTTGGATGGCTGGTATGTTAGCTTTTACCACTGTTGGAGTCGTAAGCATTTATACTGGTAGTATGGAGTACCCAGCCCAGCAAAGGTTTAATTGTGGTCTGCACGCAGTGGCCACAACTGTGGTGGGCATACAGCAGCCGCACTTAGCATGCGGTGCCCTCGCCCGCAAGTGCCAGTGCAAGCGCAGAGCAGCAGCGGAGTGCTGGGCTGCAGTGTGGCCCCGTGCACTCCCATACTACCAGAATATGCATAAACATTCTTTCACTGTTCCAGAAATATTTGTCTGTTAGCACAGTATTTTCTCCTAACGACAATACAAACCGGCAGGTTATTGTGATTTAGGCGTATGAAAAACCTGAACTGTGTCATAAACTTATGGAACCAAAACGAACAGTATTGGTGCAACAAAATTATAGAAAATAACTAACAAGCCTTAGTGCCATATGTCTGCGCTAAAGGTGTACTTCCTCATTGCCTAACTAATCCTGCTAAGAGCTGGGTACTATTTCACTCAGAACGTGCCGACGAAGCACATTGCCTTCTGTTATCGCTGTCCGGCGCCACTCAGTCTTTCGTCACGTCTGCCAATTGCCGAGGAACACGTCTCACGGTCACTGCGTTTGTCCATTGAGGCCGTCACTGGCACCCCTCCTGCTGGGCTGATTGCATCCACCAGCTGTCCACGATATAACTGACTCCAGCAAGTGGAAGAAGACACCAGTTTGTGCATCCGTGCCTACCAGTTCGCAAGTCTGGACCACTCGTTGTTGAGATCACTGCAACATTCCGCTGGTCAGGCACAACAATGAGTGAGTGAATGATGGAGCAGTGGTGCTCCGTCTACTACACTGGCTACCGGTATGCCAGTGCATTGATTTCAAGGTTGCCACACTTGTTCATCGGTCACTGTCCAGAAATTCTGCGTCATACCTAGCTGATGACTGTCATCTTGTCGCCGATCCTCCACAGAGAGTCAGACATGCGTCGTTACCCGGACCCACAGCACCTTTGGTGACAGAGCTTTTGCAGCTGCCAGTCCCGGGCTATGGAACAGTTTACCATCACATCTCAGATATGCTGACTTACCATACAGTTGGTTCCGGCGATCATTAAAGACATTTTTGAGGCCACGGCACAGTGTGAACTATTTTAACTGCGCTGTCTAGAAATAATCTTACTTACTTACAGTTGGATTCGTGAAATTGTATTATTTCCTATAAAATGGATTGGGCATGCTGTGAATTATGGTAGTTTTAACATTCACCATATGACAAACATCCAGTTTAAAAGCTACAGTGTGCAGCCAGACGTTTGTGCTGTTCTGTTTTGCGCCACAGTGTGTTAATGTAGCGATATGAGTTTTGCTGTAATAAGAGATGACCAGCAAGAGTCATGATGTGTCGTGTATTTCTGCAGGTTTGCTTGGTTTCACCATCTTCTTTTTCCTCTTGTCCATTGTTCTGGTTATCCTGTTCTACGTATTCTATGCTCGAGGCGTAAGTCGGTTTTAAACACATTGACGTGTGTCATAGTACAGAAGAGATGCTGATGTTTGGCTTGCCATCTTTGTTGTTTCATATTCATCAACATAATTTGAAATGAAAAGTTTAAATGCATTATTGCCAGTCATGCATTCATTTTCATTACTGACTTGGTCATTGCGTTGACAATGTCACAGTGTACTCTGAGTAATTTTCACTAACTTTGTTTCTGTCTTGGGGTTTTACCTCGTCCTGTCGGAGGATGTCTGGATGCTTTTTCCTGGTCTAGTTGACTGATGTAATATAGGTGTTGGCTGCTTCTTTGTGAATATGCTACATTCTTTTGGTAGACATGCTGCTTAATTCTGTTTGTACTCTTGTGTATTTATGAATTGTAGATAGTGCATAACTTTAGATAAATAAATATATGTTGTTGTTTTACGTAAGATTTTTGTTATCCTTCAGTGCTTTGACGTCATTGGTTGGATGAAAGGAAGGGCATCTGCCCTGTAAAAAACTGTGTTTGTGCACGCGTGTGTGAGATTTTAAGCAGTTGTTGGCATCTTCGGATTAAATAAAATAGTTTTGTCAACTTGTTGCAGCGGCAGTAGGCTGTAGGAGTTTATGTAATACAAGTTGCTGGTAGTATGTATATCTTTTAAATGGAGTGGCCGATGTGTGACTGTTTTAGTCGGAATGCTCAATGCACAAATTCTTCATTAGCTTCAACCTCATCCTGTGTGCCATCGTGTCCGTTGTGTCCATAATTCCGCCTGTTCAGGAAGGTAAATGCTGCAAGCTGCAGGCTGCTAGCACTCTATGTGTGCTAGACATATGCTCTCACATTAAAACCATCAAAAATGGAGGACTTGATTTTTATCTTGATATTTGTAACAGAAATTTCAGTGAGTCTGTTAGTGTTTAATGCAAGCAAGGTTCCTCCGTCACCTTGATCCTCAGCACGGCTTTGGCTGCTTATGGCATCCTCTGGCAAACGCTTACGAGTTTATTAGTCGTTAGTTGCAGTGTCAGCCACTTACTGTACTGTACCTACATGGAAAGTTTCATCTTCAGATCTGTTGTACTTTGTGAGATATTGCGTTACTAAGTTATCACTGGGGCTTACAGTTTTCCGTGAAATATTTTGCCAAATTTTGTGAGCCAGTTTGTGAAATACTGCAACTTGTCACAGAAAAATCAGTTAAATTCCATGGCTCATCACATGTCTCCTGTTTATGAGTAAATGGAGCTGCTGTTCAGTTATTGAAGGTGGCATTATGCTAAGTTAGCTGTATAAAAATGTAGTTGTCATTTTTCTTTACAAAAAGTGTGAGAAATTCTGTGGCAAGGGACAAATTCTGTGGTTTTATTCGATATTCCACGACCTGCTGAAAACTATGGGCTTTAATAGTCAGCTAGTCGGCCAGTCTGTGACCAAATTAACACAGTTTGACACTGCAGAGCCTCAGCTCTGCTGAGGAATAAAATTATTATTTAAAACTACATCTGTGAAGAAAATGATAAGTGCATCAGACAAATAAAATGCTGGTTTGCAAGTGAAAATGCATGTTGATTTGGATATGTATGGGTATCATAAGTGCATCATGCATTATTGAAGTCCTTAAATACTTACATGAGTTAAGTACTGGGAGAGTTACGGTGTATTTTTATTCAGTATGTAGTAGGAATGTGATCAGTAATTGGCAGTATTTTAACCATTTATGGTACAATAATGTTTTAATATTTAATATTTTTAATATTTTCGATGCATTGCAGAGTTTGATGCAAATTGTCTTGTAGTGAAATGTTAACACTACTGTGTGTTTTAGCTAACCCGCGCTCAGGACTGCTGCAGTCGTCTGTAATCACGGTCTATGTCATGTACTTGACTTGGTCGGCTATGACTAACAACCCAAGTCAGTTTTCGTGCTGCTGTTTTACTTTTTAGCTTTATGTCAGGGTTTTCACTGCGGAAGTTGATTTTTGTGCATGTTTGATAAATTTATTTCAGTTTACTTATTTTTCCTGCTCCAAATGCAAAATTTCACCCTTTTTGGACCATAATGTGTATGTGGAGAGTACCCATTTTGTCAAACACACAGTGTCAGCTCTCTTTTACCGTAGGGGACTCTGTGCCTGCTTTTCGGGTTAAGCTTGACGTTATTGACCTAAACTGTGTTGATGTGCCGTTAAACCCTACTCACTCACTCACTCCTGCTTATTCAGTTATAGTGTAGTACAACTCTGTTTCCAAAAGTTTACTTTTGGGGACTAGTCTTACCTGGAGTTGCTTTGGAAATCTAAGCCCGTTAAACGAAAGCCATATGTAGTATAACATAACATAATGTACAGTTTGTGGACTATCCGTTTTATTTTCTTTAAAGTTGTTATGCTGCAGAGAACCGTTTGTAACTCAGTATGTGAACACATTGCCTTGTCTGTGTTTAAAACTCATTCATTCAGTTATATTTCAGTATGATCAAGCTGCATGATTAACTAATCGCACATGTCGATGTAGATCCCCAGTGCAATCCAACATTCTCGTCATTGTTTGGCCATGGATCATCTGCCAATGTCACATCAGACTCTACAGCTGTGTCTGGTGTTGGCTTTGACTGGAAGAGTATTGTTTCGCTTGCTCTCTTCATTGGCTGTGTGCTGTACTCCAGGTATTTTGCCTGCTTCACGTCATTACATGCTCCTAGCTTCAGAGCAATGGCGTAAAGGAAGACCAAAATCTCAAGGCCAAGAGCGCAGAGCTCGAGACCAAGACCAGAAATTCAAGACCAGTGATTCCAGATTAACAATACTGTCATTACTGTCATTGAATTGACGCATACACAGTAATGGTATTTGTTACCATACTAGAATCCTTGCAGCCTTCTGAGTTTTATCCAGTAAGTGTCAAATAGCGTATGACTGTTATGTGAATTATGATGCGATCATGAAATTTCCAAAGAAAACGAAGTCCAAGAGTCTTGAGATCAAGACCGTGACCTTAGACTTTGAGACCAAGGCTGCAGTTTTCGGTCTCAAAACCACATACTTGCATAGGAGTGAATAATTGTTTTTTTCTACTTTTTTTTGCTTTGTGTATGTAATTGCACTTTGTCGTCTTAATCATTGGTGGCTGTATTTTAGTATCTTTTCCTATCTTATCTTACACAATATGGATTGCTGTATGTCTACGTAACAGTCTTGATTTGGTCATATTTTAAGTAAGGGTCAGAAATCTATGGATTATGAAGTGTAGGGTATTCTGCATAGAAACAGGCCATGTTTCAAGATGACACACACACACCCACACACTGTCACCATTTTAACGGCCAGTTTCTTGGTAACACAGATGACACGGAAGGATATATCTGGGAAAGATTTGAGGAGTTGCATTTAAATAAGGAAGATACAATGGTAGGGAGTGGGGAGGACTAATAGATGGTAACCAGTCATACCTTGGGATTGATTTTTTCAAATGAATCTGTTAAAACTGGAACTACCAGCTCATTCGAGTTGTTTGTCGTATCTCACATGATTCTAATAGTTTGACTTGACACTTATCATTGTGTCACATTTCATGTGTCATAGAGCCAAGAATTTGGAGTGGAAACTTTTTAAGAGCTTGAAATAGAGTGTTGCATTACAAGCTGAAACATTAGTTGCTCTAACTGTTTATGTTGATGTGATGTGCAGCATCCGTACCAGTTCAGCCAACAACTTGAGCAAACTCACAATGTCAAATGACTCTGTCTACTTGACTGAAGATTCTGGTTAGTTTACTAGCGAGTAAATGCTTGCTTGTGTATTGTATTGTTTTGTACATAATAGTCAGTGATACTACTGATACTTTGATTTTTGTTTAACCAGCCCAATACCATTTTTCCAGACTGTCATCCTTTAGTGCTTCACTGCTGTTTGTTGCACAGGAGATGCATCCAGCTTGTAATTCCCAAGAGTTTACTTTTCGGGACTGGCATAAGACCGTGGTTACGTGTAAAATAAAACATTTGCAAAAATGTTTTACAGGTGGTTACGTGTAAAGTAAAACACTAAAATATTTTTCAAATGTTTTAGCACATGTTGACGATAGGAGGTGGTTACATGTAAAATAAAACATTTTTACAACATTTTTACGTCCACGGTACAGCCACGGGAAGTCGACGGCCCTAAAACATTTTTGCAAGTATTTTATTTTACATGTAACCACGGCCTAACCTGGAGATTTGATTCAACCTAATGTGGAGTAACTAGAAAAAAAACAAAACGGAATGTATGTGTGTGTGTGTGTGTGTTTTGTAAGTAATAGTGAATGAAGTATTGATGTTTACTTCTTATTCAGAGTAACAGTTCAAGCCTGCCTGAAGTTTTTATGGAGCTGCCCGTCAGATACCTTAATGCATTACCTGGTTATGCAGACCTGGCACTTATTGGGCATATTTCCAGCTAGTTTAATGATGGTGTCATATGATATGATGCTTGTCACACTGAATTGTGGGAGGCATCGTGACCTTGTAACCTCTTAGTTATGCATGCCATTGAGAACCTTTTGACGTGTTATGTATTCGCTGTCCCAGAGACAGCTGACTGTTTTGTTATATAATGTGAGATTCGGCAGCTGAGAGAGATGATGAACTTACGTTATGTATATGTACACTGTGTCTCAAAAAAAACTGTGCCAGTGTTATTTTTTGAATAACTCCGTGAAACATTGGCAGATGTTAATAATTTTTGGCATGCAACATCATGAAGAAACTTGACGTAAATGACTTTAGTTTTGCTCACCTCACCTTAATACTGTTGCTACACTACCTTGTGGAATGTAGAAGTCGTAGTTTGGCCGTTTACAACAATGAATTCATACTGGTAGCGCATGCGTTGGCTCAGAAAATAATTGTGAGACCACAAAATCATTGAAAAAACGACCGTCTCTACATCCCCACAGCAACTAAACAGAGAGACATCAATGCAACTCGTCCGCTAAAAACCAGGTCAAATTGTAGCAAGTCCGTGATGGTCTCCATAGCACTAGCAGTGGCCCGTCTCGATGCCAGTAACATTCACGTCCTCGAATCAGGAGTCAAAATCAATGGGGCGTTTTATCTCAACGTCGTTTTGAGACAGCTAGATGCTGCTTCCTGACATTCGTGCAGCATCTGGAAGCGAGTTTTGCGTTTTTCAGCAGGTCAATGCCCCATCACATCGCACCAAAGACACAGTAGCACCCAGATTTTATCCCACCCACTCTCTGGCCGCCTAACTCACCGGACCTCAATCCAGTTGACTACACCGTGTGGAGTATGCTTCAGGAACGAGTCTATCATACCAAGATCTCGGACGAGAGACAATAACTGCCAGTCGTGTTTGTCGCTATTCAGTTAATCATTTAATGTACACTTAATTATTGCGTTGACAGCTCAATCTGATACTTCGAATTTCCCAAGGTAGTGCAAGCACGTACTTCAGATGAAGTGGGCATTTTAGGCATAGCTTTGTTAAGGGTTTATTCCGGGACAACATTTGCAATTTTTATTGAAATCTGTTTATATTTGACAGAAAAAGAGCAAAAGATAAGTTGGCACAGTTTTTTTTGAGACACGGTGTAGAGTCTGAACTGAACCGATGTACTGGATTTCAGTGGTTAAAATCCGACTGGAGTTGGGTTTACATCCTCAAATCTGGTGGGAGCCGGGGTCAGATTTGGGCAAAAATTACATAATCATTAGTTTTCTACAATCTGAGTCAAATAACACATTAACTTAACTATCCACTAACAAGAAATTATAAGTGAACGCTTTGTAATCATATACGTGTGATGTTGTGATGTTAGTTCTCACCACTGCAATTGAGATTGTGTCAAACGGTCAAGTCGGTCAAATGAGGACAAGCCAAAACTAGTTTTATTAGTTTCAGCTGTTGTAAGTTTGCATGCATTGTAGCAGTGCTGAAGTCTGGCTAAATACGGAAATCCGGCCAAAAAAATTTGCCGAAGCTAGTTTAGCCGGATTTCCCAAAAATGACCTGATGCCAGACATGCTGGAGCCAGGGTCAACATCTGATGCATCCATAGTTGTGTGTCTTACAGATGGTGATGCGAAACTGGAGGATGGCAAGAAGGTTTATGATGATGAGACAGAAGGCGTGGCTTACAGCTACTCCTTCTTTCACGCAATGTTCTTTCTGGCATCACTCTACATCATGATGACCCTGACACATTGGTACAAGTAAGTAAAGTGAAAGACTGTTCTCGTTTTACATTACCAGCATGTTGACAGTTTATTATGCAGCCATCCTGTGGGCAGCATTACGCATTTTGCCTGTCCATCTGTCTGTCCATCCATCTGTCCATTTGTCCTATGGGCTTGTCACTCAAAAACGAAGAAAAATATAGAAAAATTAAACTTGGTGTACATGTTGCACAGTGCATGGGTAAGTGGAGTGACAGTTTGCAGATGAAAATGTCAAAGGTCAAGGTCACCTGACGTCAAAAAAAAACAGAAAACTGGCGTCGTGTTTATTTGTGGGCGGCACAGCGCACGCGGTTTGGGCGCCACTGCAAACTAGGCCTAACCATTGTTAAGCCTAATTTACTGAGCCCGGCAATGAGAAGGACGGCCGCATATGATGTCGGCACTCGGCGGCGACATCTTTGCTTGTTTATTGTAGTCAGCTGACATTGTGTGACTGCAATTGTTTGTATAAGTTATCTAGTTTGTATTGCTTTTAGTGTATTTTTTCCATGAGCACTGTGGCAGTTTTAACCCTGATGCCTAGGGACACAAGAAATATGTTGTCCAAAATGTCATTTTTCGTCCGTCCAAAATCACCAGTTTCGTCCAAAATTTCGTACAAATTTCTAATTTTCGTCCAAATTTAGTCCAGCTATTGAAAGGTATTTAATTTGCAAACAGACAAATATGTACATGTACTGATTTCAAGGTCTGCATAAAGAAATGCAGCAAGTTCTTTATATTACGGTAGACTTGTTTTATTGAGAAGCTAGAGTGCAGGTACATTTTTAATTAATAATTATTTATGGTCTTTTGTGGACCGATTCAATACTGACATGCCCTGAATGATTGACGTCACAATGTGGTCCCAGCAGTTCGATGTGAACAAAAGTTAATCCATTCGCATCCCAATAATTCTAGGCATCCGTTCTTTCAACCCAACTGTAAAGGCATTATGGTATAATGCCAATGAATGTGAAAGAATTTCACAACTTTTTCGGCGATCACGCCGATCAGTTGGCCATTTTCGTCCAAATTTCGTCCAAAATTGTGAATTTCTTTTTTTCGTCCAAAATGCTAAATTTCGCGATTTCGTCCGTTTTTCGTCCAAAACGAATTTCTTGTGTCCTTACTGATGCCACAAGTGATGGATACAAGTCCCAGCTTCAGCTGAATGCAGGGTCGGAGTCTGTTGCTGACCACTGGGTCATCTTCTCTTTCTGCTTTGTTTCATGGTCAGCATGTACCTATGGAGCTAACCATGAACTATCTCCATTCACTTCTGTCTTTTGTCGTAGTTGTTGCTCCTCTGAGATCTTTGTTACATCACTTCAGTCCGTTTCTGTGCAGGTCTCACCTCGCTATGCTCACTCTCAGTCATCCCGAACATCAGTGTCTTTACCAGGCAGTAGTCTGGCATTCTGCAAATGTGCTCCAATAGCTGGAGCTTCGTCTTCTTGACTGTATCCATGACTTTTCATTTTTCCTAAATGATCAGATGGCTGAGATGGACTGTGCACAGTGCCATGGAAAGGTCGGTTGGTGCTTAGTCTGGGACTTCCGGATACACTGGCTGTCGGTCACGATGACAGTGCGATGACTGTATCTGGCGCTGTGGCCACAGCGGCTGAAGCATGGAAGCGTACCAAGTACAGCTCACTTGCAGCAACATATTCTACTTTGTGTTGGTTGCCGTTGAGATGCTGGGAGAGGAAGCACTGGCATTCATCGGTGATCTCGGCAGACAGATTGTCGCCATGACCGGGGAGTCACATTCATCAGCTTTCCTCTTTCATCGCCGCCACGACCGGGGAGCCACTTTAGTCGACGACCGGGGAACCAGTTTAGTCGGCTTTCCTCTTTCATTGCCTCAGGCAGCAATACAGCAAGGCAGCTACACTTCCATGACTGGCAAAACTGGATGATATTTTTTTGTTTGTGAATTGTTTTTATCATGTTTTGTTGTGTCAGTTTTGTCAATGGTTGTATCTTTTCATTATATTTTCCTTCTGTTGAGCCATGGCTGCTGCTGGTGATTATAGCATAACACCATAGATGTAGTAAACGTTAGGAAAAATTTAAAAAAACGTTAAAAACGCTTTTTTGCAACAGAATGCATTGTGTGTTTTTGTACTGTCATTTGCTGTATAATGTACTTGACTGCTGTAATTATTGCTGTTATTTTGTTGGTAGCACTTTGATTTTTTGATTTCTGTATACAAATATTTTAAATTACCGTTATTTCACTTTAAAAAAAAATAAAAAACGTTAAAATGCATTTTTCTGTAAAAAAAAATAAATAAAACGTTGATAAATGTTTATTACAACTGTGAATAACACTAACGACAGCAGTGCTTGTGTGTTGTGTTTGTGTTGCATGTAGGCCTCAGTCAAACCTGAACCTGTCGGTGAATGAGCCGGCGATGTGGGTAAAGATTGCATCCAGCTGGACTTGCATCATTATCTACGTCTGGACGATCCTTGCACCAATGGTTCTCCGCAACCGTGAATTCGACTAGTGTCACAGTTGTGCAGTGGTACCAGCTGCAGCTTGAAATGTGATCTTCCCATTGTCCATAGTGCACTGTGTAGACTTCACTGTAATATACTAAACGGTTGAGTTTTTGTGTGCAGTTGGTTTTGTGAATATTGCAAGTTTGATTTTTTAAAAATCGCACAACTGCGCAATTACTGTGAACTGATCGCACTGCTAATAAACCTCTTACTGCTAGTTTGATACTACTGTGTAACAAAATTGCCAAATTGTTGTCAATAAATGCGGATGAAACTAAACTATTATTAGTTTTACAGTAGTCGTGATACACATGAAACACACTTGATTGTTCTACTGCATTTACTGACACGTTATATCACATTTAGCTTCAAGACTTTCTGCTTTGCGTTAGTCTGTTGCTGGAACTCATTTATTTAGTCTGTAAATTGCTGGCGTCATGTCATGGATAGACATGTGAATCTCTGTCGTGAAGTTTATTAGACACATTGTTGCCAACAAAGCAGTGGAAGGTGCTGTTGGAGCAGGTTGGCCACAAGTGGAAACTGGCATAAGAGAAAACATCTAGTTATCCTGCTAATGTTGTCATATGTCTTGATGTCAACCTGCAGAACTGATTATATTGGCTCTTGTTCAACAATCTGTCTTATATTAAAACACGGCAAAACACTTTGTGAGAGCAAACTGTTACATTGTGAAAGTTTGGTTAGTTTTATAATTAATATGTGATATGTTGAAATTTTTTGTGTACCACTTTTTGTGTCCGATTCTTTTTTCTGGACGGTATGCTAAATGTACAGCTATAACAGTTGTCTTAAAAATTTGGTGAAAATGCTAATTTGTGGCTCCTGTTATGAATAATTGTAATGCAGACATGATGCTAACATAGAGAAACGTGCTTGATACAATTTTGTTACATTGTTTTTAATTTTGTGAAAAATTGTATGTTTCTTCTGGTTAACTGATGATCGAGCATGTCCTTATGTTTTTTTATTTTTAAAATACATGTTTTTCTTTGAAATATCAGTCTACAAGTAATAACGGAATGATATCTGTTAATTTCACAAATCACGCTAGTTAGTGAGATATTTACTAACGAACCACTTCACAGCTTGTGTGAAAATGTTAGTTATCTCTCCTTACTTACTTTTTCTGACTTTTTGTTGTCTGTTGCTGCAGATCATCTACATTGTGTTTTGCTTGTAAATAATATCACTGCTTATTTCGATAGTTGGAATTTGTTATCAAAAGTACATTCTGATGTCTTAAGAAATTAAAAAAAACTAATATTACATATAGGCCAAATGAGTAAGAGCAGATAAAGCGGTAAGAGAATGTTTGTATAATAGCAGAGGTACAGGCCAGAAAGATCCTTCCATCACCTGTGTAGAAAGCGATCCGAGTCAGTACAGGAGACCAAGGCGTCTTCAAGGCAGTGCCGGATTAAGATTTTGGAGGCCCTGGTGCACTGAGAAAACTGAGGCCCCTGTCCAAATTTTGAAATTCCAAAAAATCGATTTTCACCTTAAAATTCTATAATAATATTACAATGACAGGTACTGAATTACAAAGAATGTCGAAGAAGTACAAAAATTTACAATATTTATTATTTACACATCGACAAAATCGCTTTAAACTGTCGCCAAATAAGCCTCCTACGATTGTGACGTCAGAAGCCAATTGAAGAGTTAAATGTTAAATAAGTAAACGAGTATTTTCAGAATTTCGGAAAATTAAATGAGTTTTTTAATAAAAAAACTCGTGTGTGAACTTTCTTCATTTTTGGTATATTTCATATAAAAATAAATAAACATTATTACTGTGAAATTGTGAGGCTCCCGAGCTCAGAGGCACAGGTGCGCCACTTGCGCTATTGTTAATCCGGCACTGCTCCAAGGCACGAAATTCATTAAGCTGCTAATGCCCCACCGGGATTTGAATCCGGGTCCTCCTGCATTCTGGTCGCCTATTATTAGCTTTGAATGCTGAAATGCACGGCGTTGGGCGACTTTTTCACAGACACTTCAACATCAACACTATGTCTCAAACAAGCTGTGGTGTGAGGGTGAGGCACAACAAACCCCTTCCCCTGCTGCCACCTAGCGAATGATATTGACTTGTTAACGCCAGTCCTGTGAGCTATGGCCGGTGATAACAAACAAATTGACCTTTGACCCGCCGACCCATTTACCCGAATTGACCCAAAATTTTATCAGGTGTCCTATGGTCACTCCACACCTTTCCTGAAAATTTCATGCAAGTCGGTCCAGCCGTTTTCTTGCAATATTGCTGACAAAGAAACAAAGAAAGAAAGAAATCGCCCGAAAACAATACCCCGTCCCCCTACCGGGTAAAAAGGAACCCGCTTTGTCTTCGCTTATATCTTTGACGTATGTCAACCATTTTTCATCCTTTTACTCAGACATATTATACTACAAGGAATTCGCAACAGAAAGATGTAGAGCTAACTCACGTTGCACTATTTGTATAACTGCATTACCTTGTAAAGTCGTAATCACGACTTTGGTCATGGTCATGTTCACGGCTGTGTTAGTAAATAGTAAGTGTAAAATCGTTATTTTAGAACTGGCTCACGTGAGTAAGTGAAATTACACAACACCACAGTTACAGCAGATGTTCGAAATGTCGTCATATTAGGTGGTCATAGGTCCAGAACAGTTAATTATGTCTCACAAGTCAATATTACTGCCATCTACTTGCGTGCACAATTAGTCGTTGCACTTTGTTACATCAATGCGTTATCTGTTTCCATAGCATTGGGCCCAATTTTAAGCTGGTTATCAACGTCAGCAAAGACGAAACTGGAGGATGGGAAAGTCGTATAGGGTCGGCGATGGTACCGTTGGTTAGGGTGTTGCTGATTTCCTACAGGCTGTTCATTTATGGCCGCAATTTGCAATGCAAATCCTGACAGGGGTTTCGATCCACAATCCGATAACCCCAATCTCTCCTTCCCGTGCGGGGAGGGGGGGGGGACCGCGGGTCCCTGTGTAATACGGTGTTATTTGCAAGATAGGACCACGGTTGCTACTGATCACTAATAGGAAGTTGCATGTGCGCTTTCGATTGGTACCGAAATCAACGACCTTGAGTGACCATAAACGGCCATTACGCACTGTGTTTCAAAATACATGCGGCTTTCGGAGCCCGCTACGCAAATTTGGATGAAAGATAGAACCATACCATCAGTGGCAAAGGTATAGCCCAGTGACTCTAGTTTCTGGCATTATAAAGTTTGTGCGGATATTCGCGAGGCGGTGGGAATTCAGTTCCTAAAAATAACTGGGAGGGTCAACAGTGCACGGCTGAAGTCATGATAGTTGAAGAACAACAGGCTATATGGGGGTTGAAAACTTAACTGGGGATCGAACCCCCTCCGGCAATTCCAACCCTGCGCGGGGGTTCCCTGAAGAGGAGGCGTCAAACGAAAGTAATTAGTGATTTTCAGTGCTTTCGATGGCTATATCATTGGAATCTTAAGAAATAAGCCCAACTTTATTATATACACGGTGAGGCATAATTACCGGACCCCTTGGTTTTTTGTATAGCCTTTGCACAAATAGACAAAAATTGATAAAATTTAGCAGAAATGTCTGGTAGACATGTCTGGTAGACTATTGTGTTATAAGCAACAACGACATTCTAAACTACTGGCTCAGTTTGTGTTCAAAGTATCTGCCTTTCGCTTTAATACTCGCACGAAGACGCGTGCGCCACTGCCTGACTGCCGTATCAATAACGCGCTGATCCCTTTCCTCCCAAGCTGTCAGGATACGCGAACGCAGTTCGTTGACGTCCTTTTGCGACATCTGACTGACTGACTGACTGATGCTTAGTCGTGGGAATTTTTATGCCGAAAAACAGCATAGTAACAAAGTTTTGCCATTTGGCGCTACATAGGGGTCCGGTAATTACGCCTTACCGTGTAGTATAATGTAATCCTTCGTCGCCTTTCCACTGATCCCAAAATATGTGACCTTGAATGGTCATTTTACGTTAAATTCTGTTTTCACGCAAGTAGGCTACGTCAAGAACTTTTTGCATGTATTTCGAAAATAGTTGCGTAAAAACTAATAAAGGTAAACTCATGTTGTCAGCGGCAGGAATGTATGCCAGGGACTCTATAGTTTCTAGCAATACAAGGTTTATGCGGATATTCGCGGCGGTTCTCTGGAGAGGTGACGTCAAACGACACCGAGTGGTCGAAAACGGCAATTTTTCAGTGTTTTCAGTGTCTGTATCTTCGGAAGCTTTAGAAATAAGGCCAACATTATTATACAGTATTATGTAATCCCTCATTAGCTTTCCACTGACCCCAAAGCAGTTGCAGTCTGCAGCCCGACAGTTTTCACGATTCACGAGTAGTTCTGATGAATGCGACATCTGGTGATTGAGCGGAAAACTAACGTTACCGTCCACAGACTATGCATGCCCGCCGGAGACAATCACAGAATGCCCGCCCGTCGCATGCATCGCAATACCCGGG
>Ga0209679_1000357_pt1 | contig 17651 bp, 19 predicted proteins | sample WorMetHEROISLAND_4_FD_187408 | JGI IMG/M metagenome (GOLD analysis project Ga0209679, IMG submission 187408) | Marine gutless worms symbiont microbial communities from Max Planck institute for Marine Microbiology, Germany - Olavius sp. 2 HERON... ...
GTGATGGCATGCTGCACATGATGTTCAAATTATCAGCATGTGCAGAGAAAACCTGGCGCAAGCAGCGGGGATTTAACTACCTGGCCAAGGTGATAACGGGAGTGAAGTTTAAAGATGGAATCGAGGGGACGACGGGCAATCAGGTAGCAGCTGGATCAATATCCAAACACCAGATTTGACGAGAACTCAACGAGTAAACGCTATCTCCCTATCGATCCGCTGATTATCGCGTTCTTTCCGAATACGAGAGCACGTTCATCGGGCCCTTTCCTTATGACCACTCTCCAACGATTCAAAGCGCGAACGCAAGTACTCCTTGTCTTTCACCCCCTCAATCGTGGCTACGCGCTTACCCGCGCCATCAAACAGCAGCAGGGTGACGTGCTGAACTCGGTGCCGTGAAGCGAAGCCACGACCTGCATTCGTTTTGATATCGGCGATGCGAAACTGGATGTTTTCTTTGAATGCCGGTTTCACCGAGTTGACGTTACGTTTGAGTTGCTGACAAAGGGAACAACCGGGATCGTGCACCTGAACCACCGTGGGTAGACCATTCCCGATAACCGATAAATCATGATTGATATCGTATTGCTGCTTGTAGGCTGCCAATCCGACCGCTGCCGTAAACCCCAGGACCAGTACCACGCTGAACGCCTTAATCCGCTTGGCTAATATCCACGTCTTCTTCGCGGGTTTGGTGCCAACGGAACCCGTACGATTGCGGTTTGATGTTCTACGCTTATTACCCATGCCACCCTCTCCCTGTTGTTGAATTCGCGAGGTAAGAGAACTTTCTTTCGCCCGTAGGACTTTACCCTCGGGGATAAGTTCCTTAGGGAACGACTAACGTAGTAGTCACCGCGAATCCGATAAGGCCCACGTTTCGGGCATAGCGATGTCGTAAGGCCAGAAGGAGATTAGCGGATGAAGTGGTTCGTCAGACCAGCACCAGAATCGGGTGCCTTTTCGATTGTGTACCGTTCTGGCCAATCCACCGCTGTCGCACCTGCATCTGTTTAAGATTCATACACAGTGCATGTTTTCCAGACACCAAGGCCTTGTGGATCCCAGTGTCGCTTTGCATGTCCAACATTAGAGTCGCTTCAACTCACTGTTATGCTTCTATTTCCTAGATCGCGCGCTTGATTGGCACGCGGTTTGCCACGCTTAAACTGCCACGCGTGGCCAGGAAAGCCCTGCCCGCGCGCTGTCTGCATTACCGTCAAAAAACCAATAACACACAAGGCATCAAGGAGGAGAATTCATGCTATTCACTACCACACGCCAATGCCGCAGACACCTCAGATCACTACTGATCGCGCTGCCACTGTTACTGTTATGGAACGGTCAATCCGCGGCGGATCCGCTCGGTTCGTACAACGTCGATCTCAATCGCATCTCGGTCTCCGGTCTCTCATCGGGTGGCTTCATGGCACAGCAATTCCACGTGACCTATTCCAACAGTTTGATGGGCGCGGGCATCTTTGCGGGCGGCCCCTACTACTGCGCGCAGGGGAGTCTGGCCAACGCGCTCAACGTCTGCATGCAGACCTACATGGGTGTGCCTCCGGTCAGCCAGTTGATCAACATTACCCATAATGAAGCGAGTAGCGGCAACATCGCCGATACCGGCAACATGGCCACCGATCGGGTCTACCTCTTTTCCGGCACCCAGGACACCACCGTCACGCCCCCCGTGATGGATGCGCTGCGCGACTACTACGCCCAGTTTGTCGACGCCGGCAACCTGGTCTATGTCGATTCCATGCCGGCGGAACATGCCATGATCACGGACAACTACGGCAACGCCTGTGGGTATCACGGGACACCGTTCATCAACGACTGCAACTACGACGCGGCAGGTGTCTTATTGCAGCATATCTACGGTGGTCTGAATCCGCGGACCACCGCAACGGGTCAACTCATCACCTACTCCCAAGCCGAGTTTCTACCCAATCCCACCGCCCACGGTCTTCACCAGAACGGGCATCTGTACGTACCCGCAAACTGTGCCGATGGCAGTACCAGTTGCTCGCTGCACGTTGTCTTTCATGGCTGCAAACAGTATGAAGAGTTGATCGGTTCGGACTACTACACCAAGACCGGTTACAACGAATGGGCCGAGGCCAACGACATCATCATCCTCTACCCGCAGGCGAAAGACTCGAGCGGCAATCCCAACGGATGCTGGGACTGGTGGGGCTACGACGACGCCAACTACCATCGCCGCACGGGTCGCCAGATGCAGGCGGTTAAAGCGATGATCGACCGTGTCACGAGCGGAGCACCGAGCGACAACGATCCGCCTAACGCACCCGCCGGTTTGGCCGTATCCAACTTCGTGGGAACGACGGTCGCGCTGAGCTGGAACGCAAACAGTGAACCCGATCTGTCCGGCTACAACATCTATGCCGATACCACCACACCCGTGGCCCTCAACGCGACGACACGCAGGAACACCCAACGTATCGGTGGCGAGAGTTTTTCGGTGGCCGGATTACAACCGGCAACGCAATACTTCTTTACCGCTACCGCCGTGGACACCTCCAATAACGAAAGCGCCCCTTCGGCCGAGGTGTCCGCAACCACCGACAATCTACCGGCGTGCGTCGACTACACCGCCACTACCTATTCGCACGTCAACGAAGACCGCGCCGATGTCTGCTACTTCTGGTATGCCTGCGCCAGTGGATCGGGCGACCTTCTCGGACTCTACAACATCTTCACTACCGCCACCGTCAGGGAGACGGCGCCTGGCTATTTCGAAGCCGGAAGCTGCGAGTAAACGCTCGCAATCCATTGGGTTTGAAGGTAGCCGGGCACTTGCCCGGCTATCGTCGTCTGGCTCTCACTAAGAATTGCGCATATCGATGACCAGCGGTGACGATAAGGACGTGGACTAGCACGATCTGAAGGGATCTTCAGCCTGTACCCCACTTGTCCCAATGAGCAAACACAAAACTCCCGTAGCCACTACACATGCCCATCGGGTCGTAAAAACACGCCTCGCCTACCGCTCTTCGCATATCGTACAACCGATCGACGCGGCCTGGTATCGGGCGTTGAAAAAACCGAGCCTTGGTAAACGGGATGTTGCCCGGGCATTTTCGAACTAAGATAGTCGGAACGCGGAGTACGACTGCGAAGGGGATGGTGCTCACAAAAAAGATACCCCCGGTTTACTCACAACTTGTAGCCCCACGCTCTAACGTCTCTTCGCTACGAACCGGATACAGCTTCGGGACACGGGATCGCCACCTATGCCTCCACCAGACGACATTCGCTTTCCCTCCATCGACGGACTACGGGCCTTCGAGGCCGCGGCACGATTGGGGAGTTTCGAACAAGCGGCTGACGAGTTGCACGTAACCGCCAGTGCGATGAGTAAGCGGGTGGCAACCTTGGAGGAGTTACTCGGTACTGTCCTGTTAACCCGCGGCGGCAAATCGTTAACGCTCACCGCACAAGGTAAGGAGTATTTACAACAGGTGCGCTCAGCACTCGGTCTGCTGGCGGCAGTGCCCTTGCATCAGCGCTCCGTGCAGCGAATCGAGCGGCTACGCGTGTGTGCACCGCCCACCTTCGCGCGACAGGTGTTGGTGCCGGCTCTGAGCTCCTTTACCCAATCGGAACCGCAGATCGAGCTGGAGATCGTGCTGTCGGTGCCCTACCTGGATCATAATGTGGGCGGCGCACAACTGGAGGTACGGCACGGCGACGTGTCGGCGCATGGCGGGGATGTGCTGATGCGGGACGTGGTGGTACCCCTCGCCGCCCCCGAACTGATATCCAGTCTCGACCGTAACGCTGCGCCAAGCGCGTTACTGGAGCTGCCTCTGCTCCGCAGCCCATTGGAACCGTGGACCCCCCTCTTCGAGGCGGCTGGAGTGGGACCGCGTAACGAGCCCACGGATGGCCCCCGCCTGGTGGATCTGGGTTTGTTGCTCGAGGCGGCGGCCAGCGGTCAGGGGGTGGTGCCTGGGCGACCCACCCTGGCACGCTCCTGGCTACGAGCGGGCACGCTGGTGCCGCTGTTCGGCCTGGAGACGCCAGCGCGTACCCACTACTACGTCGCGGGTGCAGCGTTGGAGGGGTCAGCCGCGCTGTTCGCGGACTGGTTGCGCGAAACCTGTCGCGCGGCCGAGCGTGAAGCAGAGGAACTTCTTTCGCGTTACACCTGAATTATCTTCCGGGCCCGGCTTTTCCCGTTCCGTCACCATTGGGTTAACCACCAGAGACGGAGAGCCGCCATGACCGCTATCACCTGTATCGAGGATCTGCGCCAACTGGCCGCGAGGCGCGTACCACGCATGTTCTACGACTACGCCGATTCCGGCTCGTGGACCGAGACCACCTATCGAGCCAACGAGAGCGATTTCCAAACCATTAAGCTGCGCCAACGTGTTGCGGTGAACATGGAGGGGCGCAGCCTGCAAACCCGCATGGTGGGGCAGGAGGTGGCGATGCCCGTGGCGATCGCACCCACGGGACTCACTGGTATGCAGCGTGCGGACGGGGAGATCCTGGCGGCACGGGCAGCGGAGAAGTTCGGTGTGCCCTTTACGCTCTCCACCATGAGTATCTGCTCCATCGAAGACATTGCCGCGAACACCGATGAACCCTTCTGGTTCCAGGTCTACATGCTGCGCGATCGGGATTTCATCACCCGTCTCATCGAGCGCGCGCGGGAAGCGTACTGTTCGGCGCTGATGCTCACGCTGGATCTACAGATCCTCGGCCAGCGCCACAAGGACATCAAGAACGGTCTCTCCACACCGCCCAGGCCGACACTCGCCAATCTCATCAACCTGGCCACCAAACCGCGGTGGTGCCTTGAGATGCTGGGCACCTCACGGAGGACCTTCGGCAACGTCGTCGGCCACGCAAAAGGAGTCGACGATATCTCCTCATTGGCGAGTTGGACCGCCCAACAGTTCGATCCGGCGCTCTCCTGGGCCGACGTCGAGTGGGTCAAGAAGCAGTGGGGCGGGAAACTAAAGGGAATCATGGACCCGGAAGATGCCCGACGGGCAGCCGACAGCGGCGCGGACGCGCTTATCGTCTCCAACCACGGCGGCCGCCTGGATGGCGCCCCCTCATCCATCCAGGCCCTGCCGGCGATCGTAGGGGCCGTCGGCGAACGCATTGAGGTGTGGATGGACGGTGGCATACGCAGTGGTCAGGACGTACTCAAGGCAGTGGCGCTGGGTGCGCGCGGCACCCTCATTGGCCGGCCTTTCCTCTATGGTCTGGGCGCCAGGGGCGAAGCCGGCGTCACCCAGTGCCTGGAGATCATCGCCCGAGAGATGGACATCACCATGGCGCTGTGTGGACACACCGATATCGGTCGTGTGGACCGCGATATTCTGGTTCCCGGAACCTATCCGCTCGCGCAGGCATGATAGCGATAGATCCTCCGGTTGCCTTTTCCTGGACCCATCAATCAGGGATCGCGCGGAAAAAACGCAAGGGGTAAACAGCGGGAGGCATCCGCTCTGATCGGTCAACGCGCACACCCTCTCCCGTGGGGAGAGGGTGTTCTAAGCGCAATGGTATCGGTCGAATGACCGCTTCCAACAACCGCCGTCCTCACTCCTGGAAGACAAATCCTTTCGTCTTTCCCTGCTCCCTCACCGAAGAGATCATAGCCTCATCGATGGTGCTGGGATTCGCTTCCGCCACTTCGCGTTTCTTTTGCGCAACATAGTCATCGCGCGCTTCGGCCAATTCAGCGATCTCGTTTTGAATCCGGTTGCGCTTTTCCGCCGCCTCTTCTACGAACTGTTTCTGTTCGGCTTTGGTCATCGCCTGCATCGGAGCCGGGAGCGCCTCTTCTTCCACGCTTTCGAGGCTCACCGAGCCGGAGTTGAGGGCATCGATGAGATCCCAGGCCGAGTTGTTATAAAGCGAGGAGGCCTTCGACTTCGCCCGCTTCGCCAACAGACCCAAAGAGATATCGCCGCTCTGAGCATCCTGCTCCTGCTGTCGCTGCGCACCTTCCGCTCCCTGCTCACCGTAAGGCACATAGGTCTGATTCAACTGTTTGTTGAGCTCGGCGATGCGTTTATCCTGGGGCGCTTCGAAATGCACCACCTTATGATTGTGGTCGATGCTCATGTAGTTCCCACCTGCCAGAAGGGCGCCCTGCTGCCAGCCGGTCTGTGCCCCTTGTTCGTGATTTCCGGCGTGGATGGTGTTGACGACAATACCCTTGGCCTTCGCCGCCTCGATCGCCTGTTGGAAGTGAACGGGACCTTGAGTAAAGGGTTCGTTACCGGCGATGAACAGCACCCTGATATCGTTTTCTGCAGCACTCCACTGCAGATCGGTAACAGCGGTCTGGATGACATAACCACAATACTCTTGACCACCCGTCGTGGTCAGGGAGTACAGCCCCTCTGAGACCCGATCCAACTCCGAGGTCAGTTCGGTAACCCGGCGAACGTAACCATCGCCAGCCTCGAGCCGACTATTGCCGTATTCGTACACGGCGACCTGCAGAATGGGACTGAGACCATTGTGCCGGGCTTTGGCGTACTCGTTCACCACTTGCCAAAGCTGATTTCTGGTCTGATCGATGAGTCCGCTCATGCTACCGCTGGTATCCAGAAGAATCGCCAATTGGATCTTCGCGCGCTGTGCGGCAGGTTGTTGGGCCATCGCGACGCGACGCGCCTGTAGCGGGTGGCTGTGGCTCTGATTCGACGCTGCCAGCCCCTGAACGGGTATGGCGACGCCGGCCAAGAGCCCGGCGCCGAGCAGCAGTCCACTGAGCGCCCTGAATTGCAGGTATTTAGGTTTGATGGAGGTTTTCATTTTGCGAAATCCTTGTGTTGGGCTGTTTGCGAGTAGCTTTCAGCCTACCCAGGAGGAACCGGTGGTAGCAGGCAGAGATGTGTAAAAGTTGGACGAAAGTGTTTACACAACATTTACATCAGCGAATGCTCGGATGGGATATCCGTTTTCGCCGTTAATCGCTGTAAAATGATCGGCGAGCGGGTTCTAAATTCCGCGAGTCGTTGACCGGAATCAACGAAGGGAGATAGGGCGCCCCGGGGAGCGCCACGGGCTACGGACATGGGGCTGGTCTCTGCCAGAATCGGGGAATTTCTGTTACGGGCACCTCTTTGGAGCGAGGAGCGTGCTTGTGAACAGGTATGCGCCCATCCGCCCTCTTCTCCGCATCCTCTTCTACCCCTCTTTTGCATTCTCAAACTTCGCACCTCCAATACCTCTATCAGGAAACTCACGATGCTCTACCGTTTCGCTAAACAGGGCCTGAGCACACTGCTCGCGGCCGTTTTACTCAGTGGCTGCACCGCAGCGACCATAAAGACCCATATTCCCGAGGACGTCTACGCTATCCCCGATGGGCGGGCGCGCATCGTACTCACGCGAGCGAAGCAGTTCGCCGGAAGCGGCAGCCCGCTCTACGTGATGGATATAGAGGAGAATATCGATGCCAACACCGATATCTCGGTTCGCGTGGGTCGGCTGGAGGTCGGCACTCAGCCCGGCGTGATGTACATGCCGTCCGGCACATTCGTACAAGGCGGTTTTCTGCTCATACCCACGGCGAAAGCGACCTTCTTTGACATCGACAGTAATTTGGATGATCTCGTTGCCAACAACACCAATGCCACGATCTACATCTACTCCTTAAACACCAACCCCGACGAAGTATCGATCGTCTCCTGCGGTGACGAACAGCGCGATTGTGAAGCCTCCTTTATTGAAGAACTCGAAGCGAATCAAGGCGTGCTCGTCGACAACAGCCACGTCGTTGAGAACAGATCGGACATCGTACTGAAATATGCCAGGGTGCAAATGTTGGGAAAAGTCGAATCGGGTGACACGCTGGTATGGGATCGCGAACCCGGTCTCATGCGGATCGGAGGGCTCATGGAGGCGGACACCCTGGTATTGCAACCGGAGAACATCTCCATCGAAGCCGGGAGAACCTATTACCTCGACTACGAGATCCGCTCCGGTGCCCAATGGACGTTAAGAGCTATCGAATAACGGGCCGTTACGGAAAGCGTTTCAACGAACACCAGGGCCAACTCGGACGATCGACACTTTGCACCGGGGAGTAAGGCGTCATGGTTTCCGCACATTCTGTAATTGCGTTGTCTGTGGATTGGGTACCCCAACAGCGCGCTTGAGGAGCCTCACCGGAGTACTCGTCGTATATGAAAAAGACGGCCATGTTTCTCCCAGGCAATCCTGGCGGGAAACTGTTTGCGTTCCTGTTGGGCTGGATTCCCAATCGAAAGATTGCGGAGTTCGCGGCTATAGTTTTAGTCTGTATTACGGTTATGGCGGGTGCCGTAGGCCTGAGAAACTTAACCATCGCCAACATCTCCTCTCTGGAAATACCTGCCAAGAACACCGTTGCCGTCTCGATATTTCCGCGAACGGACGACTATCTGTCCAAGGTCGTCGACCTGGTAACGGCAGACCATGAAGTCGCCACGCTTCTCGCAGCGCAAGGCGATGTGACTTTCACCGCGCACGTACTGCCCCGAAACTACGGCATGCTCGGTATGTTCATCGAGATCGAAGGCGAAACCGACCATATACGACGCTCAGGGGAAAGATCCTCCATCGTCGAATGGGTGTGGGGTACCGAGTCAGATCAGCTGAAGGTGATTTTTTCCCAGCTTGACCAACCTAACAACGAGCGCGTCCCACTCGCCGATGCAATGAACATGAGCGTGAAGATGACCCCTGTGGTCGCGGTCGATCTCGACCTCGACAGCGGCAAAGTAGTGAGGAAGAAAGTGACTTCAACCACCTACTACGGCGATGTTCCCATGCCTATCTTCTAGCGCGGGCGGTTCGTTGGGAGTAATCCCGGCGTCATCCCGCTGGCTTCGATTGAGTGTCGCGTTTCCCGCTCTCCTACCCTATGCCGGTCGGTTAAGTCTTCTCAGATCTCATTCGCCCAGCCACCGACTGCACTTCATCGCTCACGGCGTACCAATCGAGTTTGCGTGTAAGCACCATCACTGTCGCCAGTGTCAGGAATAGGAGTCCACTGCCCATCAGCAGCGCGTGATCTTCCGAATCAATGATGATGTATAGAACACTGTACATTACCCCCAGAACGCCCCCCAGCAGTAATCCGGCTGAACGGCTCTTGAGTACATGGCTGCAATAGTAGGCGAGTAGCACAACGCACGCGGCGGCAGCAGACAGGTAGGACCACAAAAAGGCAATGTGCTCGGCCAATGACAACAATAACAGGAAGAAAATACTGAGACCGAGCCCTACGAGCAGATATTGCAGGGGATGGATACGCAGACCTTTCAGCACCTCGATGAGGAAAAAGGCGACAAAGGTCAGGCCGACAAACAGTATTCCGTACTTTACGGAGCGCTCTGATTTCAGATAGACATCCACGGGGTCGAGCAAGGAGACACCGAAAACATTACTGGACAGATTCATACACTGGCCATCCAGACACTCTGCCACGTGAAGCTCGATATTTGTCGCGAATTGACTCAACCGCCATTTCGCCTCAAATCCTTGCGCGCTGCTACTGCGCTTTTCCGGCAGGTAACGCCCCATGAAACTCGGGTGCGGCCAGGGAGAGGAGACCGTCACGAGGTTGGTCTTGCCGATCGGCGCAAAAGCGAGCTGCTCTGTCCCTCGCAAGTGGAGCGTAAAGTCGAAACGTGCGTTCGTTTTATCGGGTTTGAACATCGGCAACGCCGCGTGGATACCGTGCACCAGCGTGCGAAGTTTGCTGCCGGCAGAAAATGCCAACTCGCCATCCTGCCAAAGGAGCTTGGGTACAGTGGCGATACCGCGATTGTCGGTGACGTGAACAGCGAGATAGGGTCGTCCAAACGCTTTGAAGTGCTTAATACGGGTCAGTTTGTGTATCGCTTCGAGCTCAAATACTCCCGTAAAGCGATGCTTACTCGTATAGACCGGAATCGAGAAAATACTCCGTTGCCTGCGCTCTGTTTCGATACTCGATTCTATGTTCAGGGTTTGGGGAATTAGCGCATGGGTCTTGTGTTGCCGACGCTCGACTTTTTCATACTTCTTTTGTTCTTTGTTCCATACGCGCTCCCAGGAGGATAGGGTATACGGTACGACAACGATGGGCCCGATGATCTCCTGCTCTCCCGTCCAACTCTCCGCGATTCCTGATTTCGCGAACTCGCGATATCCGACTCGCTCGCCAATCTGATCTTCGATCATACCCAGAGGGACTAACAGTGCGAGTCCAAGCAGCGTCACCACTACGACCTTGAACATCAGTACCCGTTGCATAAGTCCATCTCCCTGTTTCAGCATACGGAAACAGGGTATTCCTCAATTCTGTCGTTTTGGTGTTGCAAATGTGGCGAATCGTGACCGGAGAACCGGGCCGTACAAGAATCAGATTGAGTGACACCTCCATCCGTACCACTCGTCGTTACCGTTCGTATCGATTACGTTCTTCAGGAAGATCGCTGAAGTATTGGACGAATTCGACTTCATACCCGTCCGGATCAAGATAGTAGACGTTGCTTCTGTGGGGATCGTCCGCGCCTGGCTTGTCGATCTCGAACCCGGCATCGGCCAGTCGTTGAACCAGACGTTTCAAATCGTTGGTGACGAAGGCGAAGTGGGCAAGTCCTACTTGATGTCCTGTGAGATCGCGATTCTCGCCTTCACCATTGTTGTTCAGCGTAATGTATTGGTAGTCGTCGCCGAAGTGTATCCAATGCCGGGCTTTTCCGTACCACTCGTTCTCCCCCCCACCCCTGACGTGCCAATGAGGGATCGCGGCCTGGTAGAACTCCAGTGCCTTAGGTATATCCTTTACCACAAGATTCAGATGCTCTAGCTGCAACATATCGGTTCTCCTCTTTTTGCGTGTACCTCGTTAACCAAAACTTCGAATACCGCACGAGTTTGGATGCATGCTAATACCTCAACCTAAGTTGAGGTAAAGCCCTTTTTTCACTAATCTCGTGTTTTTATGCGAGGCGATGGATATGGGAAAGACAGATCTGAGCGTGGGTGCGATCGCTGAACGCTGCGGCGTCAAAATCTCTACATTGCATTTTTATGAGAACAAAGGGCTCATCCAGAGTTGGCGCAACCCCGGCAATCAGCGCCGCTACGCCAAGGATGTTTTGAGACGAGTGTCGGTCATTAAAGCGGCGCAAAAGATGGGCATCACTCTCCAAGAGATCAAAGAGGCTTTTTCGGCATTACCCAATAACCGCACGCCGACACAAAAGGATTGGCAGCGGCTCTCCCGCCAATGGCGAGCGGACCTGGATGCCCGAATCGCCTACTTAGAGAGATTACGCGACAGGATCACCGGGTGTATCGGTTGCGGCTGCCTCTCCATGAAAAACTGCCCGATCTACAATGCAGAGGATAAACTGGCCGCAGAGGGGAATGGGCCTGTGCTTCTCGACAGCGATGCGTAAACCCAAAGACGATGGATTGAAACCTGCCCGTTCCTGACATGTTGGGCCGTTGAATGCCGGCACTACATGTGACGGAGACTAAGATGTATTACCGGGTAGCGGTTTACCACTCACTCCAAAAACAGCGTCCTGAATTGTTGTTCACCACGCGCACTAAACCGCACAACGCGTGAGTTTTTAATCTCCTTTGCCCACCGTTTGCGATAACACCATTCCAAGAGCGCCTTTCCCAGGCTGCCCGCAAGATGGTAACGACGTACGCTCCAATCCAGGCAAGGGCGGCAAACGGGACGGCGCGAGCTGCTGAAACCCTCGAGATCGACACCGATAGACGCAAAAAAGGACTCACCGGAAGGTGTCAATGAAAGCACGTTTTTCGCGTTTGCATCTCGACTCAAATCCAGAAACCCCCTGGTCACGAACGCGTCATAGGCCTCGACCGCCAACTCGCCCGCTAAATGATCGTAGCATCGCCGTGCTTTGCGCAACGCGGGATCGCGCGGTCCGGGTAGCGAACGCTTCGATCGAGTTCGTTGGGCGACACCCATAATGCTCTCCAGCATAGCGGCGACATCCGGCGCGGCGAGCTGAAAGTAGCGATGCCGGCCCTGCGCCTCGACGACCAGCAGATCCGCATCCAGCAATTTCGCCAGGTGCGAACTGGCGGTCTGTTTCGTGATATTGGCCTCGGTCGCCAATTCAGTTGCGGTCAACGCTTCACCACGCATCAGGGAATTCAGCATGGCCGCACGGGCTGGATCTCCCAGCAGTGCGGCGATTTCAACGAAGCTGGGCGCGTCTTTCATAGTTCGATGGTAGTCGAACCATAACTGCCACACAAGCGGCTACACTGTGCACTACCCTCCACTTTGAAAGGCGCTTACACCATGAGTATTACCTGCGTTATTCGTTACCAAATCGAGCCCACCAAACAGGCCGAGTTCGCACAATACGCGCGCACTTGGGGGCAATGTATCCCCGAGTGCGGCGCGGAACTGGTCGGATACTTTGGTCCCCACGAAGGCTCCGCTACAACGGCTTACGGCATATATCACCTGCCGAATCTGGCGCACTATGAGGCGTACCGGGCACGGTTACGAGAGCACCCTTTGGGACGCGATAATTTCGCTTTTGCGCAGCAAGAGAAATTCATCCGCCGCGAGGATCGTCTGTTTCTAAAGCTGGTCTCCGCACCCCATACCGAAAAGGTGCAACGATGATCGCTGTCATTTTTGAAGTCTGGCCTAAAAACGATTACCTCAACGAATACCTCAATACCCCGATGGAGTTGAAAGCCACCCTGGAATCGATTCCCGGTTTTATCTCCGTGGAACGCTTTCAAAGTCTGGCCGAAGAGGGAAAGTTATTGTCGGTGAGTTTCTTCGAAAGCGAGGAAGCCGTACACGCGTGGCGGAACACCCTCGAGCACCGCAAAGCGCAGGCGCTGGGGCGCAACAGATACTTTGCAGACTACCGGCTGCGCGTCGCCGAAGTGATCAGAGACTACGGGAAAGCGGCCCGAGACCAGGCACCCACCGATAGTCGTGAGCGGCATGGCTAGCGCGTTGAGTTGCGATCGGAGTCGCTTGTCGGACGTTGATCTTGAGGTAATGTAAACACCTAACCGATTGTGAACCCCGGCCGGATGTACGTAGCGCTAAATCCCCTTAGACGCCATAGTTCGCATCGAACTCGCCATTCAGCGTGAAATGATTTTGGATGATCGCCGGTCTCGTCGTTTAACCCTGAGCAATTACGCCAGGTGTATACAGCAACACTGAGTTCTGTATACGTGAACCGTAAAACTTACTGTGAACTTAACGATTGGAGATTGAGCAAAATGAAAAAGCTAAACAAGACCCGCAACGTACTTTCCGCGACCGCTTTGACGGCTGTGCTTTCCGCTGCGCTGGTGACTTCACCGGTAATGGCCGGAGAGAACGACACCTACAAAACGATCCACAACGGTTACTTGAGCGAATACCAGGTCAACCCGAACGACGTGGTCGCCTCTTCCGGCTCCCGCTTCAGCGCCGTGTCGGCAGAGAACGAGACTTTCGTTACCATTCACAATGGTTGGCTGAGCGAAGTGGAATCTCAGAACGATGGCTCGAAGATCGTCGCCATGTCCGACATCCACGGCTCGGACGCCTACTCGGGCGCGAAGCGCAAAGACTGGCTGAGCAACACCGGTTTCTATCAGTAAGTAATCGGCACCACAAACAAAGGCGCCGTCTTTCAGACGGCGCCTTTTTGTTTACGATAAAAAGTGGAAAAGCCAAACGCTAGCTCAGCGATTCACTCACCCGCATCAATCGCGCTTTAACCTCTTCCGCGAACGGTTTCATATCGTCGCGACCAACGATAGAGAGCATCACTTCGGGGTCGACAAACAGGGCACTGAGACTGCCATCATCCTCTTCGCGCACGACGACGTTACAGGGAAGCAACAAACCGATATCCGGTTCCGCATCGAGCGCCTGGTGAGCCAACGGCGGATTACAGGCACCCAGTATCTTGTAGGGGCGGCGATCCACACCCAGCTTCTCTTTCAGCGTCGCCTTGACATCGATCTCCGTGAGTACGCCGAATCCCTCCTCCTTCAGCGCTGCCGTTACGCGTTCGACCGCGTCGTCGAATCCACCTTGAACCGTAACCGAAAAACCGTACATGATGTGCAACCCTCTTTGTCGATTAGCAGCCCTTGTCTTCGGGATCTATTGCATGGGCTGAGTGATAGTGAACGCACCGCGGATATCGCCCTTGCGGTAACCGCGCGCCTTGTCCGTAGGATAGAGCTCCGCCAGTTTTTCCTCCACCCCGCCATCGATGGTTCCACCGTGACACTTGGTGCAGACCTCGGCGGTGGGAATAGCCTTCATGTAGCGGAATTCACGCGTGCCGTTGCGCTCTACGATCTCTGCATATTCCATCTTGGCAGGGTCTTCGCCCGCACGCTTACGGGCATCGAAATCCTTGAGTACGCTCTCTTCCCAGGCATCGGGGGCGTTGCTGGGATTGCGCAACTTCAGGCTCGTCCGCGCAACCCGCCACCCCTTCTCACCAGAAACCTGCTTGGCAATTCCGAGCGCCTTCATGTTACAGATCTGAATCGCGTGCCGGGGACCACCCGCTTTCATGGCGCCCACCAGTTCGCCCTTGAGCGAACCGAAAAAGCTCTTTACCGCCATGCGACTCGCTTGTGTGCGATCCTCGATCTCGCCGGCATGGGTCGCCGGAATCCACGCTGCTGCCAGCAACGCACCAAGTATCATTAGATTTTTCATAGGCCAGCCTCCTCTCGAGGAGAGTCAGCTTAGTGAAATCCTACGGATTGGAAACTACCTCGCTTGGGAGATAAGCGAACTAGGCGACCCGCGGCATTTGCCACACTTCACCGGCGCGTTCGAGAACGAAGTCGCGAAACACCTGTGCGACTGGGGAGAGGCGTTTGCCCTTGCGGTGCACCAGGAACCAGTTACGCATAATGGGGAATCCGGCCACATTCAGCACGACGAGACGACCCGCCTCCAGTTCGAGTTCCAGCGTATGCAGCGACACCACGCCCAGGCCCATCCCTGCCATCACCGACTGCTTGATCGCCTCATTGCTGGTCATCTCCATCCCGTATTGCCAGCTGATCTCTTTCTTGCGGAAAAACCGCTCCGTGGCGCTGCGGGTACCGGAGCCCCGTTCGCGCACTACAAAGGTCTCGTCCTGCAATCGTTTCAGTGGGATGCGCTTACTGCCGGTCAGGGGGTGATCGGGAGCCGCAATCACCACCAGAGGATTCTCCATGAAGGGTTCGGACTCGAGATCGTATTCTCCGGGCGGTTGGCCCATTATCGCCAGGTCGGTTTCGTTATCCATCACCTGACGCAGTACGTTTTCCCGATTGGTGAGATCGAGGCTGATGGTGACCCCTTCGTGCTCCTTGGCAAAAGCGGTGAGCAGGCGCGGCGCAAAATAGCCCGCGGTACTGGCCACCACCACCTGTAACCGCCCACGGCGCACGCCCTTCATGTCCTCGACGATCTCCTCCGCCTCCTTCAACTGGCGGGAGACCGCGCGGCTGCAACGAAGCATCTCTTCGCCAGCATCGGTAAGAAACAGGCGCTTGCCCAACTGTTCGAACAGAGGCAACCCGACATTCTCCTCCAACTGCTTGATCTGCATAGAAACGGCGGGTTGGGTGAGGAAAAGCTCTTCGGCCGCGCGGGTGTAGCTCAAGTGCCGGGCGACGGCCTCAAAGACGCGCATTTGACGCAAGGTGACATGCATCTCTCGTTCCCCGGGATGTTTCAGAATGGATAAATTTTACCTTATCCAACTAATCAAAAGAATTTAATTTTATATATGAGCCCCGCAACCTATAGTTATGCCTCAGATAGACGGCGAACGAATCGGGCGATCCCCGGTTCGTGCAGTATCTAAGGGATTACCGCGTCTTCAGCCGTGTTCCATCTGGTTCCCGATTCGGGAGTGGCTGTGGAGTAGCGGTACCCTCCTCTCCGCAGCTGGTGTGTTGGAGGCTCTTCGGGGCCTCTTTTTTTGTTGCTCCCGTCGCAATTACGGCTAGAATACGCGTTTTTTCCTCAGCGACGGACGAACCGAGCCATGAGCGAAACCCCAGACGCACTGTTCGAATCTCTGCTAACCAGCCTGACCCCCATTGCCCGCGGCAAGGTGCGGGACATCTACGACGTTGACGAGAAACACATGTTGATCGTCACCACCGATCGCCTGTCGGCGTTTGACGTGGTACTGCCCACCGCCATCCCGGGAAAAGGGCGTGTGCTCACGAATCTGTCGAACTTCTGGTTCGCGCGCACGGGACACCTCATTCCCAATCACCTGACCGCAATCCCGTTGGCGCAGGTACTGCCGGATGCGGATGAGCGCAATATTGTCGAAGGACGCGCCATCGTCGTGCGCAAGCTGAAACCTCTGCCTATCGAAGCCATCGTGCGCGGCTACATCGTGGGCTCCGGTTGGAAGGAGTACCAGAAGCAGGGGACGGTCTGTGGGATCCAGCTTCCCGAGGGGCTACGCCAGGCCGATAAACTGCCCGAACCGATATTCACTCCCTCCACCAAGGCAGAGGTGGGAGATCACGACGAAAACATCAGCTACGAAAAGGCGGTGGAGCTGATCGGCACCGAGCTGGCCGAGCAGGTCCGCGACATCAGTATCGCCATTTACAAGGAAGCGGCCGAGTACGCACTGGAGCGCGGTATCATCATCGCCGATACCAAATTCGAATTTGGGCTCGACGAAGAAGACAATCTGGTGCTCATCGATGAGGTGCTGACACCCGACTCCTCACGCTTCTGGCCCGCCGACTCCTACGAACCGGGCTGCAGCCCACCCAGCTTCGACAAGCAATTCGTGCGCGAGTACCTGGAGACCCTGGATTGGGATAAAACACCCCCCGGCCCGGAGCTGCCCGCAGAGATCGCCAACAAGACCGGCGAAAAATACGCCGAGGCACTGCACGGCCTCGCCGGCGAGTAGGCACCGTTCCGGCGGCCGTTCCCCCGTCGGGGACGTCAGGAAATGGGGGCGGGGGAAGCCTCACTCGCACGCCGGATCGCAAGAAATCGTCCGATCTGGCGGCGAACGTCTGCGGCGGTCAACGGTCGTTCGCAGCTCCAGTTTTCGAAACGTCGCTCGCAGCGCAGCGCCTCGATCTCGGGGTGATCGGGGGAGGCGAGGCTGAACTCGACACCCACTTTGTAGTGGGCGTCATCGCTGAGTAGCACGCCCCGGGCGGGCGAGCTCGCAAGCCAATCCAGCCGCTCTTCGCGAATACCGGACACCAGGAATCTGCCGACTTCATAGCTTCTCACCTCGCCGCTTCGCGCGTTCAGGTGAAGATCGAGCGAACAGTGCCAATCCCAAACGGTGATCGATCGCGACGGGACTATCCTCCCCCCTGAAACCACAGAGCTATAACTGAATCTGGTGTTTAAAGAATGTGAAAAATAGCGGTGTATCTGGTTGATGGGTAGTCGCCAAACCAATCACTCAACCAACAGGGATACACCGCTATGAAGAAAGAGAATAACGTTGTTGCGTTTTCAGGTCGACAGGAACTCACTGATGGCCTGACTGAATTACTGAGAACAGGGGCAGTTCAGCTGATTCAGCAAGCAGTAGAAGCGGAGTTGGCCGGATTTATGGAACAGTTTTCAGCTCGCTTACTGGAAG
>Ga0209679_1000358_pt1 | contig 17648 bp, 12 predicted proteins | sample WorMetHEROISLAND_4_FD_187408 | JGI IMG/M metagenome (GOLD analysis project Ga0209679, IMG submission 187408) | Marine gutless worms symbiont microbial communities from Max Planck institute for Marine Microbiology, Germany - Olavius sp. 2 HERON... ...
GGCAGGGCCCGAGGCAGGGCCTGGACGAAAATGGCAGGGCCTAGGCCCTGCCTTGTCTATAGCTGGCGCCGCCACTGCCAGCCAGCCCAATCAACTACATCAAACATGTCATTAACGTAAAAGTGTCTTTTTGCTATTGACTAGTCATTTGCCCTAAGTGCTTCAACACTGATGTCTGGATCCCAGAGTGGTCTTTAATCCAGCCTGCAGTCTCCAAAGACTACAGGGTGGAGCAAAAAAGTGGAACATACATGCTTTACGTAGATACTTGCTTAACAGTGGTTTTGTCTTTGTGGATCACTGAAGTAGGGGCTACTAAAACAAAACAGTTGATATTCTTTGCAATTTTGTTAATGTTGGAGTTTATATTAAATAATTTTTGTGACGTCGTTCATGACGTATTTATTAAACATGTTTACGACACCGCTCGTGAAAAACTGTCGACTTTCTGCATACTCATGTACCTGTCTTGATTGAACCTGAAAACTGGCCTCCCAACAGCCCGGACTTGAATCTGGTGAATTACTCCACAGCAGGTTCGAGACATTGAGCGCCTGAAGGACCTTCTGGTAACAAGATGGGAACAAATCAGCCAGGCTTGTATTGATCGAGCATTCGGACAGTTTCAGAAACGATTAGCCTCGATCATTGCAGTGAAGGGCGGCCATGTTGAACATTTTTTGATTAGCTGTATGACTACTGTCGGCGTGTTTCATTAGCTTTGTGTATGTATGTGATGTTTATGATATAACAAATGAAAGTGAAATGTTCTACTTTATTTTGCCCCACCCTGTACTTGCTAACTTCTTGATGTATGTGTGTATGTGTGCTTATGTGTGCAATCACTTGGTACATTACAAAGCGCCTCTGTGCCTTTAGCGCCTCCACAGCTTCACTTAGTGCTGTACAAATGTGTTTATTATTACTGTTATTATTATTATTACCATTAGTATTGCTATTAGGCGGCACTGCTGAAAATGAAAATGCTGCTTATTCCAACAGTGTGTCCATCCGTCTGTCTGTATGTCTGTCACACTCGTGCACCCTGCTAAGCCCGTTGGACAGAATGAGATGCCATTTGGCAGGGACACTCGTGTGGTCCAAGTAACATGTATTACACATGGTCCCCCACTAGAAGGGGAGATTTGGGGATTGGATTGGGTATCAAAACCCCAGTCAAAATTTGCATTGCAAGTTGCAGCCAAACGGTTATGGATAGTTGAATTATTACCATAGACAGTCTACAGGAACGCCCTATCCAACAGTAACATCGCTGACCCCAACGACTTCTCCTCCCCCTATGTGGGGTTGGAACCCCCACTCAAAATCTGCATTGCAAATTGTGGCCTAACCGTTAAATAGTTACTATGGACAGCCTATAGGGACTTAGCAAAGCCCTATCCAACGGTACCATTGCCGACCACATATGACTTTCACTCCTCCCAATTTGAGGCAGAACCCCACTTAAAATTTGCATTGCAAATTGCAGCCGAACCATTACAGATAGCACACTAGTTACTACAGAGAGCCTATAGGATATCAGCAGTGCCATATGCAACAGTAACTTCGCCAACTGCACACAACTTTCCTCCCTCAAATTACATGTTGGCAGCAAATGGCACCTAGTGCCATATGACTTATAAATAATATGACTTTGGCCCTTGTTAGTATTATTGTTCACACACACAGATACACACACACAGACACACGCACGCAGACACAGACAGACACAGCACATTAGAGGTTTCTTTATGTGATATGTGCTACATAAATTCACGTTTTACTTACTTACTTACTTACTCACAGACACACACACACACTCAGTTTTGGTTTAACTGACCCATTTTTGGAGTTACCCCAGGTTAGGTTTGTCCCCAAAAGTAAACTTTTGGCAATTTTGTAGCAGTACTTGTAGACGCCAGAAGCCCTTCCTGTCACCAAACCAACGGCATCAAAGCACTGAAGGAAACGCAGTTGACAGTAAGTACATTAGTTTCAGTAAGTAGGGACCTGACACAATACTGACTGCAACTGATATGTTTAATGTCAACTATGTAGTTTTAAAATTTTGACAATCTGAGTAACTCAAGTCGAAGACAAACACGCAGTTAACTGTTAAAAACAAAAGAGAAGACAAAAAACTGTAAGAATGAAATTACTTGAACGTTGTCACGCAGAGCTTGCAGTGTGACTTGCTTGATGTAACTTGATGAAACATTCAGCACACCAACTCTGCTGTAACCGCACAATTCACTGTACTGTGGAACCTACACAGCAGCACAGTACATCACCAAATCATCGTTAAATACATATACACACAAACTCACAAAGAAGACAAAATTAAGCTGCAGACCAACACAAAAGAGTAAGCAAGCCAGCAGTTGAGAATAAACACCTTGAGTGGAAAATATGGAAACGTAGTGATGACACTGAGTGGCGTGTAAAGTACTGAGACTGGGCCAAGTGCATCAACAGCCTGCAACAATAACAATCAACAACTACTAGCAACTGTCAATCACAGAACAGAAGACGAAACATACACAAATTAAACATTCACAGATACAGGTTGGCTTACCTGCTTAGTGCTTACTTACGGGCCATAAAGATCATTAATAAATAACAGCATCTAGTTAACTGTTACAAAAATTCGAACCGACCACTACGTCGGGAAGAAGATGAAATGCAGCATCAACTGTGAGGAATGTTGCTCCTCTACGTCTGTTAAAAATTCCATTTCTTGCATAGTTCTAGAAATGGAATTCCATTTCTAAAACTATGTAAGATGAAACAATTGGCTCTTTCACTGTTTGCAAGAACCTTGCAGAAGTTTTTCTTGCATCTGCTTGACATGGGCCAAAATGATACAGTCTCAGCACTGAGCAGTCAAGCTGTCATTTGCATATATGTGCATCATGAATATTCATACTTCCAGATGTACTTTGATCGGGGCAACTGAAAACGCGGGAGTGGAAAACGTGGCACGGTCAAAAATGCGGGGGTGGAAAACGCGGGAGTGGAAAACGTGGCACCACGTAGCAGGGTTGGAAAATGTGGGAGTAAGTGACAGCGATCAGTGAGTGTTGTAGTATCTGGAAAATGTAAGCAGCTATACCAATATGAATACATGAATGGGGAATATTTGTAGAAAAAATCTCCAATGAATTTGACCATTGGTTTATAGCAAACCATTGTTACCACGCCAAGCGTCGTAAAAAACAGGCAACGATCGGACTTTGTTGGTCAGAATTTTTTTGTATTTTCCTTTTATTGCAAACAGTGGTAAAAGTGGGCCGGCACTAGCCGGTACGGAGAACCGGCTGGTTATGTAAGCGTTCCGGCTGGTCATCTGAGCGTACCTGCTAATCTTGTATGCGTTATGGAAGCTATTTGATTAAAAATGGTTAGGACAACATACATGTAACAACGGTAACAACATGTGTTTGTTAATAGCGATTCAATGTTGTGTTGTGCCAGTTTGACATTTTGTTGTGTGACGGGCTGACGGCGTTCTTACATTGTCAACAGTGTTTGACTTTTCACTGACTATTCACCATGCTTTCATATACCACATTATAGGCACGATGCCCGAGTGGGTGGCTTTCAAATACGGATGCTTTGGGTTCTGTAGAACAAGAGTACCGCCTGGTCTCGTGGTCCACTTTTACCACTGATTGCTAGACAAGCAACGACATCATGTCTAATCAAAATGCACAAATACAAAGATACATATACGAAATGTACAGTACACAGACGTGTTCACTATGCAAAATAAGTGTTAAACAGCAGTGCAAAACCGACAAAGGATCATAACAATAACGTCATGTGTGCATAGCGTCATTAACAAAAAAACGCGCACCACCATGTGTATAGCTGCACGGCAAACCGGACAGCAGGAAACAATATCAGCAACGCACAGTGCGCAACTATCGAAGCCAGCGTGTCCATACGGTACGAGTGAGAAACCCTCGCGTGGTGCCAGACACACCTCGCAGCAGTCGTCAGTGGCTGCTGCAACTGTCTCTGGCGATTCTGATGACTCTGACGTTGTCGCTAGTGATGCCTCGTACGTTTCGTCCAAAGCACATTCCACTCCCTCCTTTTTCCACTTCCACATTTTCCACCCGTCATTTGGTGCCACGTTTTCCACTCCCGCGTTTTCAGCGCCCCCACTTTGATCTAACATGTACCAATCAAAAATGTATTTTGGATGACAATCAATCAGTGCCGTTACTTAATGCCCCCATAAGATTTTTCTTGTGGCCTCCTGCCTTGCATTCACCTTTCACAGGTTGTTTCTTCTTCGCTTCTAAAACGTACTTATGCTAATTATCTGCTTGTTTGCAGCCACTTGCAAGCTCTGTTGTCGCCACAGCTGCCGTGCTCTGGGCATTAAAGGTGGCGCTGCATAAAAAATAATTCCAGATTTTCTCATCGTCTTCAACACTGAATGCGACTACTATACTGTGTCCATTTGAGGCCATCATAACTATCAATGTGTCTTATAAAGATATCCTGGTTAGCTAGTTTCCACACATGCTGATGCATGTACTGAGGGCCAAAATCATAGAAACCCAACTATAAGACCTGGCCGTCTTTTAGACAAAGTTGTTTGCATGTATATGCTAAAAACAGACTATATTAAACGCAAATTATCAACAGTACTAACTTACCAAGTCGTCCTTAACACGGCTATCAAAATATGCAGGAAAAGTAACGCTGCAGATGTGGGAAACATCGAGCAAGTCAGCTGAGCTGCTCAACACTGCAGCTTCACTGCCAACATCTATCAGAGCAAACACACAACAGTGCAGCATAAGTCATTTTAGTCCATCTCTCTTTATGTGCAGCAACCAACGATAAACAAACAATTAGTTGGTCATCATCGTCCTCAGTACATCTTTGTAGAGTTAAGACACGGGTTTTGTCTCCTACATAATGTAACAACGAGCCCAATCAGTTACTACAAACCTTAGCAGTGTTGAGCATTAGTAAGCCGACAATATCATTGAAGTCCACGAACTAGTCTATGGGCAAAACACTAATTTACAACGTGAACAGCAACAGATAACAGGATGGAATTATTCACAGAAGGTACACGTCACATACCAGTTAACATTAACAAAAAGAACAGTAGGCCCCTACCGGAGTCTTCGCATCTGACGCCACATTGTAAGAAACGCTGTAAAGCTTTCAATCGCGGCAACATACGTCGGCAAATTATTACCTACAGTTGTCATAAGCACAAGTCGATTGACTTTCGCTTCATAAATATACAAGAGGCTGTCAGTTAATGTAGATATGACAGCACAGCACAAGCTAAAAGTTGTCAACTTGTCCCACCTTACCACCATTTAGCACGCTTGCTAAGAGAGAACAATTAAGAAATTCTGGTTGACACTTACGCATGGTTTTTGAAACTCGAGTTATGCCGAGAATCTCAAGTTATTCCCGGAACAAGAAACAACAGCGTTTTAGCAACATCAAATCTCAGGTTATCCTCGGAATAACTCGCCCAAAGTTATCACAGGCAATGGTGGGATAAACTCGGAATAAACTCGGGACAAGAAAAGATGGCCACTCACTTTGACGATGAAGATGACAATTTGTGGGAATTGGATGAGTCGTACTTTATTCCCACCAAGGTGTTCATACCAAGCCGTCGTGCCATTCCATTAACAGATTTGGATGAAGTCGAGTTTTGCGCACGATTTCGAGATTCTGATGTTTCGTAAACAATTTGGCATCCATGGCAATGAAACTGATACTAAGCTCCACAGACATGTATATTGATGTCTATGCTAAGCTTGCTGGTCATGACCTAACATAAGGAAATTATGCCAAACGATAAACAACCTACGCCAGGTCACGTGGCCATGTTGACAAATGAGATGCATGTTTACAAATACTGCCAAGTTATTCCAAAAATAGTTATTCTGAGAATAGAAAGCATTGCTAAAACGCCAAAACTTAACCTGAGGATAAACCTCAGAATATCCTCTGATCTCAGAATAACTAATTTGAGGTTTATTCTTCGTTTCTAAAACCGGGCAATAGTCTTACTGCCAAAAGACTAAGAGTCCTGGGGCTAGTTTATGGTGACTTTATCCTGCTAACCCTAACCCTCTCAACAAAATATCAATATGCTATGCACAGATTGACAGATAACAGATTTACTGAAAATAGTCCCAGGTGTTAGCTATGACGCAAAACACGATAACTGTGAGGCACGAAAATATATAATACAAACTGCTCAAACTTTACTAGTAGTACTTAGAAAACTACAAAACTTATGAAAAGTAACTGATAGCAAAAGAGCTTTGTCACACATGCCACAAATGGTGTTGTTGCATGAGTGTGATACTGGATGAGTGCAAAATTCTTGCAGCATACCTGGGCCGGGCCGCATCAGAAAATAACTCTATACTCATATTCTGCTACATCAGTAAACCAACGCATTTCACGAAGCGATCAGAGTTCTAAGACATGGGGTATGTCAGGGGGTGCAGCTGATGTCATAAATCTGCTGCCGCTGAGTGGCAGCACTGTTGACATTGGGCAGCGGTCTACCCTGACACTCCGCTGCCAGAAGCGTAAACAATATGGCAGTTAACTTAGAAATTATTTAGAAATAATTTACTTATGATAATTAGAAAGAACTTACAAATAACTTAGGCCTTAGATCTTAGCTTCAGAAGGGTTGGTAATTAAGTCAAGGTCGTGAGTGGTGAGGATAGATAGATAGAAGCTTGAGAGTAGGGTAGTCAGCGATAGACATGAGAAACTCTTGAAAATAATGCACAGACAAAGTAATTACAGGTCTTAGTTGACTCATTCATCCAAAGATAATTTCCGCCATCAAGTTCACCATCAACAATTTCTCCCCCTTTCGTTCCAAAATAACATGCTGAAAAATACAGACCACGCCCTCTTTTAAAAAGTAAACAAACTACACCAGCAGCAAAGTTAGCGTCTCAGTCGTCTGCTGCCGTGCTGCCGGCAGCTGCTGCGTAATATCAACCAGCAGCGGTGTGTCAGTCCACGCAGCTTAGACATCAGCTGCAAAAATGCCAGCAGCAGCTGCGCCCCTGACATAACCATGACACTGATAAACCACACAGTTAGGAAAACAAGAAGACAAAAACGTACTCGCCACAAAGATATGTATTTACAGCTTGCAGAACAGAGTCACAGAAGCAAAGTATAAGACAACAACAGTTAATTAACGTGTTGTCACCAGCAGTGCAACTAACTGCAAAACTTAATAAAAACCTTTCTAGCAGCTTGTTGGAAACGTGTCAGAACTGCACATCTTGACGCCCACATGTCATTGACGTAAGGGTTAAAACTCGCAATTAATGGTGCAACCTGTAAACACGGCACACGGTTAAAACTGTTGAAAATTTTTTAAGTTGCAAAGCTACTTCTCTTAAGACGTGTACTGATTGAATCAGCAGGGAATATGTGTCACTGGCATGTTGTGAGAAAGACGGATTCAAGATTTTTGTGATATGACTTGCTAATGTTAACCTCATCAACATGCTATGCTACCTCAGTAGTCATCCACACCAACAACTACTAACCAGTTTGTTAGTTGATGACAACAAAACTACACACAATACAAACTCAACTTGTTGCCAAACTCAATGGACTGACCACATCCATCATGTACTTGACAAAACTCAACTTGTTGGCATGACCTGTGTAGGCTACTTGACACTGCTGACAATTTCCTTGTGTGCATTCTTAGGAATCACGTTTACTGCACATGGAAAGACGGCATTCAGTGGATAGAAGGCATTAGACTAAACGCTGTATGGCAATGCCTGCCAAACCTGTTATGTTAGACACGTGATTATGTTTTTGCATGCCTTAGACTTTATGACTTACTTGTAACAACGTGATACCAATATTACGTGTTCACTCTTTAGTTTCGCAATATCTAGGAAGGACCAGTAAACGTTTTTGTGGCAATGTAGTAGCGAACCGTTAGTGAACAGATGCACAGCTGAACTGTGTCAATGACTGACAGATATTCAGACAGTAAAATCTTTGCACCACACACACAGCCAGCCTGGTCCCATGTGACGATGCAGCTGTTGAACATCTCTGAACTTGTATGCTACAGCTGCCATGTCAGTTGCAGAGGTAACAAGAGAGCTGAGATTTGCTGAGCAGTAAGTTAGACAACATTAGAAAGCAGCAAAACCTCGCCAGCATCTCGTCGAGTTTTCTTCATCATCCGTTCAGTCACTCGCCTGCTGCTTGCAGCCTCCTCATCCACATCACCGCGTGACTTCTGTCAACAATCAACAACACAGCATCATCCTCATCCACATCACCGCGTGACTTCTGTCAACAATGAACAACACAGCATCATCCTCATCCGCATCACCGCGTGACTTCTGTCAACAATCAACAACACAGCATCATCCTCATCCCCATCACCGCGTGACTTCTGTCAACAATCAACAACACAGCATCATCCTCATCCACATCACCGCGTGACTTCTGTCAACAATCAACCACACAGCATCATCCTCATCCGCATCACCGCGTGACTTCTGTCAACAATCAACCACACATCCTTCACATTTCAACAGTTCACTCATCTCAGCTTCAACAAAACTTTATTTCTGCAGTATCATCTACAGCCGATTTTGCATTAATCAGCACGTCTTCCACGTTTGCCGTAGACAAAAACCTCTAAAGTCTCAAAGGAAATCTTTTAGGATTGCTGAAGCAGATATTAGGTAGCCGGATGCCATTGTTGATGCCTACCCACTTGTGTCATAACACTGAAGAAGTCTCTGCATTATTGACTATTAAGTAAATACCAAAAAGTACATAATTCTTTCAACTATCTATCCACAAAGTTTTAAGCTGGTAGATAAACATTAAGCAATTGCAATATGGGCCTAACATTTTAACGCTTGTGCAGTAATAACAAAAGTGTAGTTCATAGAGGTCAGTGACTACATAAGTCAAAATATATGACTGCCAACTTATTTATGATACTGATAATATGACAACAGTTTAAGAAACACAAAACAATATGCACATTGCACAATGTGCACATGTCTGTCTCAACATATGCTGTTTATATAAAACTTCTTTCTTGGGCCAGAACTTCAGCAACGTTGTATGAGATGAAGGCTTTGTGTTGTCAGATATCACTGCTGATACTGACCTATCATGAGTGACAGGCACATAAACCTGTTACAGTCTGTCAGACCTATCAGGACTTGCACATAACCGTTACAGTCTGTCAACACTACGTACCAGTTGCAGGATATGAGCCCAGCAGTTGGTGCAAAGTGACAGCTGTTCTACAGTAGCCACTAAACACGTGTAATTAATCACATTAATACACTGCAGTTCTTACCTTGTATATTTTCCAGTCAATGATTCTATCCTCCAAAACTTTGGCCTGCTGCTCAAATGAGGCTGCAAAGTCGCCAAGTTTCACCTGCCAGCGCAACTGGTTCTGCTTTTCTTCACTTACGTTTTCTCGAACAGCAATCTGAAACCTCGTCTCCTAAATGATCACAGACACACACAAGCAGTAACATAACAACAGCTTACCATCACCAATGAGCTTCAACAATGTTGCATCTAACATTACTGTTCTGCACAGTAAGATACAATGACAACGGATTATAATGAAGACTATTTGGGGACAGAAAGCCTGCTGTGGCAACTTAAAGATTCTTTAGTTTTGTGAATCAATTAAGCATCAATAACAAGCAATCAACTGTTATAACAACCATAACATAACTACTGTTATCAGCACTTGAACTTTATCACATCATAGACGAGATTCTCCAGATGTCTTGGTTGGATGTCAGTCATCACGACGTACAAAGAAATAACAACAACGAGACTAGCAGTATATCACTGACCTTCAGCTGGCGACTCACTGGCTCATCAGCACTTGTTTTCTGCAGCACTGAAACAGATAATGCATTAATGATGACAAATCGACAAACTAATTATCTAAAACTAATTGGTTAAGTTCATTAATGCAAAAAATAATTACAACTGAAAAGTCAATGTGTCAAATATTTCATCAATGACTAATCTTTTGAATTTTCCTGCATTTTGGCAAGCTTTCAGTTGAGGTGCAAAGGGTTTAACAGTTCAATTTTGCACCTCCGTTTGTTAAGGGTGAGTCAAATGTTCAGATTAATGTTTGCACGTTTCAAAGTTTCAAATCCTTTCAACAGGTTCCCTTGCAGCGACAAGTCTTCTGTGATAGTGACAACTAGAGCTGTCAAATTAATCGCTCGACTGCTCTAGTGACAACCAATACAGCATTCCAAACTGCTGAAAAGACTGATTGGCAGCCAGCTACTACAATATCTCAAGGAAAATGGTCTGCTTCCCGATCTCCAGTCGGCGTATCGAGCGCACTATTCGAAGGAGACAGCTCTGCTCAAAGTCCTAAGTGACATAATTCTGGCTCTGGACTCAGGCAATCTGGCGATGCTTAACACTTCTCGACTTGTCGACCATATTCGACAGCGTAGATCACGAAACGCTCCTGTGGCATCTACAGACGCCATACAGTCTAGGAGGATTTGTATTGGATTGGTTTAGGTCGTACCTCAGCGGTTGCATACAACATGTCCATTCAACCATGTCCAATTCTACACCATCCGAGCTATTGTACGGAGTAGCTCAAGGTTCGGTCCTCGAGCCAATCTTGTTCCTCTTGTACACTGCTGATCTTCTGCAGCTGATCAAGCGTCACAACCTCATTCCACACGGATATGCAGACGACACTCAGACATGTGGGTTTTGTCAGCCTTCTGACGCTGACGACCTCTTAGAGTGTGTCTGTCTGTATTGACGATGTGTCTCTATGGACGACGGCCAACAGGCTGCAGTTGAATCACTTGAAGACCGATGTCTTATGGTGTGCGTCCGCACAGCATCAGTGTGTGTGTGATTCCTGTCGGACCAGTCCGCATTGGCAGCACCTCGGTCCTACCAGTGTCATCTGTCCGAGACCTGGGAGTCTACCGATTTTGCGATAACTTACGTAAATTACAACCGATTTTAACCATCTTTTAACTGTTACAACAAGAAATGACGCATAAAAGTAAAATTACGCCTGTCACCTCACCTTTTTTCTGTAACCTCCATACCTAGCAAAACACACATTACTGCTAATATCAATTCTACATTTTCGAATGTGTAACATTCTAAAGTTACTCAAAACAGTTTAGTAGTACTTATTCCATACTTGCTTACTTATTCACAGCAATGCTTTATGACGACACTATTAACGTCATATTGTGTTTATCGGTAATGTTGTGTGGTTTAATGGTTTTAATCATTTTACATGGTTTAATATGGACAGAATAATGAATGATCGCCGCTTGATTAAAACCATTAAAACAGAAAACATTAACATAAATGCAATATGACGTAATAGTGTCATCACAAGGCATTGCTGTGAATAAATAAGCAAGTATGGAATAAGTACTACTAAGCTGTTTTGGGTAAACTTTAAAATGTTACACATTCAAAAATGTAGCCCGATATTAGCAGTAGTGTGTGTTTTGCTAGGTAGGGAGGTTACAGAATAAAGGTGAGGTGGCAGGTGTGGACCACCCTGTACATTAACACTGACCTCACCATGAAGACCCACATCACTAATACCGTCGGAGTGTTTTTCGTCGTTGCATCAGCTCCGTAGTGTACGGCTGCTTTGTTGACCTTGGTCCGTGCCCTTGTGGTATCTAAAGTCAACTACTACAACTACTGCTGGTATTTCCAGAAGTTTGCAGAATCGGCTGCAGTTGGTACTGAATGCCGCTACTCGGCTAGTATGTTCAGCTAAGAAGTCAGAACATATAACCTCATTGCTTCGGGAACTCCACTGGTTGCGAGTTCCTGAGCGCATCCAGTTGCAGTTATGTGTCCTGGCTTACCGCTGCGTGCACGGCACAGTGCCAGCTTATCTAGCCGACGGCCTCCAGCTGACTGTCAACATACATGCACGCCGTCGTCTGCGCTCTACCAACACCACGACGCTGCTGGTGCCATCGACACGACGTTCTTCCCTTGGCGACCGGGCGTTTCCGGTGGTGGCAGCTCCAGCTTGGAACAGTTTGCCACCAGCGATAAGAGCCGCCAACTCACTGCTGCAGTTTCGGAGACAGACAAAAGCACATCTGTTCCGACTGTCATTCTCTGACTGATCGGAAGCCATTGCTGCATTTCATGAACTGCTGACAGTCTGATATTGCAGCGTTCAATACACGTTTTGCATAAATTCTGTAAAGTGCCCCTGCAACGTCCTTGCTGTGACAGTGTCACTTTAATCTTTGTATTTTTAATAATAATAATAATAATAATTGCAATAGTAATTCAATAAGCTAAAACAAAACAGAATTATCCACTTCTGTATCGCAAGGAATCGTTCCATAAACCGTAAATATTTAAGTTCATTGGCTAAAAAGCAATTATCAAAGCCCAGTATAGCACAGCATTACAGCACAAACACTGACAGTCCAAAATGTCTGTGCAAGCAGCTAGAATAATGAGAGAATTTGAGGACCGCTAACAAGCAATTCAATAAACATAAAACTAGTGTATTTAGCGGTATGTTAGATGACAAATGTGGTTTATTCACCAACTTGCATCTCTGTACTGTGACAACACACTATACACTATCCAGCTGTGCATTCAACTGCAGGTGAAACAAAGATCACCACATAATAATACCTTTCTGCATCTGTTTCACATTCAGCCATCCACGTTTCTGAGTGAGGACAAAATTAACAGCATGTGGAGTGTCCAGATGATGTGGGATGACCAAACCATCTCTTATCATTAACTACAATTCAACAGTTGCTATCTGTACCACTGCTACAGCATGCAACAGATTATAAAATCATGCATCTCGTTTTGTCTGTCGTCACTTATGTGGTTCAATTTTTACTCAATTTTGCTGAAAATTTTGCACACAGGTTAAGGGCCTGAAAAGTAAGAATACTTTCATTAGGGGTCAAAATACAAAATACCCCTTCTCCTATTTTGACCAAATTTTTTGGGGGAAGGTCTGAACACCATTGTAATGAGGCTCAGAGACTGACTGTGGCACCCCGATTCTCTTCTGAGACTTTGGCGCTATATAAATCACTTGCTTACTTACTTACTTACTTAATGGCTCACATGATGCACCTTGGGGAGCCGCTATATACCAAAAGTTGAAAATGCTACAACCCCTATTTTGACACCAAAAGTTGTACTACAACCCCCATTTTGCCACTAAAACACAAAAATGGGCATCAATGCATTTTCAACGGGAATATGCTTGGCAGCAACCATTCTATTCTGTTCTCCCTTAAATGAAACAGTTGACAAAATGCAACCATAAAATGGAAATGAGATGATAGGCTAATAAATGTCTTTGTAAAGCAATCTGTTAATGAAATTGCGGCAATCAGTCTTAACAGTCAGAGAGTAAGAATGTCGACGAGGTCAAAGATTGTAGATGTGGTCGGTTTTGTCTGGAAGAAGTTTATGCAGAACATGGTGAGATATTGGGTTGGTTTCAAAAGATCACCTATAAGAAACCACATGTAGTCATCAGTGACTGATGACATCACAGGACCTCAAACGCTCAAGATCATGACCCAAAATCTTTGAGGCTCCATATTCTGGAAAACATGCGACATAGACGGTCGATCTAAATTGGCCATCTATAGGAAAAAAATATATACGGACAGTCCAGTGGTCATGTGACCGATGACGTCATATGACACCAAAAGGTCAAGATCATGGACGGGTGTCTGTCTACAAACAGGTAAATCATCTCGGTATGTAACCAACAACCACCCAGGTCAACTCTGCCTTCGTCCCTCTGTGGCAGGTAAATCAAGCTGTCTGACTGGCTGGAGTTCACTTGTGGCAGGTGGCAGGTAACACTGTGTGATCGCATATGGCAAGTGATGCCCCGTAGCTCTGAGATGGGTTCCCGTGAAGAGCTATACACACTTTAACCTTTAACTTTTGAAACTCACTAACAAAAGACGCATTCTTGGCATGTCCTCTACCAGATAGAATAAATTCAATCACCCTGTTGTAATCACACAAACAGAGGGTACCCCAAAACTCACTTTTGCTGTTATGGCAAAAGTGATCCGCCCATTAATGGAAATAATTTCAAAGTTCTGCACCAACACAATTCATGTGCACATCGATTCACATGTTCACGAAAAGTTTGGTAAAAACTGCTGAAGGGGAAGAGACCAAAACGATGCATGGTACTCAGGACAAAAAGAAGCTTTGAGGCACTTTCCGCTGCTACTAAGCAAAGCCACTACGGCAGTTCTGTAAAAATTCTCCTGGGTTAATCTATCCTGATCCATCATCCACTTGCCACATTTCCTCCAAATCGATCCAATTTAAAGGGGATATGATATGACACAATAATGTGTAACGTATGTAAAAACATGACCAAAATAGAAAATTAACAAAAAATAATCAAAAATTAAAACTGACTATAGCAGGGTCAAAAGTCAGTCCAGTGGGTACATGGAAAGGATTTGTGGAACAAGTAAGTTTTGAGCCCTGAATGAAAGAGTGAAAGAGAAATGGATACTAAGATAGATAACAATGAAAAAGATGAAATGACGTCTGGAAAAACAAGATGACAGTGGAGGTAACTGATCAGGAAAATAAGGCTGCTTAAAGGAAAGGGAGAAGCATAATTAAAATAAGCAATTTGTGATTTTTAATCGGAAACTGGTTGATGGTCGACACAAGATAACAACAGATGAAGAGTGAGCTACAGCAAGGCTGAACAGAGATCAAGCTGTAAAGATGTTCAGGTCGAGTGGCGGCAAAAATTTTGTACATAAGATAAAAAAGTTTGTATTCAATTCATTTATTTATTTGAAGCCAGTCAGATATTTGAGAATAGGAGATAAGTGAAAAAATTTAGGGCTTTAACTAAAGCAGGAGCAAAACTACACTTGAAAAAGTGTCTCAGCTTCAATATAAAAATGGCCTGAAGCCTATTGGCTTCTTGCCAACAATAATAATATTCACACTTGCCTTCTTTTTCCACAGTTACTCTAAGTTAGGTTACTCTAGTTTAAGCTGGTCCCCAAAAGTAAACTGTTGGGAACTGTTGTGGGAGAACCTTTACAGGCTGGATGTCACCCAAGCAACAGCATAAAAATACACTTATACAGCACCAGCCATATGTTGCAAGCAAATAACTTCATCAAGCTTTGTGACTAGGCACTTAAACAGCTCTCTTGCAACAAACCGGGGAAACCGCTATTCAATTCTTGACAGATTCCTGATACGTTAACAGACAAGCAACAGCTTAAGACTTTATATTTCAGACCAAATTTTAATTTTAATTTAGTAACTACTTCTTATGAATACATACAATGTAATAAAAGAGCATCAAAGCAGACTGTGATGTCACCTGTGATGTCACCTGTGATGGCTGTTCCACTGATGCCGATAACTGAGATGGCTTTGTTTTTCTGTTGCGGAGACGAGCCAATGGACCAATGGAACACGGATCCAGTAAATCTTCTGTCCTCAGCTCTGCCTGCTGCTGTGCAGACTTCTCTCTGTGATTGTACAATACACACAACTCATAAATACTGACTGACAAATTATCAGTCAAAACAACTAATAGAGAATCTGCAGATATTAATGCAACATAATTGACATCACAGACGGATCATTCTGATCATGTCAGTAACAAACGAGTCTCAGAATTAATTCCCCGGCGAAGTGTGCCTCACAATCGCTACCCTCTAAATGACAAAATTTTGAGGGAGCAGAGCTCCTCAGCACTGAGATATGACCATTTGAAAAATTTTTATAGGGTGGACAAAAACAGTCAACAACCTTTTTGTTAGTAGGCCAAAGTAAACAAGTGTGTGTAGTTTTCAATGCAATTAAATTCCAACTGATGATATCTTGTTCCATTCTGAAGTTATATGCGATCAAGTTCAGACATTTGTCATCTTGTTCCATTACGTAGTTACTCGCTATCAAGTCGGAAGTTGTCCAAAATCAGGTGCTAAATTTTCTTGTTTTGGGCCTCAAATTTTAGGGGTAAAGGATCCCCAAATTTCTACCCCATTTCTCAAATTACACTCTCTTCCTAAAATGCAGGAAGTTCGGTAGCAATCGGCTACCTCCAAGATTACGTGTGAAAAAGAAAAAGAAAAAACATCAGCAGCAAAAGATAATGGCCTGTCCTTCCTATCATAACAGCAGCCATAATAAGGAAGAAATAAGAAAGGACATAAGAAAGTAACAAATAGAATCACAGAACCGAGGACATAACTGCAGATGTCACATTTCAAGACTCAAAAGCATGTGGTAGACCAAAGACAACAATAGTTCCTGGACTAAACTCCAACTGGAGCAAACAACAAAACGACCAGTGGAGTGAGACTGTTTGTACATGGTGCATCTAACCATCTACCTCGGGGTGCTTGAAGACAAAATTTTATAAATAAATCACTTACCAATGCAAAATGCACATTAAACTCAAAAACAAACTTCAAGACAAATGGTATAAATACTTAAACTGCAAAGACCTGGAAACTCCTGGAGCGGACTGTCCAAGAACCGTGCAGACAAGTGGCTCAGACAAATACTGTGATATTGTCAGCTGTAATTTTGCTGTAGCCGTCTGAAATGACGTCGGACAGAATACAACGGATATATCAACTTCATCATTTGCTGGTACAATACCTTCATATACACACCCAACACATATATGTATATATTCCACTGTAGCATTTTGTGATCTTGGCACTGTCTACAAACACGAACTTACAGATACCATGGCAACTCCAGCTTCATAAATCTTATCCTCGTGTCAAATGACAGTGAATTTCTGGACTGATCTTACGTTTCTTTAAACTTACTGCATCAGAAAAATGCTCTCACGTTTTTGAAGAACATCAAAGTCATACCACAGAAGTTCTATCGCATGAGAGATGAAGCGTTCTAATGTCATGCAAGTCAAATCTCTCGGCATGATTACTGACTGACATCTGTTCATCATCGGGGCGTGCAACTACCAGACCCACACCCTGGGCCACATACATGTATGCAAATACTTCACTACTAAGACAGCACAGACCAATGCCTGTGATTCACTGCTGTTGCTCAATGGCCCTAAGCAACGCCACTTGGTCACTAGGTCATCTGTAAGCAGCAGATATGTGTCAGCACCAAGTTGCTATTGAATGCCAGACACCAGTGTACGCTGCTTGTGCAACAGCACATTCAGCACAAGACAGCGCTTATCACATTCTGTTCTGCTATACCATGATGACTTGTTACAGCACAAAGTGACGACGTGGTCGCTGCAGTCCACAGACACTCCACGTCTCTTTGTGCCGATAATGTGCACTGACTAATTGCAAATTGCCAAACAAGCATTCAGTGTGGCAGCTCTGAACGCATGGAACTCACTACAGATGACATTTGTGCTATCAGCCAAGAAAAGATCCGATGTGTCCACTGTAATGATATAGGCCTATAGCATCAGAACTGTAGCCCACAGCCTATAGGCCTAGCACGCAGCAGCCGCAGCAGCGGCAGCATTAGTTAGTTGAGAGTCTGCGAGTGACCGGCGTAGTGTAGAGTCG
>Ga0209679_1000360_pt1 | contig 17561 bp, 10 predicted proteins | sample WorMetHEROISLAND_4_FD_187408 | JGI IMG/M metagenome (GOLD analysis project Ga0209679, IMG submission 187408) | Marine gutless worms symbiont microbial communities from Max Planck institute for Marine Microbiology, Germany - Olavius sp. 2 HERON... ...
TGCATCTTAAGGTACAGCCGTAAATGTAATTCCCGCTACCAGTATCCTCGGCGACCGCCATCGGTTCGACATGGCTGGTGGCTAATTCATCCAAAGTTTTCAAATTGCCGTAGTAAAGCTCCACATCAACTTCATCCGGGCTCAGTTCCGCCAGATTGACTTCGGCCGTCACCTGAAAGGAATCGCCAACACGAAAAGGTTCCTGTGTTTGTCTAACCGGCGGTTTGATCTGGATCTTTTTCCAGTGGGCGCGAAGCCGCTTGAGCTGAGCGGTCAATTTTTTGGCTTCTTCGGCGCTGTTTGCCAGCAGTAAATCCCAGCGCTCCGCCGCCGGATTATAATAGCGCTTTTCATAATCCGACACCATCCGCAAACTGCAAAATGATTCCATGGCCATTTTCATGGAATTTTTCATTTTTTTCACCCAGCAGCCGGGCAGATCACCGTTTTTACGATCATAGAAACACGGGATGACTTCATTTTCCAACACATTGTAAAGGGCCTGGCTCTCTATGGCGTCCTGATAGCTATGATCCTGGTATTCCTCACCGTTGCCGATGCGCCAGCCGCTTTCTTCCGAGTATCCTTCACACCACCACCCATCCAGGATACTGACATTCAGCAAGCCGTTCATGGCGGCTTTCATCCCGGAGGTTCCGCAGGCCTCATACGGTCGCCGGGGGGTGTTAAGCCAGACATCCGCCCCCTGCAGCAGGTGTCGCGCCAGATGCATGTCGTAGTTTTCCAGAAAAATGATTTTGTCGCGAACCGCCGGTTTGCTGGCAAACTGAAACAGGCGTTTGATCAGCTCCTTGCCTTCGTTGTCCTTGGGATGTGCTTTGCCGGCAAAAATAAACTGAACCGGAAATTTCTTATTGTTGATGATCGATTCCAGGCGCTTTTCATCCTGCAAAAGCAAATTCGCCCGCTTGTAGGTTGCAAACCGTCGGGCAAAAGCAATTGTTAACGTATCCTGGTCAAGTGCTGTTTCAACGGCTTCCAGTACATTGCGCGGAGCGTTGCGCCTTTCATATTGATCGACGAGTTGCTTGCGGCAGGTACGCACCAGTCGGGAGCGGTTCATTTCGTGGCCGCGCCACAGCTCTTCATCGTAGATTTCATCGATACGACCGATGTTTTCAGATTTACGGGAACTTAAATACCACTCAGGCCCCAAATAGCGGTCAAAGAGATAGGCGAGCTCCTGGGAAATAAATGTCGGAACATGGATTCCGTTGGTGACATGGGAAATCGGCACTTCTTCCTCGGGCCTCTGGGGCCAGACGTGTGACCACATCCGTCTTGCCACCGCGCCGTGCAGTTTACTGACCCCGTTGCAATAGGCCGACATATGCAATGCCAATATGAACATGGAAAGCGGTGCATCGGCATTTGATCCCACGGGTTGTCCCCAGGATAATATTTCGTCCACTGAAACGTTTAGCTGATCTTCGAGCGGTTTTAAATAGGGTTTGACCAGATCCACTGCAAATTCATCATGCCCGGCCGCCACCGGGGTATGGGTGGTAAAGACCGTGGTTCGCGGAATGATCTCAAGCGCAGTTTTGAGATCAACCTGGTAGTCAGCCATGATTTGAGCCAGCCGCTGCAAACTTGCAAAGGCAGAATGGCCCTCATTCATATGCAAAACCTTGGCCTTTATTTCCATGGCCGCCAGCGCCTGCATGCCCCCGATTCCCAGAAGCATCTCCTGGGCCAGACGAACCTTGTTTTCTCCGGCGTACAATCGTGAAGTGATTTCACGCGAAGCGGCGGGGTTTTCGGCTATATTGGTATCCAACAGGTAAAGGGGGATGCGACCCACTGTTATTTTCCAGAGAATGGCATGAATCGGTCCATCGGGCCCCTGAATCGTAATGGTCAAATCGTTACCCGCTTGATCCTGCACCCGCTCCACCGGCAGGTTATAAATATCGGTTTGCGGGTATTGTTCCTGCTGCCATCCTTCCTGATTCAAATATTGGCGGAAATATCCCTCGTGATACATCAGGCCGATACCGATTAAAGGCAGCGCCAGGTTGGATGCCGCTTTCAGGTGATCACCGGCCAGAATGCCAAGACCACCGGCGAACAGCGGAAGACTCTCGTGGAGACCGAACTCCATGGAAAAATAGGCGGTGATTTCACCGGGTTGAAACGGCAACATCGTTTCACTGACCGGATCCAGAACCAGGCTTTGATACGCTTCTCTAACCCGATCCAGGTGGGCCAGGTAACCGTCATCTTCTGCCAGTTGCTCAAAGCGGTTCTGGGGAATTTTTGCCAGAAATGCGATCGGATTCCGCCCGGATTCCACCCACCGCGGCGGGTCAATCCGTCGAAAAAGTTCAATGGCGTCTTTTTTCCAGCACCACCACATGTTGCGGGACAGCATTTCAAGAAAGGCAAGGTTTTCCGGTATATTCGGATGAACCTGATATGTTTGAAAATTTTTCATGTATTATAATACCTCAATTTCAATTTATAATTAAAACAGTCTGCAACGATCAGTCCGCAAGCTGGTAATTTTGAATGATTAATTAAAGTTCAAAGATAGGGTTCAAATGCAAAAAAAGCAATATGTTCGCCTGGGTTTAAAAGACAATAAAATCCCAAATCGCAAGCACCAAATGTATAAAAGCGAACCGCAGAACTGCAGAATATCGAATTTCGACATTCGCTTTTAATTTTTTCCCTATTTCCCCTGCAATTTAATCCATACCCTTAGCAGTTCACTTGCTCCCCAGGCCTGTGCTTCGCACCCGCGGGGGGTATGGGGAAAATCGCCATCCAGAATTTCCGGGATGTGGCCCACACAGCCGCGGTCCAGTAATTTCACTCCGCTGGAGAGCCAGGCCAGAGCCGTTTCCCGGCTTTCAGCCCCATAGGTCGTCGACCATGCCTCACAAAACGATGGAAACTGCCAGGTCCAGGCGGTACCGTTGTGGTATGCGGGTTTACGTCGGCTATCTTCATCACCACGGTATTCACCCTGGTAAGGATGATGGGGGTCATTTAGCGTGGATCCCTGATGAATGATCTCGATTGGATACGCCACGGGCCTGTCCGCCAGGCTGCGGATGGCGCCCGGTACTAAAAGTGTTTGGCAGGAGGCAAGAATGCGACGGCATAGATCTTTGTCACCGACGGCCCCCAGGGTGATGGCCAGCAACTGATTCGGCCGCAGGGCATCATCAGGGGTTGCCGCCAAGGCAGACTGTCCGGCAGCAGCATGCCGGCAGTCTGAGAGGTACCCAGGGTCATTTTGCCAGAACAGATGAATAATTGAAGATTGAACCTTGCGGGCTAACCGGAGCCATTGATTCTGAATTTCTTCCTGGTCTACCCGGCCCAATAATCGGAGGGCGGCATACCACAATGCCTGAATTTCAATCGGATACCCCTGTCGCGGAGTGCCGGCCGGATGATCGGTGTCCATCCAGGTATAATGTACCGGGCTGAATATCAGCCCGGTTGCGGGGTCCATTTTGATGCCGTTGGGGGTGCCGGTCCTAAATCCATTGCCAATGGACAAAATAATATCGCCCACGGAGCGGCCGCGGCAGTCGGCCTCCAAGAAGCGATCGTTGTTTTCGGCTCGTAATAAATCCTCACAGGCCAGGATAAACCAGAGGGGAGCATCTGAAGTATCGCGGTTGGCGGCCTGGGTGCCCTGGATCATATTCGGCAGCGTTCCCTGCTGTTCAAATTGACCGAATTGTTTCAATATGGCCCGGGCTGCGGCCAATTTCCGGGCTGCGATCAACCCACGCACAAATATCAGTGCATCTCGTCCCCAGTCGAGGAACCAGGGATACCCGGCAATGACGGATTGCTGCTCACCGCGCTGCACCACAAAATCCTCCATGGCCCGGATTAATATATGCTGCAGGCAGTTACGGGTATTTTTTCTGGTTTCAAAGGGTTTGGTATAATGTTCGGCGGCCGGGGGCTTTTGCAAGGCAGCATCCTCCATGGCGTGGGGCATACCAGCTGTAAGGCGGGCCTGTTGATTCCCTTCCAGAGCCACTGAAAAATACCCGGGACTGAATAAGTCTGAATCAGGATCCTGGCCGCGTTGGGCATCAAAAGTCCGATGAACCATATATTGCCATTCCGGTTCCGGAACAAAATCGCCGCAGGATATCTGCATCCTCAGATGATGCTGGGAGTCCGGCCTAAAATCAAATCCCTGCTGATAAGGTCTGACGCGTTGAGGCCAGAGGCCTTCCGGTCCCGTATAAGCTTTAGTGGTGTCATGAAAATTACGGTTTTCAATGTCCGGTCGCAAAATGAGCTGAACCGGCTTGTTATCATCCAGGTGGTCTTCTCTGCCATCTGATGGATGGCGATAAAATGTCATTTGCAGGCCGTTGGCACCGGCCACCATGTTTAAGCCAATGGTTAGCCATATGTTTTCTCCCTGTCCGGTTGGGATATGATAGCGCCAAAAACCGCCGCCAAGGTCACTGACAGCGAAAGCCTCAAGGCAGTCGGTATTTAATGCCTGGGAGTACCCCTGGAATACAAGCCAGGCGCGGCAACGGGTAAACATAATCCAGCGGTCTTCAGGGTATTCCCGACTCATGTTGGCCGCCAGCAGGCTGTCGTAGCGACTGCCCAGCTCAGCCCAGGCTATCGGTAGTTTAAGCATGGCACCGCGTCCGTTGGTTGCCAGAAAAGAAAGACTATTGCGATGAAGATCTGCTTGCTGAAAGATCCGTTTAACCCGAACCTGCTCGGCTCGCGGCAGGAGCAACAGGGGCGCTTGCGCGTGCCGCCCGCCGTCGGGAGTAAATACGGAAAGCCTCAGGCTGTAAGATTGGGCGGATGCGGGTGGATCCAGCGGTGCAAATAAAACAAAAAAAGTTCCATCCGCGCCTTCGATGCTTGCTTCACTGGCCCAGGTCCGTTGATTGCCAATCAGTCGGGCGCGAAATGCATGATCTGCGCGGACATATAGAAAATGGCCCGGTGGTACCATGACTTCACGCCGCAGATCTTGCGGCCACTGCCAGGTGATGACACGGGGTTCCAGGCTGCTGGGATAAAGGTTACGGCACAAATTAAACGGATTTATTTTTAACTGCCTTGCGGCCTGTTCGATATCAAAAGCTGCCAGATCTCCGGTTCCGTGGTAAAAGCTAAATGCCTGCAGCACCTTGGCGTGCAATCGTTGCACTTCAATTTGCCGGGGCAGCCCGCAAGGTTGAGCCGGTAATATTTGGTCAAAATTCAAATCGTCTTCATCCTGGGTAAGGCACAACACCTGTCCAGGTTCCAAAAGACAGCTGTGCAAACCTTCCGATGTCGATACCGCCACCGCGGCTTCAGAAAGAAGATCGATAAATTGCGAACCATTCATTTCTGCCGCCACGGAATCCCAGCGGGCCGTCGTCTGGTTTTCGTCATCCAGGTTGACCACGATCAGCAGCTTTTTATCCGTTGGTATGTGGCGGCGCAGCAGGCAAATATGGTTGCTTTGACCCTGCTGGATCATTTGTAATGCCGTATCACCATGAAAAGCCGGGTGTGTCTTCAACAAATCATTCAAGCGCCGGATGAAATCGACCTGATTGATCTCGGCACCCCAGTTCAGTGAAGGAGAATTGTGGACATTAATTTTTTCTGTAGCATACCATTCCACGCCGTTGGCAAAACCAAATGCGCCCTGCGGTGAACACAGGGCGCATAGTGCGGTGCGCAGGCGGGCGTAAATTTTTGAACGGGCCGCCAGCCTTAAATTGTCGTGAGTTTCGGCGAAATGGACGGTAATACCATCGCTGGCCGATATGTCGAAGGCCTCGGGCAGGTAGTTTTCAACCTGCCCGCGGTCATAGTTCTGAAACAACTCGGAGTAGGCCCAATTCAAGTTGGCGGTGTTCAATAGATCCCGGGTCACCGAGATTTTGCCGCCCAGGCCTTCCAGTACGAAAACGGTATCCGGGTATTGCTCACGGACCCGAGCAACAATATATTTCCAGGCAGCTGCCGGAATCATGTAGCCGGCATCACAGCGAAATCCGTCGACCCCGCGGTTACACCAGGTTAGAAATACATCGGCCATATACTGCCAGAGGTCTTTGTGGTTATAATCCAGTTTGGTGAGATCTTCCCAGTCGACGCCCCAGGCACCGGGGACTTCAATTTTACCTTCCGGACCCCGCACCAGCCACCGGGGATGGGACTCGTGCAGACCGGCGGCCCAGCCGGTGTGATTAATGGCGATATCGATAATAATCCGGGCATTGCGCTGGTGAACCGCGTCCACCAGTTCAATGAACTGTTCCAGGGGAGTGGCGTGGTGATCAAATACCGCGAGGGCCGGATCGACGGCGGTAAAACTCAAGGCCGCATAAGGGCTGCCGAATCTTCCCATGCGACCGTAAGTCGTGGGGGTCGGGTGAATCGGCAGCAACATCAAAATCCGGCAGCCCAGATCACCCAGAATAAAATCAAGTTCGGTAATCAGATCCCGAAACGTTCCCGATGGTGGAATAACGGTATAGGCTCTTTGGTCGAGATGGGCGATGAGCTCATTTTGGGAAGATGACAACGTTTCGGCGCCCGATTTGTTGGGACCAAATTGCCGTACGAAGGCATTGTAAATAATGTTGCCGCAGCAAGCGTCGGCGGAATCTACATTGATAATGGTGTTGGAGCCCCGGGGCCAGACTGGCGTTTCTTCGCTTTGCGGCACGAAGAAACACTTTGCCTCAAAATGACCGCTTTCGCACAAAGGTAGTTTTACCGTAAAAGTCTGCTCGCCGAGCCGTCGCATCGGAATGTCAAACCAGGCTCTGCCCAGAGGGGATTGCCCCGCATCAACCTGGCCGATAATTTCTTTTCTGATTATTGTTGATTGTCCAATATTGGTGCGGACCCAGGCCGAGCCGTTTTGGGCGTACGGTAAATTCAACGTGAAATCCACCGTATCGCCGCAAAATTTCACCAGGCGGATTCCCGGGGCCGGGTTCTGTTTCAATTGATTATCGTTATCCATTCTGTTTATCGTGGAGAAACATAGCCTTAATTTTCAAATTCAGAGTTAGATCTATATTATATTGATAAGTCTGTAACTAATCAACCAATCAACCAAATAACGGAAAATTATTTTGTAATATTTTTTCTAATTTTCCTTGTAAAAAGTCGATATTATAAGTATAAGATATATATGATAAATTTAAAGGATGACAGAAATTTAGCGGCATTGTAATTCCTCTTAAATTCTCAATACTACCATATCCCAGGCGCGCTCCGAGGAGTAGGCCCTACCCTCCGGCCTGTAAGCCCTAGGGGCAGGAAACCAACACTCCAACTTTATTGAATTAATAGGCAGGCGGTCGGCCATGATCTTTCGAACCTTTTTGTTATTGATTTTTTCAATCTTCCTTTTTGTGTTTCCACCGTTATCTGTTCAATCTCAACCAGATACAAGCGACACAGCCGTCGGCAAGCTCGTGTTGGTTCAAGCGGAGATGTGTGAGGATATACAGGGTCAAACTCCCCAAAATTCGACCACCGTTTTTTCTATCGAACGCCGCAAAGCCATTTGCTTTACATCGTTTGATCCGGTGCCGAGCAAAACCGTTATATATCACCATTGGTTTCACCGCGACCGGCCCAGCGCCAGGATAAAGCTCACCCTGAAGCCGCCACGATGGTCGACTTACAGCAGCTTCCAGCTTCGCGCAGAGGATTTCGGACCCTGGCGGGTAGAAATTACCGATTCGCAGGGTCATATTCTCCAAGTACTGAGGTTCAGCATCACGGAATAAGTGGCATGGAAAAGATCATATTTCTGATATCAAGCCTTCGCTGGCAGGATATCGTCGACATCGGCCTGGTCAGCTATATTCTTTTCAGGTTTTATATCCTGTTTAGAGGGACCAATGCGTTCCGGGTATTGATCGGTATGACCATTCTCTGGTTTTTCCAGCAGGTGGCGGTTTCAATGGGGTTAATCGTAACCAGCTGGGTGGTCCAGGGAATTGTTGCCCTGGGGGCATTTATTATCATTGTTATTTTTCGCAATGAAATCCGCAGCGTATTACAGGCCACCCATCTGAAGGCCATCCTGTGGGATGTTTCTTCAAAAGCAGTTATCAGCACGATCGAAATTATTGTCCAGAGCGTCTATGAGATGGGACTGCGCAAATGCGGCGCCTTAATAGTATTTCCGGGTAAAGATGATGTGGAGGAGGTGATCCAGAGCGGAATTCCCTGGAAAGGGGAAATTTCAAAAGAGATGATTCTGAGCGTATTCTGGCCCGACAATCCGGTGCATGACGGCGCCGCTGTCATTCAAGGCGATCAAATTATCCAGGTCGGTGCCATTTTGCCCCTGTCCCGCCGAGATGATCTACCCACCTATTTCGGCACCCGTCACCGGGCAGCCCTGGGATTGGCGGAAGCCACCGATGCCCTCATTATAGCGGTTTCCGAGGAAAGAGGAGATGTGGTGGTCGTGCGGGGCGGCACCTTGAAAGTTGTCAAACAAAAGCGCAAACTTGAACAAATTTTGCGGCAGCATAAAGGGGTTGCCTCCAAAAAAGGGCGTGAGCTGATTAAAGAAAAGCTGATGATCGTTGCCGCCGCACTTTTTTCCGTTATTTTCATTACCGGCGTGTGGTTTAGCGTTTCCAGGGGGGGGGATACGCTGCTGACGTTTGAAAGTCCGGTCGTTTACCTGAATCGAGATCCTTCCATGGAAATTGTCCAGACTTCTGTGAATACGGTCAGCCTCGAATTGGAAGGATCCGGTGCATTGATAAAATCCATCAAACCGGATCAGGTGCAGGTCAAGTTGGACCTGAACAAATCCAAGGTCGGTCCCAACAGCTTTACGATTACGCGGGAGAGCATCTCCCTGCCACCCGGAATTGTTTTAAAGGGTGTGGCCCCCACGGTGGTGGAGGTAGATCTGGATGTCCTCATTAAAAAAGAGATGCCGGTGCAAATCGATTGGGTCGGCAGACTGCCGGACCATTTTATCCTGACCGAGACCGATGTCCAGCCCGAAACCGTCGCCGTCATCGGCGGGAAGCGAATACTCGAAAATATAGCTACAATTTATACCGAAAAAGTTCCGCTCAACAATCTGGAAGTCAAAGGAACGATTTCAGTCAATCTGGCCCTTACACCGGCTTCCTTAAAAATTGCGCCCGGTTCGAAAGAAAAGGTAACCATCACATATTTGACAAAATTGCGGAATCAATGATGGGATTATGTGGCGGTGAGCCCAGGATCAGAATTATTTCGTATTAGGATTATTTAGCCACGAATTGACACGAATGAGCACGAATTATTGCTAAAATCAAAAGAAAATATATTGAATAAATTTTTTCGTGAAAATCCGTGTTAATTCGTGGCCTATTTAAAGGCATTAAATCGTTGCTGTTATTCCAATCTAGCAGACTAGGTCTTTGTCAATGACGGTCCCTTCTTTGATAACCTGCTGGATCTCACGGGTATTTCTGATTGTGACCGAACCCCTAATTTTGACATTCTTTTCGAATAAAACATCGCCTTCGATACTCAACGAGTAGCAATCCACAAGAGACGGAACCCCATCGGCAAACCGTTTGTCAAAATCGTCAATTTTTCCATAATATTTGGGGTCGAGTTTTATTTTTATTGTTTCCTGTTTTTGATTTATCTTTCTATCCGGATTCATCCGTAAATTTTTCTTTTCAGTAAACACGAAACAATCAGAACGCATAATCAGCAGGTCGTTGCAGGTTTTTACCGGGAAAAAGCGCGATCGCGGCACCTTGACCGCAGCGGCGTTATCAAAAAGTGAGATGGCGGCACCCATTGCGGTTTCAAACTGATAGACCGGCGGGCTATTTTCATCTCTAGGGTCGAGGGTCTTGGAGTTAAGAATCAGCGGCAGCAGTACTTTGTTATTTTTTTTAAATATCTGATTTAGTGAATTTAAATTGATCCAGATACTGTTGGTGTTGAAATATCTGTAGTGGCCGATTTTTTGAAACGCCACGACCTCTTCTTTGGGACACTGGGCGGCTTCGCGTAAAACAAAACGGCCGTTATTTCTGAGTGTGGCCAGATGTCCGCCTTTAACATCGGATGGCGTTTTTTCAGCCACTTCCATCATAAATGGAATTTCTTTTTTGGCAAAATAACCCAAAAGGGACGCATCCATGCGGGCACCCAGGTTGTCTGAATTAGAAATAAAGGCATATTGAATATTTTCAGCCAAAAGCTGTTGCAGCATCCCGGAGGTGTAAAGGGCCGTATACACATCGCCGTGGCCGGGGGGATTCCATTCCAGTTTCGGATTTGGCGGCCAGGAGGCCGGCGCAAAGTTCTCCTGTAACACTTTAGGATATTTGTTTTGGCGAAAGCTCTTTGGCTTTAGCGGCGAATTAATTTTATCCAGCTCTGCCAGGGTATCATCATGGGTGCTGAAACTGTTCATAAAAAGCAGGTTCACATGACTATTTTCCGCCTGATTCATAATTAGGCTTAGAAAAGATTGGCCATCTTTAACGTTTAGTAAAGATTTTGGTCCTGTCAGCCCCATGCTTGTGCCCAGACCGCCATTTAAAACAATTCTGACTGCATTTTTGTCGGCGCGTTCTCCTTGCTCTTGATAAATGTCCAGATTGCCCAGTTCCTGAATTTCATCCAGCTCAACCGGTTTGATATCGTTGTCATGTATCAGGCCGGTTTCTCCGGTCAGCGCCTGATTGTGGTAATGGCAAAATGTGTCGATAACGATGTCAGCGAGATTTTCTTTCTTCATTTTTGAAACAAAATCAGGTAGATAATCTTTTTCAACGATATCATTCATCATCTTGGCCTCTATGTTTTGGTTCTTGGTTGCTGGGCGATGACCACCTGATACTCGATGAGAAACTGCTCCAGGCGCAAGGTACATGGTATCGGGTGCAGGGTGTAAGGTAGATGATACTATACTTGATATCCATCGTCCCGGCTTTTAATCGTTTTAGACCTCATACCAGAACCCATACACTTTAGACGGACTGTTTAAATCCGACTTCCGCATTCCCACTTCCGAATTCAGGAGATCGGTACAATCCACCCCATTGGATCATCGGCCCTGCCATACTGCATGTCGGTGATGGCCTGGTAGTATTTTTTTGCCACCGGACCGGTCTGGTTGTCGTTAATGGTGATAACCTGGTCGATGAATTTAATCTGTCCGACCGGGGAAATGACGGCCGCAGTTCCGGCCCCGAAAACTTCTTTAAGGCTTCCGGCAGCATGGGCTTGCATCAATTCGTCAATGCTGATTTTTCTTTCCGACACGTTTTCGTTCCAGTGTTTGGCGAGTTCGATAACCGATTTGCGGGTAACACCCGGCAGGATACTGCCGTTTAACGCAGGCGTGATAATTTCATCATCGATCACGAAAAAGATGTTCATGGATCCGACTTCTTCGAGATATTTTTGTTCAACGCCATCCAGCCAGAGTACCTGGGTATAGCCGGCATCATGAGCCAGCTCGCCGGCCAGCAGGCTGGCGGCATAATTACCTGGGGTTTTGGCTTCCCCAACCCCGCCGCGCACAGCCCTTACGTAGTCTGAGGTCACCAAAATTTTTACCGGATTGAATCCTTCCGGATAATAGGCTCCCACCGGCGAGAGAATTATAAAGTAGCGATAGGTATGGGAGGCCCGCACGCCTAAGAATGGATCCATGGCAATGATCGTGGGGCGGATATACAGCGATGTTTCCGGCGCTCCGGGAACCCAGTCTTTTTCCAGCTCGATGAGCTGTTTCATGGCATCGAGGGCGAAATCTTCATCGATCTCGGGAATGCACAGGCGCCGGCAGGACCGGTTTAAGCGGCTGATGTTTTCCTGGGGCCGGTACAACTGGATCCGGCCTGATCCGGTGCGGTAGGCCTTGAGGCCTTCAAATATCCCCTGACCATAGTGCAGAAACATGGTGGCCGGGTCCATCACAATCGACCCATAGGGTTCGATGCGGGGGTTGTGCCACCCTTTTTGTAAGTCGTAATCCATGTTAAACATGTAATCGGTAAAAAGGGTTCCGAAGCCGAGGCTGTCATCATCCGGCTTTGATTTTAGTTTCTCATTGCGTGTTATCGTAATTTCCATCGCGTCCTCCTTGGTTGGAATATAAATTTTTATTTCCTTGCTTGAATTTAAAAATTATTCATCAGTAGTGGGAAATAATTCGCTTTTGTTAGTCCGATATAGTATATTCTGGCGATAAATCAAGAATAATTACCTGAATTTTGAATGTAAATGTTCCCAGTGAAGGTTGGGATCAAGTTACCGCAATGGATTTGGCGCGGTGATTGGAGCTTAAAAATTCAGGTATCTATGGCAGATAAATTACGTGTTGACTCAGGTTGGTAGCTGGGCTATGAAGCGCTCTTTTATTTTGCTGTATCAATATGGACCGCGGTGTCCAATGGTTGTAACCCTTGAACGTTGAACCCAGAACCCGGAACGATCAGTATATAAAATAGAGAGGACAATATAAATGGATAAACTAGAAGGTCTGGCCAATGTAGAGCCCGTCAGGCTCGGGCCTAAAAGTAAATTTAAATTTGATTGCCATCCAGGTGTCAAATGCTTCACCCGGTGCTGTAAAGATATAAATATTATCCTGACCCCCTATGATATTATCCGGCTTAAAAACCGCCTGAGCCTATCGTCGGAGGAATTTTTAGCACTTTATACGGAACCGCAAATTTTAGAAAAAACCGATCTGCCGGTTGTGATGCTGAAACTGCTGGAAGTTGAAGATCCGGATTCTGAGGGCAAGGCTTGCCCTTTTGTCAGGGAAAACGGCTGCCTGGTTTATGAAGATCGCCCGACCACCTGCCGCTATTATCCACTGGGTGTCGCGACGATGAGCCATAAAGAAGATTCCGATGGCGAAGAGTTTTATTTCTTTGTCAATGAACCCCATTGCCTGGGCTTTGAAGAGGACAAGGAGTGGACGGTTTCACAGTGGCGCGAAAATCAGGGGGTGGATGTTCATGACAAAATCAACGCCGAGTGGACGGATCTGGTTGTCCGGAAGCGCTCATTTCCGCCGAACATGAAATTCACGGAGCAGACCAAAAAGATGTTTTTCCTGGTCAGCTACAACATTGATAAATTTCGCGAGTTCGTCTTTGAAAGTTCATTTTTGCAGCGCTATGAAGTAGATGGCGCATCGCTCGAAGCGATGAAGAATGATGAAATCGCTTTGCTGGAGTTCGGCCTGAGGTGGCTCAAATGGCTGCTGTTTAAAGAAGGAGACTTCAAAATGAAGGAGGATGCTATAGGATAGGGCGAGGACTTTTAATTTGATAAATATCCTGAAATGTTGAGAAAAAGGTTTCAGGTGTCAGGAAAACGGAAGGAATTGGCTGACACCTGACACCTCGTATGAAACTTCATTGTTTAAGACGGGATAACAGGATTAACAGGATTTTCTTGCTTAGTATGGCTATATCCTGTCCATCCGGTTGATCCTGTCAGAAAAATGCATACTTAATAACTCTCGTAATACAGCCCTTCCCGGTAAGCCGGATTTTCCAGTCGGTCTGCTATATCAATATTGAAAAAGTCGGCCAGCGGCTGCAAGATTTGCGGCGCGTTCGCATGAACTTTACGAGTTGCTTCAATAACCGCGTCGATGCCATTGCGGGTCATTTTTCCCAGCGGTTGTCGGCAGTTGCCTGAAGGCATGCCCAGTATCGACATTAATGTTTTAAGGCCGAGCGGGTTTCTGGCGCGACATTCCACCTCCCCGTAAGGGGTTTGTTCGGTGGTTTTAACCGTCACCAGGCCAAATAGCGGCTCCAGTTTCAGCATCAGGGATTCGGCTTCCGACTGATTTCCCTGGTTAAGCAGCTGAACCATTTCGGACAAGGCCCGCGGGGCCACATTGGAAACGACGGAAATCACGCCGGCTGCCTTAATCTGGGGATCCGTCATCATTTGGTAGGTCATCCCGTCATCGCCGGAAAAAATCATATAATCCGGTCCGCAACATTCACGGGTTCGTCTCATATTGGCCAGATTGGCCGTCGCCTCTTTGACGGAGCTGACATTCGGGTGGGACTTATACAGCAAGGCAAGATCTTCGGGCAACAGCTGTGCGCCGGTTCGGCCGGGAATGACATAAGGTATTATGTCTAGATCCGGAAAAGCGGCTGCAATGGGCGCGACATATTCCCGGCGGATTTCAATTGAACTTGGACCATTGTAATACGGGTCTACCAGCAAAACGCCATTCGCACCGGCTTTGGCCGCATGTTGGGTCCCTTCCATCGACTCTGCCGTATTATTGCTGCCGGTGCCGGCAATGCAAAGGCACTTGCCTTTAGTTTTACTTGCGACAACTTCGGTAACCTTGTTATGTTCATCCCAATTCAAGACCGGACTTTCACCGGTTGTACCAACTGCGATAATTCCGCTGATTCCGTTCTGGATTTGAAAATCCACCAGTTTTGCCAGATTCTCATAATCAACATTGCCAGCCTGGTACGGAGTTGCGATTGCGGTATAGCATCCCGAGTTCATAAACACCCCCATGGTGATAAAAAAGATTGTTTTTTATTGAATATCAGTTTATATAAGCCGTTTTCTCTACGATTGTTGAAACCGTAGTTAAAAGGATATATGATGTCAAGCAAAAAGATGAAATTTGACATAACATAAAGATATAATTTATTTGAACTTCAGGCGGTTGTAGCCTGACTAGATCTACCAAGAAGGAACTCAACTAATGACACAAGCCAAAAACGCGGATGAATTCATTGCTCATCAAAAAGCAGCCATTGCCTCAAACCCGGAGTGCGGCAATTCCCATTACAACCTTGCCGTTGGGCTCATGGGCCAACAAAAATACGATGAAGCTGAAAAAGCGCTGAACGAAGCCCTCGATTGCAGCCCCGGCATGGCCGAGGCCTACGTTTTGCTCGGCGGGATCTCCCTGCAGCGCAATGATTTGGAAGGATGCCTGAAGTATAATAAAATGGCGGTAAAAGCGAAGCCCGGCTTTTCGGAAGGTTTTGGCAACATCGGCTTTATCGAGCTCCAAAGGGGCAATCTTGATGAAGCCATTAAGAATCTGGAAAAGGCCACCCGGTTTAATTTCAGATACATCCAGGCCTTTACCAACCTTGGCAACGCCTATCTGTTAAAAGGCCGCGCAGATGACAGCATCGAAGCGAATTTGAAGGCAATCAAACTTCATGCTGATTTTGCCCCGGCCCATAATAACCTGGCTATCGCCTACTTGGAAAAAGGGGAATATGAGTTGGCTGTGCAACACGCTGATAAAGCCGTGGAGCTGGGATATGAAGTGGCCCCTGAAATTCTAAAAGAAATTGATGAACACAGGAAATAGCGGAATTCGGAAGTGGGAAGCCGGAGTTCGGAAGTGGGAATGCGGAAGTCGGAAGACAGAAGCCGCATGACGGAGAACAGAGCAAGGACGTCAGCTGCCAAAGAGAAGTACAGTGTTAGAAACACCGAAAATTCTTATCTTTAATTCCGACTTCCGCATTCCCACTTCCGAATTCTAGCATCTGACTCCTGTCGTCTGATTTTTATTTTCCGCATTCCGACTTCCGAAGTCAAAGGCCTCTGACATACCATGCCGAGATACGCCTACTATATTTCCCCCTGGGTAACGCCTTTATCTCCCGCAAATGCCGTTTGGCAGGAATCACTGCCGCTGGCACGGCCAACTTCCGGCAAATCAGCTGAAATCGCTGTCTCTCACGGGGAATATTTCAATGCCGTCCGTTCTTTTTGTGAGCAAGATGGCTGTGAAATGTTTTGCGGGGTCGTGGCGCAGCGTCTGCAGCAAACCGTCTCACCTGGCGACATCCAGGAAATTCGAGTACACCTTGAAAAGCACGGCGAATTCTATCACCCGGCCCGTATCGTAACCGATCTGCCCGGGTATAAGATCTCTTTTGTGCTCAACGTCGCCTTATCCGAGCCGGGTAAAAAGCATATAAACGGAGAGTTTCACCATATAAAAAGACTCAATACTGAGTTTGCCGAGTCTTTTTTGCCCGAGGTATATTGCATGGGCGAAGTCACCACCGGCGGCGGGATAAAGTTTTATATGTTTCTGGGAGAATGGTTCCAAGATTACCATGAATTCCATATCTCCCGGCAAACTTCCGGTAATCAGGATCAAGTTTGTGTCTGGGATGACAGAAAGGGACGGTATTACCTTTCCCGCGAGCAGCAATCGCGGCTCTACAGGCAGGCAGCCAGGATCATGACCGGTTATTACAATGTTACGACCTTTGAGCACATATCCCCGTGGCATCATGCGGCCGGTGATTTTATTATCAGGCTGAATCAAAACATTATTGATTTGAAATTAATTACCGTTCGCGGGTATGCCCCCCTTTTGCAAGATATAGACGATCAGACGCCCGGTGCCCGCAATGCCGAGCAGATATTGCAGGCCCTGTTGATTTTCTTCTTAAAGCTTTCCATTTGGATGCGGCTGGACCGGGTAGATGGCGTCGGTGAACTTACGTGGTCGGATCCAGGTGTCGTTCAGAGCACGGTGGAAGGCATCTTTGAAGGGCTTGCTCAAAAACCCGCAAATCCAATATTACCTGATGCGGTTGATAGGTGCTTTCAATATTATCTGTCCATTTGCACCCCGGGGGACCTGTTTGATCTGTCGGAATCAATCCTGCAAACCATTCATCCCGCGGCACCCGAAATTCCCCTCATTAAACAAAACCTTGCCGACCATGTCCTGATGCTGATTCAATCGATCAAAAAAATATAGCCCAGGTAAACAGTAACTTCCAATCCCGCTGGCGCGGGATTGGAATACCACATAGAGCGGTTCATCTTTTGTAGTCCGCAAGATAAGGTGGTTTTTGCTATTTTGAATTTTTTTAACCGGTTAAGGTCAACAAACAGTGCTTTTTTATTGACAAGGACAACGATTAATTCTATATCACCCCCTTGATTGTAAAAATGGAACTTTGCGCAAAAATATAGAACGCTAAAACATAGAATCCAAAAATCGAGAGGAGGTGACACCGGTAATTCCCTTTAATTTGGGAGGTTTTCGTAGATCTTAGATTTTTAAACTAATTCAAATGGAGGTAAATAATGGCAAAACACGAAACCCCTTTGCTGGACCAGCTTGAAAGCGGGCCATGGCCGAGCTTTGTGTCGGACCTCAAGCAGCAGGCCGAAGTGAGGGCCAAAAACGAAGAGAATGTGGAATTCCAGATTCCGGTAGATGTCGTAGAGGATCTGCTGGGGATACTGGAACTTTCCTACAAGCACGGCCGGACCCACTGGAAGCATGGTGGAATCGTCGGTGTATTCGGCTATGGCGGCGGTGTCATCGGTCGCTATTGTGACCAGCCGCAGGAGTTCCCGGGCGTGGCGCATTTCCACACCATGCGCGTCAACCAGCCTAGTGGAAAATTTTACAGCACCGAATTTTTGCGAAAGCTCTGTGATCTGTGGGATTTTCGCGGCAGCGGTGTCACCAACATGCACGGATCCACCGGGGATATCATTTTTCTGGGTACCACCACCCCTCAGCT
>Ga0209679_1000364_pt1 | contig 17349 bp, 15 predicted proteins | sample WorMetHEROISLAND_4_FD_187408 | JGI IMG/M metagenome (GOLD analysis project Ga0209679, IMG submission 187408) | Marine gutless worms symbiont microbial communities from Max Planck institute for Marine Microbiology, Germany - Olavius sp. 2 HERON... ...
AAAATACGTTAGGTTCGCAAGACCGAACTCTATCGTCACTATTTTGGCCTGAAATGAAACTAACACAATCAGGAATTTCCATAGCTAAATAAACATTTCACTTCACATTACACGAAATTTCACTACACATTTAATTAAGATATGTAGATGCTATGCCCCAAAAATAAAACTTTTATGACTGACTGACATTAATTCATACTGGAAAACTAGAAAAAGTTGCACTCGACGGTAGCGTCGAGTGCTGTGCGCCTCCACCGCGATGGTGTGACCTTGACCTTTGACCTTTCGACCCAAAAACGTAATCAGGTCATCTGTTTCCCAATATGCACCAGCGACAAAAGTTTGGCGAAAATCTATCAATAGATACTGGATATATAGTGGAAACATGAAAATCTGGGATGCATTCGGTCATGCCGTGACCTTGAACTTTGACCTTTTGACCCCAAAATCTAATCAGTTCATATCTGTCCCGAGTTGCACCAGTGACAAAAGTTTGGCGAAAATCCGTCAACAGATACTGGAGATATCGCGGAAACATAAAACTACCACGTGAATCACGGACGGACGCACGGACGGACGCACGGACGGACGGACGACCCGAAAACATATAGCCTCCGCCGGCGCCTACCGGCCGCGGAGGCTTAAAAATTTTTAAAAAAATTATAAACGCAAATTGTATTGAACTCATGACCCAGCAGTAGGAGCAATGCCTTCACTATTACGCTACCGTTGTAGCTAAATACTGCTCTGACGGCTCCGGTCTGCAAATAACTTTGCATTACGATATTCCCACTTATTCAGTAAAAAATTCAGTAAAAATGGTGATCAAGTCATGGTCATCATCATCAATTCATCATCATCATCGTCATCATCTTTATTAAGATCAGACCACAAGGGTCTATTAAACAATGCAAGTACAATAGCGATAAGGAGCAGACACAATATAAACAAACACAATAGACAAGAACTGAGCGGAAGGACTACACATAAACATAAAGACACAAACAACACATAAACATAAAGACACAAACACACAAATGAGAACCAAACTACGTGAACATCAAATTTAAATACTGTATTACACTATTATGTACCGGTACCTTTATACGTTGTGTATGAGCTAACATAACAGTTCCAAAGCTTGGCAACTTCAACATAAGTAAAATATTTGTCATGCTGTCGTGGTTTTTATATTTCGTTACTTATCACTAGCACCGCAGTAGTGCCATCAAGCGAATTATATCGCCCGTCTCTGATTTATTTCCAAAAGACAACAATAACATTATAACATCTTAACTGTCAGAGCAGTTTCGTTACTGCTTCGTCTGCCGGAGCAGTGCTGCGGGCTACTTTGGGCCATCCGCAGCACTGTTCCGGCGGCCGGAGCAGTATTTAGTCACACCCTATGCTACCGCTGCTTTCAGTGACCAGTGTTCTAGCAAACTTACTTTACACTAACATTAACATTAACCCTAACCCACAACCCTAAATCCTGACCTTAGCTAACTAACTAACTCTAAACTCTAACCCTAACCTTGTATGAAAACTGGACATTCGGGTTTGGAGTCACAGTAAACAGACATCCGACTTTCGGACTTGGAGATGCTTCGTTGTTGTTTAATTTGACTACAGTTCCAGGTTAGGCACGGTGAACATTCAGAAATTGCTGCAGCAGGTTTTTACAGGTAAGCCCTTCATGTTCCCAACCAACAGCGTGTTTTTGTTTGTTCCTGTGATGCATTTGTTCGTTAACTTATCGAAGTGATGCGTGTCTATTCGTATGGCACGCCTCACCGTACGAATAGATGTGGATCTATTCGTACGGCGAGTTAAGTAGGGATACGGTTAGGGTTAGTTTATAGGGTTAGGGTCAGTTTTTGCTAAAATCCGTAACACAACACCTACTGGTATGACTAAATACCGCGTCGACCGCATCGACCGTGGCACAATGATTATGACGTGCTAATCACTGCTCCAAATGACCGCGTCGACCGCATACTTGCCGCGTTGGCGCTGCATTGTACGTCTCCAGCAGTTCTCGAACGCGCCGTGCTGTCGCTGGGGACGGATCGTTCTTCAGCTTGCGTAGCGGCACCGACCAGTCGTACGTTCCATTATCACGACGACCGAGACAACGCGGACATTCGAACAGGACGTCGGCGCCAACTCTTTGAACTCCTGCGTCGCCCGCTACTTGTCGATAATTAGTCGCGCGGCACAGAGCAGTGCAGTGCCGTTTCGCCAGTGGTCCCGCGTACGCGCCGGTAATTATGCGGTCGACGCGATATTTAGTCATACCCAACAGCTACTGCTGTATTGGCCTTCCTTACGCCGAAGCCCACGTCCCCACCGGATTTTTTTAACTTATTCAGTTGTTGCACAGGTTAAAACGGGTGTGACAAAACGGTTGAATAAGTGCTATCTAGTGATCGCGGCACAGTCCACCGTACGAATAGCAACGCTCTTATTCATACGGTCCGTCGTACGAATAGCAACTGCCATAACTTACGGCATAGCGCCGTACGAAAACAAGCATCGGCATCAGATACAACGCTGCCGCCGCGTTGTTAATGTGCATTCCGTTACTACCGTTGTATTGCAGCCTTCAGCAGCGACTAGGTAACCAATATCCACCGTAGTTTAATTAGTACCCTATTATTTCGCCAAATTACAACACACAGCCTATTCATACGTAAACCAAAACAGATACGGTCAAGGTCAATCATTGTTAGGCCAACGGCCATTGGCCACCCGATTGGTAAAGGTATAGGTCAAGGTCGTTCATGGTTTTTATACAACAGCCAGTAAGTAAGAAAGTAGTTCTGTTAAACGCGAAAACGGCTCTGTGTAAAACGCACGTAAAGTCGTAAACCTACTTGCAAATACAATGAAGCCAGTTCAAGCCACCACCACAAACCTCAAGTTGCAAGTTGAAGCGCAAAACAACAACAACTAATACAGATAGCAGATACAGCTACGGTTACGTGACAGTAAAAAAGAGAACAGACATTATGTTATTGTACATACTCGATTGATATTTGCTCATCCTTTGGCCTTGTCGATGATTGCAAGCGTTGCATCTGCTAACTGCTATCTAAGGCATGCAGTAGTTGTAGTTTCTGCTGTTAACGGAAAAAGACTTTCAAGTCTGGTTCTGATGATCATCGCTGACTTGACTTGACATCAATTCGTGTGCAAATTTTTTTTGTGCCGGTAGTTGGTACCACAGTCCTCCACACACAACCTCTCCATTATGTACTGGGCACCTGTGGTGTTAAAGAACAAGACATGGCAGTGTTTTTCTGTCAACAAGTAACTGTTCACAATACATTACAAGTGCCTATGCATACTGAAAAGTAAAAGTAGGGACTATATTATGGCAGTGTGAAGTAACCGGCCAAACTAGTCAGCGCGGAATCCAGACTCGCGAGATTTTTTACAAACCCAGGTTTACGTTCTGGCGACCATTTGACCCGTGGGTATCACGACTGACATGCTGAATACCGTTTCTGCAATCTGAAGCCATTTCTTCCCCAAGCCCACTACGAGGTTTAATTTTTAAGACGTAGAAGACGTTATCACTCTTTATGTCAAACTGTGTTAACTTAGATGTGACAACAGAAATTTTCTAAGTAGAAATACTACATAATAACCTATTAGATGATCTATTTTTTGTTTCTACTTTTGTTTCATGCTTTTGCATTGTCAACTTTATAAACAACTATGAATAACAATGATAGGCCAAAATTTCTTTAGCTGTCATCTGATGTTTACAAATGGTGCACACAACAGTGGATTCAAGTTGGCTTCAGCATCCAAAAATAAATAAATAAAAATCAAAGTATAAAAGAATGTTGACCTTTGTACATCAGGCTCAGTATATGTTGTAATGTTTGCTGACAGTTCATAGTATAATTTAACAAATGTTATAATCCTTTCAAAAATAAAGCACAACAGTGGCACAGATGTATTTAACTGAAAACACTTGATAGCACAGGAAAACATTTGTTTTACAGTACAGTTAGTTGTTCATTGTCATTCTCAAGGATAACATTTTCTTATTTGAACATTTAAATATTTTTCCACCAAGTGCATATTTCGCACATCGTCACACTTCTGACAATTCAAAACATACATTTTTTCCGTATAGTACAGGATGTTCAAGAAAATTGGACTGATTTTTAAAAGCTGTATTTTCTTAATAGTTGCAATAAAAAAATGAAAAGATCACATGAAACCATTTTAATCCTACAACAAGAAAACTTACAATGGTTGGCACAGCTTAATTGTTCTATGCAAAAAATGTAATCACGACGGCAAAAATGCCTCACATTGTAGCCAGTGCACGGGTCATGACAGACCACTAGCTTTTTACTTACTTTCTTTCTTAATCGTTCATCGAGCTCAACAACTGTCAAGTGAAAAGTCTAGACTGAACCAAGTAGGCTATAACATTTGGAAACACTACAACAGAAGACCCGTGACGTGCAACACATAAGAACAAGATGCCAGAAACTGATCAATCAGTTGATCTACAAAGCAACTAACCTGCAGTTGAGAAAAACTGCACAGGCCATTCAAGTTCGTGAAGCATGATGTGGATGCGTTATCTAGCACACATTCTGTTGTTAAACAGCTAGTCAGTAACAGTTCTGAACAAGGAATGTTTTATATTCACAACGTTAACGTCATTGTATGACGTCCCTCTGTTTCTTTACATTTTTCTCAGGACGTAATTAACAGACATCAGTAGGTTTCAGTAATTCCGTATTCTAGAATGAAAATGCTTCATCCTACTTATTTACTTCATTTGTTTTGCCACAATCAAGAAAGCTACAGCTCGTCAAACAGTCCAACTTTTACTGACACATCCTGTACATGCCGCTAAAAACAACCAAAAATGCATAAAAGATAAATACACTATACAGTTAAAACATGTATATTCATTTAATATATCATCCACAATGACTTTATGGCAAATATGAGATACATTAACTGTTTTTAAACTTAGTATAAACAATTCATCATAAATATACATCAAAGTAATGCATGTCGAATTTCTACATTTGTTACATATTTGCACAGACCAGTAAGCTACACATGTGCATTAGCATACCAGCAAGTGTTACAAAACACAGAAACAGACATCACTGAACTACGCACAGATTTTAACAAGAATAACAAAAAACAATAACTAGTAAACAAAACAGAGAGGCCATCTTTGCGGAACATACGTCATATGAACAACTCTCAAAAATGCAGCTACATGTAACAACAATAATATCTGAGTAGCCAGAAACAATCTACCAATTACATAAATACAACAAGAGCATGATTCTTGTTTAACCGGACAATTTTTGAAGGTCTGGGTTATACTGTAAACTTTTGGGAATGGTTTTACAGGCCAGATGCCTTCCTGTTGCCCACCCAACAGCATCCAAGCACCAGTAAGTAAACGTTATAAAATCAAATTACGTAATTAGTCACTCATCACTTGACTGACATGCACTCATGTCAGTTTGACATTCTGTGCACTTCGACAGCACTGACAGACGTTAATATTTACAAACAAAACAAAGACGTCCCAAAAATTACGTTACAAAACAACGGTGCTTTGCACCAAAACACAATACACGAATATCCATTAGGCACCAAACACCAGCCGGTTTCAACAACAAACATGCATCAGTCATGAGAAAAACATAACAAACAATGCAGCTGAGTTGCACAATGCACAATACTAACTAACAACAGAATGGACAGCAGTCAAACATGCTCAGCTGTGAAAACTACATACTAGAGCCCTGCACGGGCCGGGCGGCCCACGAGCCGGACACAAATTTTGACAAACAAAAACGGGTCGGGCTTACAGTTCAGCAGGCCGGACCGGGCTGGGCCGCGTACTGTCGAGTCTGTCGGCCCACCCAAGACCGTATTATTGAAATATAACAAACTGACAACAGTCACCAATAAAATAAAGCCCTTCAATTTATACAATAACAGATATAAATACTTAACACTTAGTTAAGTGGACTATTAATTTAAAAAAAAAAACGCATAGCTTATTAATCTGCTTTGAGTACATCACAAGTGAAGTTAAACGTATTTTAAAGAAATAGGTATTTGTACGTACCGGTATATGGCACAAAGTGGCATTGAATTGAAACACCTTTACCTGTCTAGTTTCTCCACGATTAGTTACCTAATTCTTGTAGTTTCTTTGTTCTTAGCTTTTGCAAGACTATTGTTCATTCTGTACAAGCTAACTGCCACTGCAGTTATTTTTAGCTTTGACGTTTTGGCAAGAAACAAGTTTTTCAGAAAACACGAGACAAACTGCTTATAATGAGCAGGCGAGAGAATGGGCCAGGCCGGGCCGGGCCAGGCCTCAGAAGCAATGGGCCAGGCCGGGCCGCGATTTTTAGGCCCATGCAGGGTTCTACTACATACACATCAGGCCACACACAATGTGCTCCAAAACAATCAGATGTGTCTTAATAAAAACAAGACTGTCTTGTCTGCGTACATCACAGGTCTCAACCTCAGCTGGACATGTAAGTCTCACTGAAAACTGTACCAGTCAGTGGAACGCATTCAATTTTTATAAATGCATCAAATATTTTAAACAACATGTTATTAGTTGTTACTTGAAATACACGCACAAGAAGCCAGTTTCAAAAGCAGATTGGCCATGGCACAAGCCCCTGCAAAGCCTGAAGGCCGCCTCAGCACAGACTTGGGGTGAATGTAACAGTGTTGAAGATGTTTGAGTATGAAATCTGGTAGAAAACCGGTAACTACTGAAGACTCAAATAAAGCTTATTTTAATCACTGAGTATTGTAAGATTATTGTACAAGTCACTTCTGCGTCTCACCATCAGAATGACAAAGTCTCAGAAATCTAGTTGTCTGGATTCAACTACCACATATCCCTGAAACTGCCAATATGAAACATTAACAAGCACTGCCATACCATGATATGAAAACCATGTAAATAATACAGACTAGCAGCTTTTCATGGGACATTAGAAACGAAAACAAAAGAAACACAGTATCAACAGTTACAGCTTGCTTAATATAAAGTCACAGATTATGCTCTGTGCTTATTCTGACCTGCACAACACAATGTTTTCTGTTTTGGGACATTTGGTAATTAAACAAACTATTATGCGGCCGTCCTATGGGCCACATTTTGCGTGTTGCCTGTCTGTCCATACGGGGCTGTAACTCAAAAATAAAAAGTAGCAGAAAAAAAATAAAATTGGCACTTAAACATTACCCCCCAGGGACGAGTAAGTGAAGAGCCAATTTTTAGTTGAAAAGGTCAAAGGTCAGGTTACTGGATGTCGAACACCTTGAAAACTGCCATATATCTGGAGTATGTTTACTTACAGTCGGCACATCAAGCACCGGCGGCTCAGGCACTGACTGTTAGACCTAATTTACTGTCAAAACCTGAGACGCTCGGCAACTGGACGGACGGCCGCATATCATGTTGACACTCGGCACCGACACTTTTTTGTTTCAAAATACTTATACGGAAAAAACAAGCTTCCCAACCCAAATTCTGTGATAAGCAGAAAACAGCTGTCAGTTGTGTACTGAACTAGATGGCAGCATGGGGCAACCTCAATCCACCACGGAAACAGTCATATGTCGAACGGCCGTTTAAATTCACCACTCAGTTCATCATCTCCAGAACAAGTGCATTCATTTTCACGTCTCCTTCAAGCGAGAGACTGAGGAACTTCTCGGCCACTCGGGCACTGACAGCACGCAACGTCGACAGCTGAATGAGGAGTCGACTGCAGCGCTGCAGTCCACTCGGGTACCGGCTTGTAATGTACTTTTCAAGACATGACAACAAACGACTCTGCAGACTCATAATGCTCTGTCTGTCTATGATACCGGCAGCATCTGTCAATCACAGACACATATAACTAAGAGATGCAACAGATTCTGGCCACAGCTGTGGCAGGTCCAACATCTGGCCAATCCCGCATTAATGGTAAACGTAGCTCTGGCAAAATTTTTGACCAGATTTCATTTCCAGACTTTACCACAGCTATAATGCATTTCAACTATTTACAGCTGGAAGTATAAAACTATTCTAGGCCTGTCATCATTTGAATGATACGACGATTTAACGCACTCTCAATGGCAGCAAAGTGAATAACCACATTAGCAGAAAGGAATTATTCTAGTGTTGCATAATAGCTGGTCCAGCCAGACGAGCAGTGATGCCAAGAAGTTTTATAAATAAAGTGATAGTTATGGCAATATGCATGGGTCCCATTTCTGCCAACAATGATCAATAGTAATACTCTGTCCAAAAATGTGGAAATGACATTGTGTTCTCCCAAGTAAATCCAGCCAAAGTTAAATGCTGAAGTCTGCTACATTCCTATATATCACACAAATACCTGCAAATACACTATATACAGTTATACTCCGTGGTCCATAAAAAAACAAGACACCCAACTATTATCCATATCTTCGCCAAATATTGACCGATTTTCAAAATTATTTCACTGATACACTCAGCAGGAAATTTGCAATAAAGATATCATTACAGATCCCGCCACTCCTTAATGGCGTCGCTACACTACCTTGTGAAATATTAGTTTACAAAAATCGCATCGACTGAAAGCACAGCAACGGCAGACGATGCGTGCGCATAGTGAAGAGAATGCGACCGTGGTAGGTGAGCTGGCACTAAGCCAATTAGACCAGCTACAAACTTACTGTTTAAACACATTAAATAGCACGGTCTGGGGACGTACAAATCATTTTATCACCGCGACCGTGGTCTGAAGTGTTTAAAGAAACGCCTTCTGGACAACTGATTGAAACAAATTGTCATGCAAGACTCTTCTGCTCAAAACAGCTGTTGAATGATGTTATCTTTATTCGTTTCATCAATAAAAAAGCTATTCACATTAGCTACACTGAAAAATTCACTGAATGACCAACTATAAGCATCTGGTGCAACAAAGAATAATGACATCGGAGCAAAACGCTGTCTTCGCACAGATCGACTGTGAGAGACGGCGTTTTGAAATCGGGCTACACCAGTGCGATATTCGTTGATATGAGAGCGAAGGTTGATGGAACCTATTAGTGTGACTTGCTTCCGTCACAACAGTTGCTGTCTGTCATATGTCATGTGTCTATCAAGTTTGTATTTTAGAAAACAGTACCCCAGCATATAGGGCACGCTATGTTATCAGACATTAATATTTTACACAGTAGTGTAGTGACGCCATTAAGGTGTGGTGAGATCTGTAACGATGTCTTTATTGCAAATTTCCTGCTGAGTGTAACAGTGAAAGAATTTTGAAAATCGGTCATTATTTGGCGAAGTTATGGACAAGAGTTTGGTGTCTTGTTTTTTTGGACCACGGTGTACTATTAGTACTACTTTGTTTAACCAACCGATTTCCATGCATAACACAGGTCAGGCTAGCTCCCCCAAATTCTCTTTAAAAACCTCTGCAGTAAATATGGCAGCGGGAATTTTTATAGACTGGATTCCTCTTTTGAAAATCGAAGTGCAAATGCCATCGAAAAGCAAATGCATAGTACTGAAGTAGAGTAAAGAGTTGGAATCAGTAAGTTTCAGACTGGTTGCTACGGACAAGAACACTAACTGGAAGTAGTTCTTGAATCTTTCCACTAGGTCGCTAGCAGCAAAGTTGAGTACACGTTAAAAATTATCACAAGTGACCGTAATTCTCATACATACTTAGATTCAATCAATTTCATCACTGCCAATTACTGTATGTAGACACTTCAGACAAAAACAGTAGTTGAACATCAGGTTGAATTCAATGACTGTAAAACTATGCACACACATACGCCCTCAGTTTTTGTTTAATCGGCCCATTTTTCCAGAGTTACTCCAAGTTAGGCCGGTCCACAAAAGTAAACTCTTGGGAATTGTTGTGGCAGAACTTTTAGCCAGACGTCCTTCCTGTCACCCAACTAACAGCATCAAAGCACTGACGGATGACAGTATTCCTGACTAGGGACAGCATGCTAGATCAAGATGGCTGCGTGAGATGCCTTGCCCTCCAGCTGCAAGGGAGCATCCTTCCTGTGATGGTAACAGTGTTCCTTTATAGACAGCACTATGCCACCATGTTGCCATGCTGAGCCAGAACACTGTTGTCACAGTACTTTTTAATGCCCTTCCTGTCGCACAACTACATCGTCAAAGCACTGAAGACACTGTCACTGTCAAACTACACAAAAATTCTGACAACAGATAAAGACTGTAGTGCAGTTATGAACAGCTGACTTACTTCCTTCTGGTACTGCAAACAAAACAGACCTGGATATACGAGTACAATGGCATTGAGTACACCGAACTCAACGACATCGATGTGGACATCACGGAGCCGTTCAATGAACTCCAGCAAACATGATACCAGCTCTGCATCCCAGCCGATGCGAACACACTGCTCCGGTGACATCAGCAAGTCTGTAGCAAAGCGAATGGCTCCCCCGCAGTCAACTGACCTGCAACAACACATCTGTACACTGCACACGTGTTCCTGTCCAAACATTTACAATTACATCATGCAATCATAGAGCAAATACCATTTAGGTTATTCCTAAAGCAAACGCATTAGTTACACTTGCCTTTTAGTTGGATTATGTCTGGCTGATATAGTTTATGGCAATGTAGCAACAATGATATGCCACATAATCATATGATCGATGTATCAGCCCTCATACACCACTTGCGGACGGGCTGTTATAACCTAGCAATAAGCTGTTATAACTGGCAATGCTATAGATGGAAATTCCTAGGGCTGATATTAGTGCAAGCACTTCTATAGACCATAGATTAGTTTGGAATTTCCATATGTCACAGGCAGCGAAGGACGTCTGATTGGTTGTTGCCGCTAGCACCAGCGCTGTATAAACACTGCAGCAGATGATCAATCATTCATAAGTTATTTTCAGCATATTCTAGCAGACTATTATGACAGATAAAGTAATTGATTTGTTGGTAAATAAATACGTAAGTACAATCATATGATAGACAGGTTATCACATGGCTGTTTTCATATCAGCCCTATATCAAGCCCTTGGGCAGCTATCGACGTTCGGGTTTGATATACGGGCCGATATGAAAACAGCCGTGTGATAACCTCTAAGTAACTAAATGTATAATGTCATAACACAAACTAGCTGTCTAACAGAGAAAAGTGCCACTGTCATCCATTTACCTGAATGCAAGTCTCAAGATGCTTAGTTCCATGAATGAAGACTTCAGCACAGCCATCTGATCTTCAAGTAACAATGTACGAAAACCTGAACAATGATCATTTGTGACTTCATCAATACTGTAACCAAGCAGTAATTCCCATCTACATTTCACTGCGCATTACACAGTAACAATATAATGACAGTAATATAGACAGATGCATAATATAATATATTCAGCCAAATACTTTGAATCCACTAAAATTAGCATCCACTCATTGCATAAACTTTTGTAGAGGTCAAACCGCTTTTCTGACATGTGAGCACTGCATTAAGTGCAGCAAGTATTATTACTATTACGCTTACTTCAAAATTACTTTAAATATGCAAAAACATTTGGTACTAAAATAGTTTGGAAGTGTGGGTGTGACTGTGTGCAAAATACTGGTATCTCAAAAAGTTATGAACGGACTTTGATGAAATTTTTTGGAGGAAAAAAGCGTGTCCCAAAAACCAATCAGTAATGATCTAGATTCCCCTTCCCATATACTACTACCCAATATGTGCACCCCTGTAGTGCATTTTCAGTGGGATAGCAAGAGCTTACTGTTATTCACTAGAGGGCAGCACTATAATGCCAATGGAATAACAAAAGACATCTCATTCTTAATACTTTACTATTATTTGCCAGGTGACATCACTAGTAATGGCAGAGGTATGCACTCTACCAAGTGCCTTCTAGTTAGATCTGTAGTAATGCAGAACTGTTTCATTTACTCCTTGCACTGTAGTCACTAGTTATTTTCAGAGACAGCCATTCGTGAAACAAATAATGTTATGGGAATAAACTGACCTGGGACTTTTCGAGACCACTCAATGATAAGTCGAAGCTCTACATAGCCAAAATTCATCAATCCATTGACATCCAGGTTGCCCTGTATCTCCGTCTTGCATGCACCAAACACTTCTGTCGACAACAGTTAGTGAATGTTTACAAAAAAAATTGAAAAATATTCTGCAACTGTTTTCTAACATCATATCACTAATGCAGATCAAAATCTAGAAACACGACAGCATAATAAATACTGCATAAACAATGACGACAAACTTCATTAGGCCTTTTTCCAGGATCACCAGCACAGCAAGTACCAGATTTATCAAAGTTATCAATCATAGGTGGCGGCATGGTGTAGTGGTTAACACGTTGGTCATGATCAATGAAGTTACTCTACGCCGGGCCCGGTTAGTACTTGGATGGGTGACCGTCTGCTGACGGGTAAACCATCTCGGTATGTAACCAGCGACCCAGGTCAACTCAGCCTGGCTATCCCTCCGTGGGTAGGCGCAATGAGTACCAGCGAAAGCTGAGGAGTAAACGGGCACACCACGCGATACAGTAGCCCCGTATCCGTGATCTCGCAGTGTAAGCTGGTGTTTGGCTGAGGGCTACGGAAACGGAGATCAGTGCCGACCTAATGGGCCTTGGGCCCAGGAAGGACTTTACTTTTAAGGTTATTCTGAAAAATGAAAGCAGTATTAGTGATGCTTGCCTTCTTTTAGTGGCATTATGTCTGGCCGAGCATCAAGAACCTGACACAGCATCAGCTCCTCATTATCCTTCTCCGTGTCAGCCACAACAGTCTCCACATCCATTACCTGATCTGTAGAACTTAGTCGGACTTTTTTCAACCGCGGCATGCTGCCAGGCATCCGATTTTCCCTTACAGCTGAGTAGTCACACGCCACACATTACACATAAAATGTTGCACTAAATTATAACATAACATAACATAACACACATACAGGCACACAGATCAATCTATATTACATAAAACTGATTCTCATATGATCAAATCATCCTCACAGATTATATGCATAAGTTAACAAAACTTGATTCATAATAAAGCCAACCATAACAAGGTTTGCTCCAATCCAAGAAGGGACTTCATGATAAACAGAATAAGATAAAAAATACTAAGAATACTGATTAGATTTTTTGTGTTAAACATCTTACTCTGTTGGCCATTGCTATTGTCAAGATTTAAAAAGTTGTTTGTCAGTAATGAATAATGGTGCAAATCACCAAAATCTGCACCTTAATCAACAAACTGATTGATTCCAATGTCAATTATTCTGTATGCTCTATATAGGAATACAGTTTATACCAGGATATTTTCTTGAAATGTATGCATCATTTGGATATAAAAATGTGCAAAATATGTGGAAACTGTCACAATATGCACTAAACATTTGCAGCATATACATGTGTATGCAATACACACATATACATGTATATGCCATATATACATATACAGAGTGGCTCAAAATAAAATGTCTCACCAAACACAATGCAATTTCTTTACAACTTAATATTCTACGTGACTGTTGATAATGTCATTATATGTGGGAAAATATGCAATATGCGGATTTCTGCAAATATGCGACATATGCTGCGATCACATGATCGCTATAAACTGGTGTATGATGTATTAATCTTTCTTTCTTTCAAATTAAAACTACCCAACCGTCTGACAATATAAATTTATTCTATCCAACTTCGATTCATGCTCCACCTTCATTGGGTGTAATAATAAGAAACATTTATAGATAATACAAAAAACGTAAAAAAATAAAAGAATAAACAACTGTTAATGCATATAATAATTTGCTACATATACTGACACGTATAATTACGATGCACTGATCACACATATTTCAGTAACACTAGTATAATGAAAATTTAACAAATATGCTAACCATCCATCTTCATGCCAACATCAAGACACCGACGAAAGCGGCAATGCTGGCAGTTGTTTCGAGTTATTCGATCTACGAGACATCTACCATTCTCTTTGCACTGGTATACTAAATTCTTCTGTACAGTTCGTTTAAAAAATCCCTGTCAACAAGTTAAGCAGAATGCATACAACATGTGGCAACTAACATCTACAATAACCAAAAGCATCTGGCACTGAAGGAAAAGTACAACTATGGTACATATATACGTATTGTAAAATTGTCGAGATACTGTCAGAAACTGGCAAAAAACTGCTAACTGTTCATACCCAATTTTTACCCGCGCGACGCTATGCTAGTGCGGTCTTTGCGACGTGTCTGTCTGTCCGTCCGTCACACGCCGGTATTATGCCTAGCAGAACGAAAGCAGGATCGTGAAATGTACATATGGTTAAAACTAAAACTGTAGCCCCATGATTCTAGTTTCTGGCAAGGTATGAGTCGTTGAAAAATTCGCAAGAGGGTGGGGTAGGTTTTTTTCGGTGATTTTCAACAAATATGTCGTCATATCTCGAAAACGGTGCATTTTAGACACAAAGTTACAGTGTACTATAGGACGGTAATAGGAAACCATATGCGTCGCGCGGGTTTGTCAGCGACAGCTGGCCTTTCTTGTATATAAGAGTGACAACCTAACAATTTTTGCACAACATTTGGGATCAGACAAGTACCAAAGATACGAGATGACGACAACCATTTGATGTCTACAGAATTGAGAGACGGATGGACACAATGGAGAAATGAAACTGCCACCACATTTTATGCGCTTTTGAATACTGCATCTCTAATAGATGCACTCTCATGCATTTTACAGTTTTGTTGTGCTTGTTCATAAATAATATTATTATATGGCATGCAGAATTCAGTTTCCTTCAGTACTCTGATGCTCTTGATCAGGAAGGACATCCAGCCTGTGAAATAGCCTGCCACAACAATCAAAAGTGTCTTCTTTGGGAACTCAGCACAACCAGGATTAACTCCTGAAAGCATGCTGGTTAAAACAACAAGAAAGCCCAGATGTCACTGACAAACCACGCGACGCTTGCGAAAAGTTTGCACGGTTTACATAAGAGCAGTGGGGTTGTAAGCTATATAGCTAGCTTGCCTATCGATAGTGTGCCTATGGTGTCCTATTACGTCCTATATAGTAACTGTGTCTGTAAAATGCGTCGCTTTGGAGATACTCACCTTTTAAAGCTACCATGACCTTGAAACCCGGGTCAGGGGTCACTCAAGGTCATCGAAACTGACACCATTCGATAGCTTGCATATCATTTCCTATTACCATCCCATAGTAACTTTGTGTCTAAAATGCACCGTTTTCGAGATATGATGACATTGGTTGAAAATCGCCGAAAAAACCCAACCCACCCTCATTTGGCACGTTCCTTTGGGGTAACCCCTTGTGAATTTTTCGACGACTCATACCTTGCCAGAAACTAGAGTCATGGGGCTATCAGACGGTGTACATTTCACGATCCTGCTTTCACTCTTCTAGGCACAATACCGGTGTGTGATGGACAGACGGACGGACAGATGTCCGGACACGTCGCTGTTGCAAAGACCCGCGCTAGCATAGCGTCGCACGGGTAAAAACTGAAGGTAGTAGCTGTAGCACAGACATGAGAATTTACAACCATTTGTCTTTTTTACACCATCAATGTAATAATACTAACTTACTACAGTCAGAGAAACAGTTTCATACAAAAATCTGTATATGGTGATTGGTGATGATGCATTAACTACCACTCGAGCGAACAGCACAATCTGAGTTTGTGATATCTACCTTACAACCTTCACAGCTGTATACTCCATAATGAAAGCCCGAGCCTTTGTCTAAGCAAACAGCACATGGTGTATTGTTGACATCAGCAGTATCCTCATCATTCACTGCAGTCTCATTACCCTGTGAAGAGCATGACATAAGCTCGACTGACTGTGATGGACTGTCAGACTTAGCACTCACTACAAGGCTAGGCGCTGTAAACATCATCTACAACAGACAAACTATGGCTATATGATACAAAGTTACAACACGGCAAATAACTAAATCTATAAAAACTATCATATAAAGTCATACAAAACAGAATGTCAGTACATGTTGGTGGGTAACAAAATAAAATGAGTGTCAACTTGAAATAACAAAAATAACAAAATGTGTATTTAAACAGGAAACAGAGATTAATAACTTAGAAATGACAAGAGCATGGCAAAACAGTGGCAGCAGAGTCAGTTACAGACTGCCATTTCTGTGATTACATTAAACACAACTACAGATAACTAAAATTGACTAAAATGAACAAATGCATCAACATACAGCCGAGATGGCAGCAAGACATAGTTAGGTGATGAAATATAACCAAAAAAATAACAAAACGGGTACAGCTTACTTGTTAGGTGTTTAAAGTTAAGTATTTTCTTTTATGAATAAATACAAAAATGAATAAGTTATGTAACTAATTAGTAACTGTTATAATGTTAGATAACAGCCGGTATTCTGGCTACCAATTAGTAATCTTCTGCATGAGCGAAAACAAACTGTTAGCACTGTAAGCACCTCTGTCATGGTAACGCATTCGGTAAAAATACAGCAATAAAGCCCTTTAATCCGTATTTAGTCGACCTTAGTTGTGCTCAGTTGGCTTAAACGTCTCCGCTTTAGTCGGCTTTTAAAGCACCATATTAAAAAGCTTTTGAAATGCGGATATGGAGAAAGATGGAGAAGATCAGCTAGACAGCAAAAGTCAGCAACTCAGAAGTTCTGAATCGAGTCAAGGAAAATCACTGTATCATCAGCACGATAAATCAACGAAAACGCAGATGGTTTGGGCATGTTCTCCGATATGATGTGTTATTGCGAGACATTCTAGAAGGCAGGATGAAACGTACAAGAGGGAGAAAGAGACTACAGGTGATGAGCAACATATGCGAGGGATACGAAATAGCAAAGAAACGAGCTGAAGACAGATGTCTGTGATGTGTATGAGTGATGGGAGTCTAAATCGCTACAGAAGAACATCTAGTGTTGGAGCAATGCTTTCTGAGTTAAACTGGCAGTTGTTAGCTGAAAGAAGAAGAATTGCTCGTCTGGCGATGTTCTACAAGATTCACTATCATCTGGTCGCCATTACCATGCCTCTGGAGTTAAAGATGTTCTTGTTTCCAACTAACTACTCTAATTGCAGTTTACAGCTGTATTTACGTTCCGAATTAGTGCATGCTTCTGTTACTAGACGGAATTACTATAAATTGGTTCCTCAGCATTGTAAATACGATTTACGAAAACATTATTTTACTAATAGAGTGGTTCCAGTATGGAACAGCCTACCTAACAGTGTG
>Ga0209679_1000367_pt1 | contig 17236 bp, 10 predicted proteins | sample WorMetHEROISLAND_4_FD_187408 | JGI IMG/M metagenome (GOLD analysis project Ga0209679, IMG submission 187408) | Marine gutless worms symbiont microbial communities from Max Planck institute for Marine Microbiology, Germany - Olavius sp. 2 HERON... ...
ACGGCCGACCCATCCGGACTAGCCGTACGTACGGGCCGTACGTACGGGCCAGTACGTACGACCGTACGTCGGGAGTTCATTTTCGACAGGCGTACGTACAGGCCGTACGTACGGCTGTCCATCCGCATTAGCCGTACGTTCGGCCCGCACGTACCGTCCGTACAGCTATATCCGGATGCAAAACAGTGTTTCTTTGGTAAATTTTACGCACTGCATGGCGTCACATATGACATAGTCGAGAAATGGCACGGCGGAAGAAAAAGGTTGCGTTGTTGGCAACAACTGCCCTTTGTCTGTGCAAAGCTATCTTCCATTCTAATAACAATGCAGAATGGTACTTTTATTGCATACACAGACTGACACACATACAGCGTGAACGTGACGTAACTTGTGACGATCTACAGTAAAAAGGTAAATTATTTGGTACCTCTGTACGGCCGTACGTACGGCTGACCCATCCGGACTAGCCATACGTACGGGCCGTACGGCAAAAAAGCATTGCGCGCAAAGCTGTTTTGCCGTACGGGATGCCCTAACCCCCAAACGTTATGGCCTTGGGAAAACTTCGCGGAACGCTATTGACGCACTCGGTTCAGGTTATCGTCGCGTTGTTGGCAATTGCCAACTGCCCTTTGTCTGTTGCTTCGCAAAGCTATCTTCCATTCTTATGACAATGCAGAATGTTACTTTTATAACAAACATACACTCACAAATGAATGCGACGTCGACGGACAACGGGAAGTAGCAACGTGGCCATCCAAATGGGAAGTACTTATGTCTCCTAGAGTATGACAGATATCACTGCAAGTTCAACCAGGGCGAGCTCGCAGGAAGTGTTAAGAGGTGACTATAACATTGAACGGCAACCGGAAATAACGATATGGTAGCGAAAACTGGAAATAGTTATATCACTGGAGCTACAACAGCGTTGAAATTCCAGGGGCAAGTCTGGGATGTTCGACCATAGCTAGCCCGAATAAAGTGTCGCCAAGTGATCACGACAATGACCGACAACTGGAAAAGGCAATGTGGTGGTGGCCCCCAAAACTGGAAATACTTATATCAGCGGTTCTCAACCTGTGGTCCACGGACACCTGGAGGTCCGCAAGACGACCGTAGATCCAAAAGCTAGCTGACCGTTCTGACTTTTTAATAAACGAATATGATGATGATGATGATGACGTGATTTCTCAGATCCTAAAATGTTCCAAAATGCAAACTTTCCGGGGTCCGCCCGGACCCCGCTGGGGAGCATACAGCGTCCTCCAGACGCACTAGCTGATTCGGAGGGGGCTCGCTGGTTCCCTCGCAAGAACGCTACCCCCGCTCGAGGTCCTTTGGGCCTCGTTTCTACAGGTCTGTGGGTCTAAACCATTGGAGAGTTGGCAACCCTACAGATGATAGAATGTAGGCCTATGTGAAGTTCGTAGTTTTTGTCGGTTGCGGAGAATGGAGAAAATGGACTCAGTGATGAAGGAGCTGAGGGGCAATGCCCCCTAGAATTTTTGGGCTAGAACCGCCCCTGACTCCTTGCTTATGGCTATACATACTATACTTTGGATTGGCAAATCAGATCGCATCAGGGATCCGAGAATATCACATGCTTTGTAAAGGGGTCCAGGGACTGAAAAAGTTTGAGAACCCGGGACGTATTTCTCTGGCTGGAACTACGACAGATAGGATGACAATTCAAACGGCATATCTGGGGTTTTCGACCATGCCTAGCGCGACGAAACTGACCTCGGGTGATTGCAAAAGGACCGACAAGCGGAAATGGCAATTCAGATGTTTTGGCCACGAATCTTCAATTTATGGTAGTCGATCGTTCTCGCAATAATTTTTGCTAATCTTTTATCGAACTCGACGTCGTCGAAAATCCGAAATTTGGCGTTGGAATTTCGACGTCAGAGTTCCAGAGATGTAATTATGTCTGGTTTTGCGGGCCGTATCGATATTGTATTGATCGGTCAGTACTATTTTCCACATATACATGGTCTTAAAAGTTAAACCTCAGGTTTCTTGTTGGAATTTTAGCTGTACCTCACATAGTTTACGGTTTCGGCCCACATTTCCGATCGTCGGACGTCGGTCATTATTTGAATCGCTTAGGTACACTTCCTGCGAGTTGGCCGTGGTGGAATGCCGTAGGTTCGGCCTTGAAATTTTAGTGATATGCGTCATAGTTTCGGACATATTACTACTTCCGGTTAGTTGTCTGCCACGTTGGATTTCTAGCACACATCGACGTCGCAAAAAGCGTAATACCACCACTAGAAGGCTTGACGCCGAAAACATAGCTGTAGCTCTTGGAATTTTGTCGCTATATGCTCTAGAACTCGAGAACGTGGGGCCATATATCCCTTGGTCGGTGAACGTCGCAAGAACCCTTAAGGTGCTTTCCCACTGCGCGCGTACGCGCGTCGACGCGCGCTGCGTATCGGTCGTTCAAGGTCATCCGAGGTCGTTGATTTTGGCACCAATCGAAAGGGCATATGCGACTTCCTGTTAGTCATTAATAGTAACTTTGGTGCTATCTTCCACCGTTTCGGAGATATGGCGAGTTATTGGATGAAAAGTGCGAATTTTTCCTACCCCTCCCTTGTTTGACGCCCCCGTTCAGGGGGAACCCTTTCGAATTTCTGGATGAAACTTAACAAGCAAAAACTAGAAGGATGTGGCTACTGTATCGTGAAAACTGCACGATCCTAACTTCAACCGCTTTCGCATGAATCACTCGTGTGACGGACAGACAGACAGACAGAATTGCGATAGATCGATCTGCACAGTGCTGCTGAAGTGCCATGACAGACGTCAACGTAAGTGCAAGACTATAACAACAGATTACCACCGTGCTCAATAACATTCAGAGTCTGGATGCGGGGCATTGGCGGATCCAGGCATGGGCGGACCGGGCGGCCGCCCCCCCCCCCCCCCCCATTGGCCAAAAAAGTAGGGGCTGGGTCACTGGAAAGGCGACGACGGACTGCATATCGCCGTCGCCATATGATAAAGCTGGCCTCATATCTAAAGTATAAGAAAACCGCCAGCGAAAACGCTGAAATTTGCCGTTCTCGACAGTCACACTCTCGTTTGACGCCCCCTCCCCGGAGTACCTTCACGAATATTCGAATAAATCTTATACCGCCAGAAACTACAGTCATTGGCCTACACTTTGCTGCTGATAGTATGGGTCTATCTTCATTCAAATCTTGTGGTGGGCTCCGAAAGACGCATCTTTTCAGCAACAGAGTGTGTATCGGCCGTTCAAGGTCATCCAAGGTCGTTGATTTTTGGCACCAATCGAAAGGGCATATGCGACTTCCTATTAGTCATTAATAGTAACGTTAGTCCTACCGTGCACTGTTTCTGAGATACGGCGACATACTGGCTGAAAATTGCGAATTTTTCCTACCCACTCTCATTTAACGCCCCGCTCGGGGTGAATCCTTTCGAATTTCTGAATGAACACTTTGCAAACAAAAACAAAAAACTGGGTGAATTTGCGGCTTCGTGGGACGTTTAAGAGCATAAAAGCTTTCAGCTTCAGGGGGGCGAAGCCCCCCTGACCCCCACCAGGGGCTCTGCCCCTGGACCCCGCTGAGGGCTCCGCCCCCAGACCCCCGTTATAGGCTCGCGCGCTCGCCATGGTCCGCCCCCCCCTTTCGCAAATCCTGGATCCGCCCCTGATGCGGGGCAGGATAGTATTTGAGACAACAAAATGATTAATATGTGATTGTGAACTAACACTAAGATTGTGATAGGCAGGAAAAAGTATAACACTGATCATTTGTCAACCGTCTGACATGTATTAACAATGCGTAGCTGTACATAAACGAGCACAAAATATTCCAAACCACACCATCGTCACACTAAAAATTTGCAAGTAGAATTTCCGCTAATAATAAAGGCACCGTGTGGTAACTGTGAAAAAGGTTAAAATATGAAACAGAGTCTCTGCATGTGTATATGTTGAAAAGTATTGATGTCATACAAGGTGTGTACACAATGAGAAACATTAAATCTATACATTTAGTTACAATGTAGCGGTTGATTTTATACAGACAAGTAACACTGCATAACACTGCTTTGCACAAAAACTGCTCAAGGAATCTACACCTCATAAGAACGTGACTCAAAATAACGTTTCACCACAGAAACGGTAATTTCTCGTCAACCAAGAATACCTGACAAAAATTTGGTCGGGAATTTAAAGGTGAAATATTGTTGTGACTTACAAACTGAGAATGCCCACGGATAATAAATGCACAGTGAAATAACTGAAAAAAAGCATAAAACACGAAACATACGTTGAAAATTATTGATAGTCTTACATGGCACATACACATTAACTAACGTTAAATCTATACATTTAGTTTCAAGGTGGCTGAAAATAAAATGTTGCAACAGACAAAGTGCAATTTCTTACCAACCAATGGACCATTTGATCAAAATTTCACAATTTACAGGTGAAAGGTTTATCAACTTACAAAGTTACAATGGCTGTCAATACCGAAGCAACAGTGAGATAACTGTGAAAAACACTGTCTGCATATATATACAATAAAAATTATTGTTCAGTCTTACAAGACAGGTACAAATTTCACAAAGACATCTAATAAAGCATAATATTATTTTGCACGAAAACACCAATATCACCGGAATGCATATCTGCATCGATAGCAGCATCTACGGAAGATGAGAACACACTGAAAGGATACTACTGACATTGTCCACGTTAAACGAGCTACATGGAAACATACTGACCAACTGTCATAATAACGTGACTCAAAATAACAAGTTTCACCACAGAAACTGCAATTTCTCAACAACCAACAGACTACCTGACAAAAAGTTGGTGGGGAATTTAAAGGTGAAATATTGTTGTGACTTACAAACTTACACATTAACTAACGTTAAATCTATATATTTATTTTCAGGGTGGCTGAAAATAAAACGTTGACCAGAAAACTGCAAATTTCTCGCCAAGCAACAGACCATTTGATCAAAATTTCATCAATTTAAAGGCGAAATGTTTATCAACTTACAAAGTTACAATGGCCGTCAATACCGAAGCCACAGTGAGATAACTGTGAAAAACACTGTCTGCATATATATACAATAAAAATTATTGTTCATCTAATAAAGCATAATATTATTTTGCACGAAAACACCGATATCACCGGAATGCATATCTGCATCGATAGCAGCATCTACGGGAGATGAGAACACACTGGAAGGATACTACTGACATTGTCCACGTTAAACGAGCTACATGGAAACATACTGACCAACCGTCATAATAACGTGACTCAAAATAACAAGTTTCACCACAGAAACTGCAATTTCTCAACAACCAACAGAGTACCTGACAAAAAGTTGGTGGGGAATTTAAAGGTGAAATACTGTTGTGACTTACAAACTTAGAATGCCCACTGATAATAAACGCACACTGAAATAACGGAAAAAAGCATAAAATACGAAACACATTGAAAATTATTGATAGTCTTACATGGCACATACACATTAGCTAACGTTAAATCTATACATTTAGTTTCAGGGTGGCTCAAAATAAAATGTTGACCAGACAAACAGCAAATTTCTCACCAACCAACGGACCATTTGATCAAAATTTCACAATTTAAAGGTGAAATGTTTATCAACTTACAAAGTTACAATGGCCGCCAATACGAAAGCCACAGTGAGATAACTGTGAAAAACACTGTCTGCATATATGTATATACACAGTGAAAATTACTGACTCTTACAAGGCCAGTACACATTAACAAACACTGAATTTGTACATTTAGTCACAATCTATCTGATAATAAATAGTTGCAGGGTGGCTCAAAGTAAAACGTTGCACCAGACAAACTGCAATCTCACCCACCAACGGACCATTGGATCAAAATTTCACAATTTAAAGGTGAAATATGTATAAAATTATATTGAGTTTTACAAGGTAGGCACACATTAACAAACACTACTAAATGTACACGGAAACATACTGACCAACCGTCATAATAACGTGACCCAAAATAACGTTTCACCACAGAAACTCCAATTTCTCAACAACCAACAGACAAAACTGCAATCTCACCCACCAACGGACCATTTGATCAAAATTTCACAATTTAAAGGTGAAATATTTATGAAATTATATTGAGTTTTACAAGGTAGGCACACATTAACAAACACTACTAAATGTACACGGAAACATACTGACCAACCGTCATAATAACGTGACTCAAAATAACGTTTCACCACAGAAACTCCAATTTCTCAACAACCAACAGACTACCTTACAAAAATTTGGTTGGGAATTTAAAGGTGAAATATTGTTGTGACTTACAAACTTACACATTAACTAACGTTAAATCTGTATATTTATTTTCAGGGTGGCTCAAAATAAAATGATGACCAGACAAACTGCAAATTTCTCGCCAAGCAACAGACCATTTGATCAAAATTTCATCAATTTAAAGGTAAAATGTTTATCAACTTACAAAGTTACAATGGCCGCCAATACCAAAGCCACAGTGAGATAACTGTAAAAAACACTGTCTGCATATATGTATATACACAGTGAAAATTACTGATAGTCTTACAAGGCAGGTACACATTAACAAACACTAAATTTGTACATTTAGTCACAATCTATCTGATAATAAATAGTTGCAGGGTGGCTCAAAATGAAACGTTGCACCAGAGAAACTGCAATCTCACCCACCAACGGACCATTTGATCAAAATTTCACAACTTAAAGGTGAACTATGTATAAAATTGCATTGAGTTTTACAAGGTAAGCACACATTAACAAACACTAGTAAATGTACACAGAAACATACTGACCAACCGTCATAATAACGTGACTCAAAATAACGTTTCACCACAGAAACTCCAATTTCTCAACAACCAACAGACTACCTTACAAAAATTTGGTTGGGAATTTAAAGGTGAAATATTCTTGTGACTTACAAACTTACACATTACCTAACGTTAAATCTATATATTTATTTTCAGGGTGACTCAAAATAAAATGTTGACCAGACAAACTGCAAATTTCTGACCAACCAACAGACCATTTGATCAAAATTTCATCAATTTAAAGGCGAAATGTTTATCAACTTACAAAGTTACAATGGCCGCCAATACCAAAGCCACAGTGAGATAACTGTGAAAAACACTGTGTGCATATATATATACAGTGAAAATTACTGACAGTCTTACAAGGCAGGTACACATTAACAAACACTAAATTTGTACATTTAGTCACAATCTGTCTCATAATAAATAGTTGCAGAGTGGCTCAAAATAAAACATTGCACCAGACAAACTGCAATTTCACCCACTAATGGACCATTTGATCAAAATTTCACTTTTTTTAAAAATATTTGTTAAATTATTGATACTCTTACAAGGTAGGTACACATTAACAAACACTAAATCTGCACATTTAGTTCTATCTGTCAGTTTCACAGAGACATTTAACCAAGCACAATATTAGTTTGCACGAAAACACCTATATCACCGGAATGAATATATGGATCAATAGCAGCATGTACGGCAGATGAGGCACACATTGAAAAGGTACTGGTGACACTGGCCATGAATGGTCAAAATAACATGACAATAAGCACAATAGACGGTGACGCAAAGTAAAATGTTCCAACAAATTTCTCTCAACAAGCAATAAAATATTTGAACAAAATGTCAGAATTTAAACGTGAAATGCTTTCCACATTCGAAACTTAGAATGCTCGTGAATAACAAAGGGACAGTGAAATAATTGCAAAGAAAGTTTTAAAATGAAAAACACTGTAAACACAGTGTCAGCATGTCTATATGATAACAATTCTTGATAGTCTTACAAGGCAGCATCTACGGGAGATGAGGAACACACTGAAAAGATACTACTGACATTGTCCACCTCAAATGAGCTACACAGAAACATAATGTACAGTGAAATAAATTATAGAGACATTCATTTCCCACAAAACACCTATACCACCGTATGGTTGACCGTTAGTATGCAGATCGATAGCAGTGTCTAGGGAGGTGAGACACACACTCAAAAGATACTGTTAACATTGTTCATGTAAAATCAACTGAACATGTTGATCAATGATGACAATAAGCATAATACAGGGTGGCTCAAAATAACATGTTCCATCAGAGCAACTGCAATTTCTCAACAACAATTTCCTTTTCACTAAAACTTCAGAATTTACAGGTAAGTTTAAATAATTAAATATTTTACGGTATTTTTGTTGCATATGCATACAAAGACTGAGAATTCTTAATTTCTTTCTGAATTTTTACACAGAAACTACTTTTGCAAAACTCAAACAGTTACAATGTTATACATTCCAGACATGGCTAAAGTTAGCAGTAAATGTTTTGTTGATCTACGTTACCCAGACTAATTAAAAAGTGCTAGTCCCTTCTACTGACTGATTTCATTCCTTAACAGGGCGATGCTCATGCTCACACAGGACATTTAGAACATGCTTCGAGAAAACAAGTTTAACAATGTTCAATGTTGAACATTCTGTATTTCTTCCACTTAATTTTGAAATACGGAATAACATATTCTAAAAGCTGTAATTATTGAAATAACAAAGATATTGCAGTGAAATTTTCAGAGCTTCTGCTATAACTGCCAAAATTTTGTTAAAAATATCTATGACCTGTTGAGAAATTGCATTTTTGTTTAGTGGGACATTTTTGCCATCTGGTACACAAGTACAAATGCAAGGTTAAAGTAAATTCTTTACACATAACGACAACTATACAGTGTCTAGGACCAGTAACCGACAGACACGCACTTTGTTGCAAATCAAAGTAGCTCCGATCATGCATCGACAATGACAAATGATCCATTCCTACAAGTCCACAGCAAAAGCCATCAGAAACTAGAACCTTCACACATGCCATTATTGTAAATAGAGGCCCGATAAATATTACCAAAAGCCACTAATCAGTTTTGAAAAAAACTTACGGTGATGATAATAGTGGCACCTACCCTGTGCTATTTATCATTTAAGCTTAAAACCTATGACCCTTTTAATGCATCAACCGAGTTATGCAAAATGGCGTCACAGCAGCCGTGACCAATCAGCTGCCTAATTTCCACTGCTCTATACCGTAGGCATACAGAGCGGCTCGGCACATAGACACATTCTATTTATAAACTCTGTTGTTCGAACGGTTAACTGATGAAGCAGTAAGAATTTTGTCAAGGAAAATTACTTCCCCATATCTCATTCAGATGGTTATTTCATCCACATGCTACAAATAACTACGTCTGAGATAGATTGCGATGGGCAAGCTGACTACTGTACATACATAGTGCGAAAAAATGTTATTGCCAAGGCCATTAATGTTCATTGCATGCCTAAGGGTGCTATGGCCGTGGCGATAGATAGTGATCATTCCTTTCGCACTGCCGCTTCTTTTTCAGAACTGCTCATTAGCTTGCCTAGCAAGAACATACTAGTCAGTCACAATAACTAACCTGAGTTGACTTCTGTCTCTCTGACTCACTCATTGCGTGACTGGATATCAGTCTACAAGCAAAGAAAAAATGACGGAATAGAGCATACAATATTTCCAACGGTTTACGCACTATGATACTTATAAATGTTGACATGTATTTATGCCAGATGTTATCACACTGTCATTGGAATAGCATTCAATAGCGATGATATTCAGATACGGTGACATCTGTTGTTGTGTCTGTAAGACCGTGGTTACATGTAAAATAAAACATTTGCAAAAATGTTGTAAAAACGGTTTTATTTTACATGTAACCACCTCTAAAATTGTGTTTAAAATCTTTTATGCAAAATAGAGCTGTCGAACGATTAATTATTTTAATCGCATTAATCGCACGATTAATTATTTTAATCGCGCGTTAACACGTTAATTGACGCGTCAATTCGACAGGTCCAGTTTATGTTGTAGGTTGCCCGCCAGTGAATTACAGCACGTCTTGCTGTTCACGACTCACCTACAAGATGCGACCACTGTTGAACTTGCCATCAAACAATAATTCACAACTGACAAATTAAGCGACATTTGCTGTTAATAATTAACTGAATAATATCCGATGGTCGAATAACCGCAGTTCAATTGCATCTTGGAACTCCTATTTCATAGAATTTATGTATGTGTGTTAATTTTTTTAACGGCGTTAATTTTTTTAATCGTGATTAATTCTTTAACGCGTTAATTAACACGTTAATTCGACAGCTCTAATGCAAAATCATTTGCAAAATGTCGCAAAATGTTTTCCTTTGCAAAATAAAACATTTGCAAACAGTGCGTTAGAGCCGTCGACTTCCCGCGGCTCTAAGACATTTTTGCAAATCTGTTAAGGTACATGTAACCACATCTAAAAATGTTTTAGCCACAGTAAAAATGTTGCAAAGCGTTTTAGCAGTCTCGTGCTTGTTGCGAGATATTCATGAGCCAGCGATGTTACAGGCAATCAAAGTCTTTCATTGGCTCACGCGACAATGATGTCGTGCTGCGGAGACGTGATAACGGAACACTCATTGTGCTAGCCCCGCCCATTTCCTGAAGCATTTTTTGCAAATGTTTTAGAAGTAGTTACATCTGAAATACAACATTTGCAAAAAATGTTTTAAAGCCGTTAACTTCCCGCGGCTATGCCGTGGTCATAGTGTCTTATGACACGTAACTACCATCTAAAACATTTTGCAAATGTTTTATTTTACATGTAACCACGATGTTTAACATTTGTTCAACATGCTAAAACATTTGCAAAAATGTTTTGCAAATGTTTTACAACATTTTTGCAAATGGTTTAGCATAAAACATGAGCAAAACATTACATGTAAAATAAAACAGTAAAACATTCTGCAAATGTTTTATTTTACACATAACCATGGTCTAAAGCAATTCACCTGCAAGTCAAAGAATAATCATATGTACAATTGCATGTATAAGATGTATGCAATATTTCTGTTATACAGTCATACATACTGCAAAGTTAATTTACAGACAGTTAACAGCAACTTACTATCTTCCCATTAGACAGCCTTACAGTCCATTGCATGGGGAAAGTCACGGCATCCAAGTTCCCAACAACTTCGAGCAAATACATGAGGTCAACGTCATACGTTGTGCCAGTCATGGATATTAGTTTCACCACGTCCCTGTAACGCAATATTCATCGACATTCATTATCTGTCCTGTTGCTATATCATAGCATGGGACAGATTATACAAGAAAACCTAGCTGACGCAAAGGTAAGTACGCGACAGCAATGCATGTATGAAGACTCCCTACGCAAAAATTGAAGCTCATCGACGCCACCACTACCAGTCAACATTACGTAGGTGATAAGTGACTTTCTGTTGATATATCAGAACATGATGTTAGGAACTCACTGTCACTAGAAACTAAATTATCAATCTGGATTCTTGTAGTCATTCAACGCCTTCTTCATATCGTGAATCATGTTCATATGTTTACTATTGTTTAACAAAATAGCCACGCCCACTACAGTAAATAGCGATAAACAACTCCAATAAGAAGTTAAGCCCCGACTAATATTGGCAACTGAAGTCGCCAACGGCAGTTAAGGTGTCTGAACGACTGTATCCGCCTATGGGAAGTCTGGAGGCCGACTACAATGTGGCATCTACCTCGTTCCACAGAAAGTATTTCTTGTTATATCAAGGAAATGGCATGTTGTCTTGTTTTATTTCACTAGCACAACAGTAAAAACTGTAAAAAAGCGGAATGCAATATATAACATAGTTTTAATATCCAACAGTTGTGCTAGAATATGTGCAGCAGCACATACAACTTGTCCAAGCGATATTGGTACCAGGGATGTTAATGAGGCCAGAATGTTGTGAGGATGAGAAGGAGACCAAAGTAATTTTTCGAGGCCGAGAACGAGATCAACTCTATGAGAACGAGACGAGCGAAACAGAGTAGCTATTTAAATGTCCAACAGCATAGCAGTCGGCACAAGCTGATTTTTTTTACAAATTATGTAAATTATCAACAATTATGAACAAGCATGTAAGTAAAAAGGCCTTACGGCTCAGTCTGGAGTCACAACATACAACATGAACTGTTCATGTCAACACCACGAACAATGTTAGTCAGTTATAAGCGTGTGCGTCGTTGAGGCCACGAGGCCAAGATGCATGAGAACGAGAACAATGTCATGAGACCAAGAAAGCAAGGTCGAGAACAAGAACGAGACCTTAAAATTTGCCCTCGAGACCACGTTGGCCTCGAGAACTTAACATCCCTGATTGGTACATAACCGATTCATCAACAGTACAGACACACAAAACACTATGAAAGAAAAGCAAACAAAAGAGATTCAGGCAACTTGAAAAACAATTATTCATTTATGTGTTGTGGAAACGATCAAAACGACCCATGGACTGTAACGGCCCAGACCAAAATGGCTCATAAATTTTCAATATGACCAAGAAGATCCATAGCTGCATCCACAATGGTCCACAGCTAAGCCAAAAACAGCCCATGACCAACACGGAGTCCACGGATCAAAACGGCCCATGTCATGGGGTACGTTATTAGACTTCTGCAACAAACATTGTTGGCTGATGGACGTGTCAGCTACATTATGGTTCAGCTGCGGGCCCGAATGGGCACGCTTGGAAATTTTCTTGGGAGATTTAGCCAGGGTGGCAGTTACGAATGGTGACAATCGGTTATTGATTCACTTTTTAAACTAAGATTTAACAAATACTGTTATAGTCTGATTCATGCATTCATGCATGTAACAAACGTAAAAATGAATACATTAAACGTTAATAAACACCTGGGCCATTTTGGACATTGCCTATTGACCATTTTCGACCTAGCAGTGGACCATTTCAGATATATCTGTGGGCCATTTTGGACATCGATGTGGGTTGCTTTTGACCTGGGCTGTGGGCTGGTTTAGCCCCTCGCGTGGGTCGTTTTGGTCCATGGGCTGTTTTGGTATAGACCTCTTTACTGACATTTCTATATATGCACCACTTTACTCATTGCTGAGGTAGTCCACCATAACAGAGAACGTAGACATGAAACGAAATAGGCCAGTAGCCGATTAATAACTAAATCAGTGTAACAATATCAATGTCACTGTACAAAGTACTACTTTTGTTATCATACCCTTCAATGTCGAATCCGTCGACTGTGATGCTTTGTGTTTCTTCTGCCTGCACTTGAAGCTGCATAAACAAGATAATGATACGTATGACATTACGCTATACAACAAATTGCGGCATATAACAAACATTCGCACCTAATGCTACAGACGGTTCGAAGATCTATTAGTTCTCCATCACTGTCACAGGAACTCAATTGATTACGACATGTTCATAGTATGTCCCTAAATATGAAATGACGTCATGTTAGGTCATAATGGCCTTGGCTGCCTTTCGACCAGTTTACTTATTATAACTACAGTCATGACAGCGGCAAATGTGAGGCTGAGCATGATTTTGAGTTTTTAAGAAAATGGTTGTATGGCCGCTCATGGCTCTGACAGCTAAGTGTTTGGACTTGCTACAGTGCATCTTCATAGGCAGCCACCTGAAGTCGGTAGCTCTGAAGCTCGCGTAAAGGTAGCAAAGTCACAGACTCAGACTCAGCACGCAAGCGTTAAGCAAGGAAAGACTCCAGGCAGTGCTGCAGATCAAGAAGTCAATGAGCTGTCGACAGCACTGTTATGCAATCACATGTCGTTTACGAACAATACTTACACTGTGCTAACTGCTCCTGTCCGACTCTTATCGTCAGCATGTCTATTTCGAGAAATCTGCGTTTTGTCGACATTTTGTGTTGCATCACAGTCAACAGTCAGTAGTCAAGTGTAATATGCAATTAACAGGGAAACATCGTGGATGGAAGTGGCCGTGGTTAGTGGGTAGATGTTGCCACTGCTCACGTTCATGCTTGGCAGGGCCAGTGACGTCACTAGGTCATACTGTTTGCAATTCTAATAGATAGCTTATTTCGAATATCGTGAGAAATCGCCAACGAAAATCAACAAATAACTGACTGGACCCAAAATACAAAGAGCTCACTCAGTCAGATGTTGAAGTCACACAGCTTGATACTACATGTATGTCTACAAAGTATCTTGTTTTGGCTGAAAAACTGTACACAATGTAAAAATCTGCGATGAGTGATGACGGACATGAAGATGCACCAAACTGTACAAAACTGCACAATATTATTGTTCATTAGATATTATAAGAAGTTCCAGTAATTATGGAAGTAATTACATTATAAGATACCTCATACTGAGTTTCATCCGTGCTGTTGAGCGATGGCACGTTGTTGTATAGATCAACAGTCAAATTGGAAATCTTGGCCTTGTCGCCCACGGTCACGTTGACATCTGCCTTGTTGGCCCACAGTTTACACGTGACCTGCTGCTGACTATCGGCCAGCAGCACGTCACGCCGTGTCCACAGCTCCCCTTTTCTCACAGGATAGACCTAAAAACATATCACACTCATTAATGATTACGAATTCTGTAATGGTCACGTGCCAGAAACTATAAAGAAAGCAACCATCACGTACAGAAACTGCTAGAACATGAATCGCAGAACGTTATCGCAAAAAAACTACGTTAGAATTGAAATCTGCTGTATGGTTTGTCACTAATAACACACAATGACTGCCTGTGTGTGTACTACACCACGGAGCAGTATTCTTAGAAAAATCATAAATTTTCATACATTTCACATCACATTCGCTTTCTTTCGGTTGTGCAATGCTTCTATTTCATTTTAGTTTTAACAATACTTTTCGTTTTCGTTTCTCCTTAAGTTGTTAAAACACGACTGCTATTGTTTCGGGATTACTAAGCGTACATGTAACTTATATAACATTCTACACTGCAACTTCACAAGCGATGAAACATACAGCAAGAGGAAACTACTGTCACAATGAAACCATGCGATGTCACAGCAGTTCTTTTCAGTTAAAAGTTTGCCGACACGTTTAAGAGTAGCGAAGTTTCAAAAGCGAGCTTCAGATCTCCAAACACACCGGCACAAAACAGAATTTACCGCAAAATGGCCATTCAACGTCAACAGTTTTGGAGTTACTGGAAAGGAGACAAGAGAGTAAGTAATACTACATGTTACATATAACTTTGGGCTTATGTCACAGTTCTGACTATGTAACTTTTTTCATCCTATGAAATATCCACAGTGTTCCGCGGATCCCAAAATATTCCGCGTATCCCAAAATATTCTGCGTATCATGGTCCGCTTCCACACATCTCCGCTGTTCACATTCTACAACAAAAAATATTCTATAAATACTAGACCTGTCGAACGATTAATTTTTTAATCGCGTTAATCGCGCGATTAATTATTTTAATCGCGCGTTAACGCGTTAATTAACGCGTCAATTGGACAGGTCTAGTTCATGTTGTATAGTTGCCATCAGCGAACGTCTGGCTGTTCATGACTCATCTACAAGATGCGACCACTGTCGAACATGCCATCAAATAATGATGCAAAACTGACCAATTAACCGATATTTCTTGTTAATAGTTAATTGAATATTTATTATATTATTCGATCGTCAAATAACCGCAGTTTAATTGCGTGTTGGAACTCTTGTTTCATAGAATTTATGTATGTGCATTAATTTTTTAACGGCGTTAATTTTTTTATTCGCGATTAATTCTGTAACGCGTTAACGCGTTAATTCGACCGCTGTAATAATTACGCTCTACGTTAAGTATGCAAAATATATTCTAAAGGACTGTTTATAATAGTGAAAATTTAACATACAATGGCCATTCAATATCATTCCAGGTCATGTACTTTGGGGTCTATGGAAAGGTGACAACAGACTAAATAATACTATATAACAATGTTGACCTTATTTCCTAAGGTTACGAAGATGTAGCATGCCCGAAAATGGACGTTTTCAATTACACAACTGTCGTTTGATGCCTCGTCTCCAACGAACCCAGAGTGCGAAATGGCCATTCAGGGTCACCCAAGGTCACTGATTTTGGTACCAGTCGACAGCGCATATGCAACTTCCTATTAGTTATTAATAGCAAGTTTGGTCCTATCTTGCCCCGTTTCAGAGATAATGCAGGTTTTGTGGTGAAAACAGTGACCCCAGTTGACCCCACGTCTATTTCACCCGAATTTTGGGGGTGTTCGACTTGGACTAGATTTCCATTTTTGTGGCTCCACAGTGCGAAGACCCTAAGCTCCTGTAGTTAACTTCGAACTAGTCCAACCCGCCCATGGCAGATCAATGTTACAGACGGACGGAGACACAGACGGAGGACTTACGATAGCAGTGCATGCTTTGCCCTATGTGCACGGTGCATCGCGCATTAATAAAGTCAAACACCAGTAATGTTTTAAGCATGCACAGACAGATTGTGTTAACATTCAAATATGACACCGAGTTGAAAGTAATAACACAGACTGACAGGGATACTAATGACAGAGTCCACCAACAGGCAAGTAATTAGTCCTGCGAGAATAGAGGTTTTCATTTTCAAATCAAATATTGGTATTTTTTGAAATTTTCCATGGAATATCGTTTGCCAGTCTCAAAAATCCAGCAAGTTGAATGCCACTGCTAGACCTTCCTTGCAAATGAGTGACAGCAGCAGATGGTCAAGTTCTTTAGCTTTGCTGCTAGTTTTCTCCTATGGATATTTCCTACCTAGGACCTTCTGAATTGTTTGCTCGCAAATATGTTCACGCGTAATGTGCTTGCTCGACTTACACGGTGGGCCATAATTAGCGGACCCCTTGGCTTTTATCGCCATAACTCTGGTAATAGGTGCTGTTTCTAAGCAAAAATCTGTGTCATCATACATAAGATAACGCTACATGAAAATCATCCGAAATTTACCACACCTGTTCTCCCTTTACCTTGTAAAAGTTGCATCATCATGACGTCATTTTTTACGTTGGTTTTATGTGTCGAGCTGCTGACAAATTCGACTCCAGACTTTATTCCACCCACACTCTGGCCACCAAACAGCCCTGACTTAAATCCGGTGGACTACAAAATCTGGCCAGTTATGCAAGAAAAGGTTTATCAAAGCCGAACTGAAGACGTTGATGAGTTGCGCGAGCGCATCAAAGCAGCATGGGAAGAACTGGACCAGCGCATTATCGATACTGCAGTCAGGCAGTGGCGCAGTCGCCTTCATGCATGTGTCAAGGCAAAAGGCGAC
>Ga0209679_1000368_pt1 | contig 17179 bp, 15 predicted proteins | sample WorMetHEROISLAND_4_FD_187408 | JGI IMG/M metagenome (GOLD analysis project Ga0209679, IMG submission 187408) | Marine gutless worms symbiont microbial communities from Max Planck institute for Marine Microbiology, Germany - Olavius sp. 2 HERON... ...
CTTTAGTGCGCGAAGCGCATCATAGTTGAAACTATGGACGTTAAGTCCCTTCACTTTCAGTCCGTGGCTTGTCCACGGATGAGGACGTTAGTCCTCCAGACTATGGACTTTCAGTCCATAGTGGTTGGTTGCAGCTAGATTTTCCTATTCACGGCCGGAATGTGCTAAGGCGATTTCTGTCAAATGACAGACCAGCCTGCTTGTCTTTGTGTCCGTCTTCTGGGTCGCGACAACAGTTACATCGCACAACGATGCGCCTGTTGTCGCTCCTTGAAGACGAACGAATAGCCGACCCATCCTGGTCTATCAGTTTCCGGCAATCGCCTAAAGCGGAGATGTGACAATGGCTCGAGTTTTCAATTTCAGTGCCGGCCCCGCGATGCTGCCGGAAGCGGTCTTACAGCAGGCGCGGGAAGAAATGCTGGATTGGCATGGGAGCGGCATGTGCGTCGCGGAGATGAGTCACCGCGGCAAGGAATTCGTATCCATTGCCGAGCAAGCGGAGGCCGATCTGCGCGCACTCCTCGCCATTCCCGACGGCTACCGGGTGCTCTTTCTGCAGGGCGGAGCGTCCAGCCAGTTCGCCATGGTCCCGATGAACCTGCTGCGCGGCGGCGATCGGGCCACCTATCTGAATACCGGCTCCTGGTCCAAGAAGGCTATCGCCGAGGCCAAACGGTTCTGCGCAGTCGAGATCGCCGCCTCCACCGAGGACACGCGCTTTACCCGCGCTCCTACCCAGGGCGAGTTGAAGCTGAGCCCGGAAGCGGCCTATGTCCATTACACCCCCAATGAGACCATCGAAGGAGTAGAGTTTCCTTTCGTGCCCGAGACTGGCGACACGCCCTTGGCGGCGGACATGTCCTCCACCCTCCTGTCCCGGCCCATCGATGTCTCGCGCTACAGGGTTATCTACGCCGGGGCTCAGAAGAACCTGGGGCCGGCGGGACTCACCGTGGTGATCGTGCGCGAGGATCTCATCGGCCGACCGGTGGCCGGGACACCGGCCATGTTCGACTACCAGACCCACGTCCAGGCTGGATCCATGTACAACACCCCACCCACCTATGCCTGGTACCTGGCCGGCCTGGTGTTCCAGTGGATCAAACGCCAAGGCGGGTTAGCGGCGATGGCGGCGATCAATAAACGCAAGGCCAAGGCCCTGTACGCGGCCATCGATGCCTCCGGCCTGTATACCAATCCGGTGGAACCTGCCAGCCGCTCCTGGATGAATGTGCCCTTTACCCTGGCCGATCTGGGACTGAATCAGAAGTTCCTGACGGAGGCCGAAGCCGCGGGTCTGGTTACCCTCAAGGGTCATCGCTCCGTGGGCGGCATGCGGGCCAGCATCTACAATGCCATGCCTGAGGAGGGCGTGCGGGCCTTGATCGCCTTCATGCAAGAGTTCGAGCGGAAATATGGTTAGTGGTTGGACCATTTGAACACATCGATTTGAACTACGAATCTTCTCGGCTCTCCTGCACTGGTTTTCAATGCCGCTCGGGGCGAGTCCCGGCGACCACGTTGGATAGCAATGACCTAAAGATGTCAGCAGAGATATTGGGTGCACCCGCCGATGGACATAGAAAACATAAGGGTGAAAAATCAACCACTATGGACTGAAAGTCCATAGTCTGGGGGACTAACGTCCTCATCCGTGGACAAGCCACGGACTGAAAGTGAAGGGACTTAACGTCCATAGTTTCAACTATGATGCGCTTCGCGCACTAAAGTTATTGAAACAATGAACCGGACCTCCACATGAAGGATATCGAGATTCTCCTCTGGGGGTTCGCCATGCTTATCGAGGGTAAGAACTATAAGCCTTCCATGGTCAAGTTCCTTAATCAATTCTCAAGGAAATGCGAGCAGCATAGTCCTGAGCAGAATGAATACCTCCGGGGTCTCTTCGAGTCCTTTCTGAAGGCGTGCTCGGACCTACCGAAGGATGCGTTCTTTAACAAGAAGAACAAACGGTTCAACATTGCCCTCTATGAGGCCGTGTTCACGGCGGCTTGTGAGAAGGCGTTTGCCGAGCGGCGGCCCGTTGCAGGGGTACTCGATGCCGAGCGTCTACACACCCTTGAAACCGACCAAGAGTTTGTAGCAGCGGATCAGGCAGGAACAACGCAAACCATAAATGTGGAGAAAAGGCTCAACCGGGCGCGGGCGATTATTGGGGCGCTTTAGTGAGGTGGCACCATGGACCCGACGGTTGTTGACCGCCTCCATACTGGTTTTTCCGGCCTTCTCGCGGTCCTGGGCACGGCGGATAAAGTCTCACTGCGTAATGTGGCGGATGAGAACTTCAGAAAGGCACTCCTGATGGCTGCCGCCAGCTACTTTGAGCGATGCATGACAGGTGCAGTACTCGATTTCGTAGCAGAGGTAACTACCGAAGGCCATGTTCTGACCTGGCTCATCAGAAACAAGGCGGTGAGCCGCCAGTACCATACCTGGTTCAATTGGGAGCAGAAGAACGTCAATAGCTTCTTCGGTCTATTCGGGAAGGCCTTCCAGGATCGTATGAAGGCACTAGTCAATAGCGACTCTGATCTGGACTCTTCTATTCAGGCGTTTCTGGAGATCGGGCGCGAGAGAAACCGTCTTGTTCATGAAGATTATGGTAGCTTCCCACTTGAGAAGACATCCGAAGAAATCTACGGGCTCTATAGAGACGCGACAAAGTTCGTCGAGTGGTTCCCGATTGCCCTCAAGCAGTTTACCGAGTGACCCTTCAGCCCCTACCTCGTGATTCCGGCAGGGATTGCCGGAATCCAGGTGCCATGGATGGCAAAAGCGTTACCGGTCGGCAAAAAATCAGGCCTGCTTTTTTATCCACAGATTACGCAGATTTTCGCAGATGAAAAACAGAAACAATCTGCGAAAATCTGCGTAATCTGTGGATAGATTAATGAGTACTTGAACCATAATCTCTTTGCGTCCTTTGTACCTTAGCGGTCCAAAATAGCTGGCGACTGGTAACTGAAAACTGATGCGGCTCACCATATCCTACACGGTTACCCTTTGCCTCTTTGCGGTTAAAAATAGGAGTTATATTTTCACGATTATGTATAAGATACTCACCCTGAACAACATCTCCGTCGCCGGTCTCGACCGGCTGCCGCGGGACAGCTATGAGGTAGCCTCCGAGATCACACACCCGGATGCCATCCTAGTGCGCTCCGCCAACATGCACGATATGGAGATCCCGGAGACGGTCCAGGCCATCGGCCGCGCCGGCGCCGGCATCAACAATATCCCCATCGCGCGCATGACCGAGCGCGGTGTGCCCGTGTTTAACGCCCCTGGCGCCAATGCCAATGCGGTGAAGGAGCTAGTCATCGCCGGCATGCTCCTGGCGGCCCGTAACATCCCCCAAGCCTGGAGCTTTGTACGCGATCTTACGGGGGACGATGCTGCCATCCATCAGGCCGTGGAGAGTGGTAAGAAGCAGTTCGTGGGCTTCGAGCTTCCGAACCAGACGCTGGGCGTCATCGGTCTCGGGGCCATCGGTGTCGAGGTGGCCAATACCGCACGCGCCCTCGGCATGAAGGTGATCGGCTATGATCCGACCATCACGGTGCGACGGGCCTGGCAGCTCGAGGCCGAGGTAGGGCAGGCCGCCAACGTGGACGATCTGGTTCGACGCGCGGACTTCATCAGCTTCCATGTGCCGCTGACGGACGAGACCCGGGGCATGATCAACGCCGAGCGCCTCAAGCATATGAAGGCCGGCGGGGTGTTGCTGAACTTCTCGCGCAACGGTATTATCGACGACGTGGCGGCCGTGGCGGCCCTGGATGCGGGAACCCTCCATGCCTATGTGTGCGACTTTCCGAACAATCTCCTGAAGGACCATCCGCGGGTAGTGACGCTGCCGCATATCGGCGCCTCCACCCACGAGGCACAGGAGAACTGCGCCGTCATGGTGGCCGGGCAGGTCCGCGAGTGGCTGGAGGATGGAAACGTCCATAACTCGGTGAACTTCCCGGAGATCAATCTCCCACGCAACGGGGGCTACCGCCTGGCCGTGGTCAACAGCAATGTCCCCAATATGGTGGGGCAGATCTCCACCGACCTGGCATCGGTCGGGCTCAATATTCTGGACATGCTCAACCGATCCCGGAACACGGTGGCCGTGACCCTGATCGACGTTGACCGAGGGCCCCCGGCGGAGACCCTGAGCAAGATCCGAGCTATCGATGGGGTACTCTCGGTGCGTTGCCTGGGTTGCTCGAAAAGCGGTCATGAGCGCTGAGGATCCTCTCTCCCGGATCCGCGAGCGCATCGACGCCATCGACCAGGAGTTGCTACATCTGATCAGCGCGCGCGCGGCCCTCGCCAGGGAGGTAGCAGCCGTCAAGGCCGCCAACGGCGACCGGAAATTCTACCGCCCCGAACGGGAGGCGGCGGTCTTGCGTCGCATCAAAGAACAGAACCCAGGTCCTCTGGATGGAGAAGAGATCGCGCGGCTGTTCCGGGAGATCATGTCCGCCTGCCTGGCCCTGGAGCAACCCCTGTCCGTAGCCTTTCTGGGGCCGGAGGGGACCTTCACCCAGGCCGCCGCCCTCAAGCACTTCGGTCATTCGATACATGCCGTTCCCGTGGGTGACATCGCCGACGTCTTTCGGGAGGTCGAAGCCGGGTCTTGCGCCTACGGCGTGGTGCCGGTAGAGAACTCCACCGAGGGCGTGATCAGCCACACCCTCGATCTGTTCATGGGCTCGCCCTTGAAGATCGCCGGCGAGGTGACCCTGCGGATTCATCATTATTTGATGAGTCGGGAAACGGACCTGGCGGACATCCGCACCTTATTTTCCCATCAGCAATCCCTGGCCCAATGTCACGGCTGGCTGGACCACCACTTGCCGGGTGCCGAGCGGATCGCGGTGGGCAGCAATGCGCAGGCGGCGGCCATGGCCGCCGCCGAGGCCAGCTCCGCGGCGGTGGCGGGGGAGTCGGCGGCGGGGACTTACGGGCTTGAGATCCTGGCGCGCCGCATCGAGGACGAGCCGGGGAACACCACGCGCTTTCTGGTGATTGCCAAGGAAGATTCACCCGCCAGCGGACGCGACAAGACAAGCCTGCTGCTCACCTGCCGCAATGAGCCGGGTGGCCTCTACCAGCTGCTCGCCCCCCTGGCGGAGCACCATATCAGCATGACCCGGATCGAATCCCGCCCCTCGCGGCGGGGCATTTGGGACTATGTCTTCTACATCGACATCCTCGGCCATCGAGAGGAGGCGCTCATCGGGAAGGCACTGACACAACTGGAGAGCGCATCGCTCTATTTCAAGATATTGGGTTCGTATCCAGAAGCGGTGCTATGTCCACACCGGGAAAGGTTTCCACCAGCTCCAGATTATTTGCCAGACCGCGTTCGGACAGCAATACCACCAAATCGACCTGTTCCTGGTTTCTCAACAGATCGATAGCGTTCGGCAATTCATCCTGCCCGGTTGTCAGACAGAACCCTTCCATGACCATAGGGCTCAACGCCTTGAGACTGCGTTCCGCCGTCAATCCGATCAGGCCAACCTTGACATCGCTGACCTGGTATATCAGAAAAGGCGGTAATACCCTTTGTCCGGCCCTATCGGCGTAGGGGGTGGCCGGATATTCATACAGGGTTGCACAATAGAGACTCGCCGCAATAGCGTGCCAATTGGCCTTGGACGCTTTGCCGGCGAACAGGCGGATGAAATGGTCGGTGCCGTAAAGGAAATCCCAATTGCCCGGCGCGAAGGCATTCTATTCCGAATTCGTTCAATATCTCGATCAGCGCCCCGCCACGTGAGAATAGGGCCTCTGCTGAAGATTGGATGTATTTTTCATGATGGCCAGATTATTATTCCGGCAGCAATATCCCTAATCCGCTTATCACAAGGGCAGAGAGGATAATGGATGATTGTTTCCACTGGATATTCGGCATCGGGTGCTGGTACCTCGTTTCGGCATATTTTATTCTGCATGTTCCCTATGTCCTGCATCTTAAGCGTTATTAAAATGGCAAAAAGGGACGATGCCGGGAGCGAAAAATAAGCAATCCCGAATGATTTGGCGTTCTCGAGGACGGCACAGCGTCGAACGCGACGTAACGCAGCACGATGCGCGGATCGATTTTAACCAGATTTTAGGACATTCGGAGCGAATATGGCACGCGTCTTAGTCCCCCTGGCCGAGGGGTGTGAGGAGCTGGAGGCGGTCACCGCCATTGATCTGTTGCGGCGCGCCGAGATCGAGGTGGTCACGGCTGGTCTGACGGAGGGACCGGTACGCGCCAGTCGCAATACGGTGTTGGTACCCGACACTGTGCTGGAAGCGGTCATGGACCAGAGGTTCGACATGATCGTGCTGCCCGGCGGGCTCCCCGGGGCCCAACGGCTGGAGCGGGACGAGCGGATTCACGCGCTCCTCAATCGCTATCGAGCCGAAGGCCGTTTCATCGCCGCCATCTGCGCCGCTCCCAAGGTGCTGGCGGGGGCGGGCCTGCTCGACGGGAAATCCGCCACCAGCTATCCGAGGGCCGTTACGCCGGAAGACTTCCCGCAGGTGAATCTACTCCAGGCGCCGGTGGTGGTGGACGGGAAGGTGATCACCTCCCGCGGGCCCGGTACCGCCATAGATTTTGCACTTCAGCTCATCGAATCGCTCGTCGGCAAGGCGAAACGGGACGAGGTGGAGACCGCTTTGGTACGGGAGATCGGATCCTAGGGCGCGTTGACATTTAACAAGGAGTGAAGCTTAGTCTCCGGGCTTGTCTCCTAATGGTACAGGACTCACAGGATTTTCAAGATTAACAGGATGTTATAATTGATTATTCACAAAAATAATCCTGTTAATCCTGGTCATCCTGTGAATCTTGTCCGATTAGCGGTCAGCGCGACGATGATGTCAACAGCCCCTAGTACATCTGCGCGTAGATAACGGAAACATCACCCTACCGAAGATTTCGCCATGGTCGCGTTAAATGGGAATTCTTGTTTGCCGCAATCAACCACTATGGACTGAAAGTCCATAGTCTGGAGGACTAACGTCCTCATCCGTGGACAAGCCACGGACTGAAAGTGAAGGGACTTAACGTCCATAGTTTCAACTATGATGCGCTTCGTGCACTAAAGTTATTGAAGCAATGAACGCGAATCAACGCAAATCGGTCGCAATCGGCTCGCTATCATCGACGTTTCTTCATCCCGTTACCTTTATTTGCGCCCATTTGCGTTGATTTGCGGCTAATTTTTCCGTGAAGATCCTACTTACTCAATGTTATCGGTAATTGGAAGCATCCGTACTAGGGGCTGTTGACATTTAGCTCTAGCCGATTGTTTCATAAGAGAACCACGAATAGACACGAATCGTAATTTGGCCATAGTGTATTTTTGAGTGGTAGAGCGATTCATTTACCAGCGGAAACTGGTGGTTGAGCCGCCTGATCGTTCAGACCCTGCCTCGTCATTCCGGCAGGGAGTGCCGGAATCCAGGCGCCAGGGATGGCAAAAGCAGGGGGGGTCTGAACCATTAGCAGGCCGATAGGTGGCTCGTCTACGACTTAATGTTAATCTTTAAAAATCAATCAGTTACGTTAGGATATAAGGCCGATATGGTAGTCATTAACCAGAAAACAAAAGCTTAGATGCTAAATGATTCTCGTAACATACTGATTTTAAATTATGTTACAAAGGGTACAACTCTATTTTTCACTTCCAAGGGTTAGTAAGATACGGATACCCATCAGCCATATGCAGGAAAAATAGAGAGAAACTGGGTACTAGCGCATACTGCTAGTTCGGAGTGTGACCGATGAGCCAGGTCGCCATCGCCTCTATCTCACTGGCTGCGGCCTTTGCGATCAGTGCCTTGTTGATCTGGTGGTTTTCCCAGTCCCCCGCGCTGTTCTCCCGCATGGTCGATCTGCCGAATGAACGTTCACTCCATGCCGGCGTCCTACCGCGCACCGGCGGGGTTGCGATCTGCACCGCACTCGCGGTTGCCTATGTCCTTGCACTTGCGGCCTTTCCCCTACCTGCCCCCTGGGCCTGGATAGGAGGCGCCCTGCTCCTGGTGGGGGGGATCTCCTTTCTCGATGACCACGGCGAGGTCCCGGCCCGCTACCGCCTCGCCGCTCACCTGGGTGCCGGTATCCTCCTGTTGGTCGGGGGGATCACCTGGTCCGGTATTGAGCTGCCGGGCCTCTACCGGGAACTGCCGCATGCCCTGTCCTGGTTCCTGACCCTCGGCTACCTGGTGTGGATGGTCAATCTCTACAACTTCATGGATGGTATGGACGGTTTTGCGGGGGGCATGGCGGTATTCGGCTTCGGGGCCCTGGGGGTATTGGGTTGGCAAGGCCACGATCCGGGATTTGCACTGGCCAATGGCGTTGTGGTTGCAGCGGCCGCTGGGTTCCTGCTGTTCAACTTTCCGCCGGCACGGATTTTTCTCGGGGATCTGGGCTCGGCCGTCCTGGGCCTGCTGGCGGCAACCTTGTCTCTCATCGGGACCCGACGCGGTTTGTTTCCATTCTGGGTGGCCTGGCTGGCGTTCTCGCCCTTTATCGTGGACGCCACCTGGACCCTGTTACGCCGCCTGGTCCGCGGCGAGCGTGTCTGGGAGGCACACTGCTCCCACCATTATCAACGCCTGGTACTGGCGGGCTGGAGCCACCGCAGGACCGTCCTCTGGTCCTATCTGCTCATGGGGGCCTGTGCGGCCACCGCCGTGGCGGCGAGGGACCTGGGCGTGCGCGATCAGTGGCTCCTGCTCGGCGCCTGGGCGGCCATCTATTTCGCCATCGGTATCAAGACCCGTTTGGCCGAACGGTCGGCAGTCATTCCCGCGCCATGAAGCCCTGGATCAATCGACTGCGCTCGCGTACTGCGGCATTCGTCCATGACCTGGTGATGGTTCCGGTGGCCTGGCTCGGCGCCTATTGGCTGCGCTTCAATCTCGGGGCAATTCCGGAGCTATTCCTGGACCGGGCCTTGATGGCCCTGCCCCTGGTACTGTTCATCCAGGCCCTTGTCTTCTGGGTATTCGGGCTCTATCGCGGCATCTGGCGCTTTGCCTCGCTACCGGACCTGATGCGTATTACCAAGGCGGTCCTGGCGGGAACGGCCCTGATCTTCTTCGCCCTGTTCGTCTTCGACCGCATGCAGGGAGTACCACGTTCCCTGCCCTTACTGTACCTGGGACTGCAGATGCTGTTGCTGGCCGGGCCGCGCCTGCTCTACCGGCGGCTGAAGGATCACCGGCTGGCCCTGCATGATACGCAACGGGTCTTGATCGTGGGGGCGGGCCACGCCGGGGAGATGCTGGTTAGAGACATGCTGCGAGATCCGCAGCCGGCGTATCTCCCCGTGGCCTTTGTGGACGACAAGCCGTGCCGGCGCGGCGGCGAGCTGCACGGTATCCCGATCCGCGGGGCCACGGACGCGATTCCGGAGCTGGTCGAAAAACTATCCGTGGATTTGATCCTGCTGGCGATTCCCAGCGCATCGACCAGCCAGATGCGACGCCTTGTGAAGCTGTGCCAAGGGGTCGGGAAGCCTTACCGTACCGTGCCACCGCTGCGCAACCTGATGACGGGGCAGGTGTCCATCAGCCAGGTGCACCCGGTCTCCGTCGAGGACCTGCTCGGCCGCAACCCGGTGCAGCTCGATCGGGACGGTATCTCCGGTTCCCTGGAAAAGCGGGTGGTCTTGGTAACCGGGGGCGGCGGATCGATCGGTGCCGAGCTGTGCCGCCAGATTGCGACCGCGCGACCGGCCCGGCTCCTGGTAGCGGACAACGGCGAACACAACCTGTACCGTATCGAGACGGAGCTGCGGGAGACCCACCCCCTGCTAGAGATGGCGTGCGCCCTGCTCGATGTCACCGACACGGCGGCGGTGCGCAGGCTGTTTGAGCGGGAACACCTGCAGGTCGTCTTTCATGCCGCGGCCTACAAGCACGTGCCCCTGTTGGAACAGCAGATACGCCCGGCGGTGCGCAACAATATTCTGGGCACCCGCGTCGTCGCCCAGGCCGCGGACGACTTCGGGTGCGAGGAATTCGTCCTGATCTCCACCGATAAGGCGGTGCATCCGATCAACGTCATGGGGGCGACCAAACGGGCGGCCGAAATCCTCTGTCAGGCGATTTTCGAGGCCTCGAAGACCCGCTTCGAGACAGTGCGCTTCGGCAATGTGCTGGACTCGGCGGGCAGCGTGGTGCCCTTGTTCCGACACCAGATCGAGCACGGCGGACCGGTGACTGTCACCCATCCGGAGATCAAGCGCTTCTTCATGACTATCCCCGAGGCCTGCCAGCTCATCATGCAGGCGGTAGCCATCGGGCGGGGCGGTGAGATCTTCGTGCTCGATATGGGCGAACCCATCGCGATTGCCGACCTGGCGGATCAGATGATCCGTCTCTCCGGCAAGCTCCCAGGCGCGGACATCGCCATCGAATATGTAGGCTTACGGCCCGGCGAGAAGCTCTGTGAAGATCTCTTCTACGAGTCGGAAGACTTGGCGGAGACCATGCACCCCAAGATTCGCATTGCCCGGCGTGGGCCGGTGCCGGCCTCGGCGAAGCTGGCGCGCGGACTTGCAGCACTGGAAGCCGGCGTCCGGACTGGTGACGAAGCGGCCATGCGCGCCGCGCTCAGTACCCTGATCCCCCAGTGGCGCGAGGTGCCCTTGGAACCCTCCGAAAAATCGAGTTTCCAGGGAGTTTGAATCAGGTCCAGTCGGTTTTTTTGCCGCAATCAACCACTATGGACTGAAAGTCCATAGTGGTTGATTTGGCCTCCTTCATTTTTCGGAGAAGGTCAAGAAGGCCAACCAGATCAGATTCGAGTTCTTCATAGCCGAACGTATCTGTTACCTCACGGGATGGCGATTTATCCCGCTTGAGCATTTCGATGGCTTCGATGACAGTGTTGAATATAGCCAATTACTCGGTTTTGTTCTCTCAAAGAATGTAGTTGACGACTTCGTGGTTGTAGCCGATCATGCCCTGGTAGGACCGATGCTCGTCAGTATAAAGCAACCTATATACATAATTCGCATCCCTTCTTCTATTGGTTTTTTCTATTGAAATAGAATCTCATTAGAATAAACAATTAACACAAGTGCGAATAATCTGTATAATCGTATTCGATTTCGAAACTTAGCGGCCTGTCTGGTCCGTTAAAAAGAGGCTTAGCTTCTGTCTGACATAAGGCAGAACAGGCATCATACCTGGACCAGCAACGGGCAACGGCTAACGTTGGAACGCAACAAGTGGGTCAGCTAGACTGGAGAGATTCAATGCTCATCGTAGACACTTCCATAGGAAAGGCTGATGCTGCGCGTTTGGCAGAAGGCGACTATTTGAAACCTGAACTGGCGAGCGGAGGCATCCTATCGCGTCCAGTGAGTATCGACAGCCGCGAACCTTTCCCGGAACAGGAAGCGGAAATCTTGGCGGTCGTCGATCAGGTACGGAAGGCTTATGCTGCGGAGCGTCGTCGTTGACACCTCAGCTCTGGTAAGTGCCTTTAGAGTGTTGGACTATTGAAGTATGGGAGTAGGAAAATGAGACTACTTGATTTTCTAGCAAGGCTTCTGCCAAGCGATTTCGAGAAGATCCCCCCGAAAGACCAGAGCCAGCGCAAAGAAGAGATTGTTCGCTCGGTAATTCGGCGAAACGCAGAGGGAACTGTTTTGCTGAGCAAGGGGAACATTTTGACGGCTAAGGATAAAGAGCACGCCTTCGCTGAATTGAATTTAGACTAAGTCGTAGTAAATGCCACCATTTGAACAGAATATCCTCCAGGTCTGGGAATTGTATAAGGAAGCGGAGGATTTCATTACTGAGGTCTCAAGTCTCCAGGATGGCCTCGATACTCCAGCGGTCAACCAACTCAGGTATGCTGGACGACATCTCCTCAACTCGCTTACTGGAAAAACGTCAATTGCTCCAGAACAAGAATACGAGCGAGCGGTAGCGCATGTTAAGCGTGCAATTTTCGATGCTCTGGATTCCGGTATCATCTACTGCTTGCGGGAAATTCAACTCTTCAGAAACGATTATCGGAAAATTGAAATCACGACACCCGGATACCTAAACATTATCTCTTCGGCTCGAAAGGCCAAACACCTACTGGACAAGGCACGTAAGGACTTTGATAACCGCCATGAGTACTACCAGGAAGCGAGAAAACATTTTAAGCTGCTGAAAGAAGCGTGCGAGGTTTTGGAGGATACCCGTTCAGAACAAAACAAAAGACTAAGCTCCCATAATCGGAAGATTTTCATAACTTATATGTTTCTATTCGGCACAATACTATCGGTCATCTTCACGGCTCTAACGTTTTTCTCCTCTCCATAAAATCTAATTCATGATGAAAACAGTCAGTTAGAGTTACAGGTGCGCTGTGCTACGAAGACTTTTTATTGTCGTCCTGGTCATAGCTCCCCTGATGGTTATGATGGGTTTACTGAGCCAACCCTCCGAAGAAACAGATAAGGAATACCTCTTCGGGTGACAGACATAGCGGCGCTCGGTCCCGCTTCGCTAGACCAAGATATGCTCATTGATAGTGTACGGTATATCAAAGATCAGTTTGAGCGTAACCTTAAAGACATCCGTAGACGCCAGAGGGATGAGGTTATATTGCAGCAACTTCGGAGCCTACCCCCGCACCCCTGAAGAAAGGCCGTTCGGCTGCTTCAGATCGGCATAGGTAAGGCGCTTACCTTCCTCGTTTCCCGCCCATGTACGTTTCGTCCACTTCCACCGGGCCAGTGAAGGCGTCCTCTCACCGGCGAACGTCTTGTGGATGCGGTGCGCGAGAAACCAGGCGGTCTTCTGCGTCACGTTCAGGTCCCGATGCAGCTTCATGCTGCTCTGACCCTTCAGGGGCGTTGTGAGCAGATAGATGGCGACGAGCCAGGTCTGATAGCCGAGCGGGGAGCCTTTTAGCGGCGTGCCGACCCGGACGCTGAACCGCTTGCGGCACTCGCGCTCCGCACAGCGCCACGGCATGGACTGATGCTTGTTGCGTCGCACATTGAACGAGCCGCAATGCGGACACCACGGCTCGCCGCCCCACCGTTGCTCTTCGAGCCACGCCTGGGCCGTATCGTCGTCGGGGAACAGGCGGAACAGATCAGCAAGGGAGATGCCTTCGCGGTGTGCTTTGCCGGGGGATTTTTGTGCCATTGGTCTCTCCTCCATCAGTTATGATGATGGGGAGAGTATTCCAGCTTGCTCCCACGCTCCGGCGTGGGAGCAAGCTGGTCCCGACGGAGGAGGGATCTTGACGCTCCAGCGTCACCAGGCCTGGCCGCTGGAGCGGCCAAGGTGGTGTTCCCACGCTGGAGCGTGGGAACAAGCAAGGGATGAGCCGTGAGTCATGCAGGTTACCATCGCTTGCCATCCCTGGCACCTGGATTCCGGCATCCCAGCCGGAATGGCAAGCGGGTTTGCCGCTCTCCACTCGGGAATTGGGGGGACCCGTTTTTTGAAAACAAAGATCCGCACCGCGGACCCTATAGTCAATCAAATGGTTAGCCTAGGGTCCGCTGTGCGGACCTTCTAAATGTCAACACACTCTAGTACCCCATTTCACTTATTTTTGGTTCTCAGCGCGGCAAGAGGCGGCCAGATGCGAGGGCGCGCGAGCGCCGGAATAGCCCGTCCTCTTTCAGAGGCTGTCTAAAAACTAATCCATTGATTTTAATAGAATCGTGCCCGTAGTGGGCTGCTGTGCCCACCGCTCAGTCGTATGTGGTGGGCACAGCCCACCCTACAGCTTGGTTAGTTTTTAGACAGCCTCTCAAGCTCGCGCAACACCGCAGCTGGCCGCCTCTCGTCGCGCCCGAAGGGAGCCCTCCAAACGCGCTAAGGCGGCGTTACAGCGCTTGGCAAGAGCGTGAGCTATCCCGGCGCGCTGTGCCTTGTCTTGACGCGTTTGGGAGGGCTCTGAGAGCGAAAAATAAGGTGAAATGGGGCACTGGTCCATCATTCCGTCTAATTTTTTTGGTTGCCATTGCGACCGCAGGGAGAAATCCTTATCCCGACGGCGGAGGAATCCTATGCCCAAACAGACTGCTGCTTCGTAAGCTCTCTCCCTGCGGTCGAGAGAACAGGGACCGACTTTACCATAAAGTCTTGATGCAAAGGCTCCAGGTAACGAATCGATCATGGTCGAAGGCGGCAAAACAGCGGCGGGTTGGCACCTCGGCATCAACCTGAGGCACGACCGGGCGGCTGCTTTGGTGCGCGATGGCGAGCTCGCGGTTGCGATCCAACAGGAGCGTCTCGACCGCAACAAGCATAGCGTCGGGATGCTCCTGCAATCCGCGCCCGATCCCCGCGCGGTCCAGCTCCCGGAGCAGGCGATTCGCTATTGCCTCGACGCCTGCGGCATCGACCACTCGGAGCTGACCTCGATTACCGCCAATATGCCCGGCATCGATCAGGCCCCGCAGATCCTCGCCGGGGCTCTGTCCGCCGGTCTGCGCGACCGCATCCGGCAGATTCCGAGCCACCATCTGGCCCACGCCTACAGCGCCTACTGGCCCTCCGGGTTCGAGCAGGCCGTCATCCTGGTGGCCGATGCCAGCGGGACCACGACCGCTGCCCATGCAACCGAATCCTACTCCCTCTACCAGGCCCAGGGTAACCGTATCCGTCTGCTCCACAGCGAACAGGTAGCCGCCCACCTGGCCGGTCTATCCACCCTGCGATTCCTCTATGAGCACGTGACCCGCAAGACCGGCTTCATCACCCAAGTCGGTGCCGACCTAGCCATTCCGGAGCCGGGCAAGCTCATGGGACTCACCCCCTATGGTCGCCAATCTCACTGGCACCCCTGGATTCGGCTTCCTGAGCATGGGGCCGAGTAAGGGGGATACGGCCTGGGTATCTCCGCCTATGACATCTTTCTCGAGGTCGCGGCACTTGAAAAACACTATGGCGCAAGCAAGGACGGTGGATAGGGAACCCCCCGGCCATCCCCCTGGCTGGTGGATCTCGCCGCCAAGGTCCAACAGGAGCTGGAACAGGCCCTCCTATATCTGGTCGATCAGGCGGTCCCACAGACCGGGGTGACAAAGCTGTGTCTTGCCGGTGGCGTGGCGCTCAACGCGGTAGCCAATTGCCGACTGCAGCAACAGCTTCCACTCGAAGCCGTCTTCATCTTTCCCGCCGCCGGGGATGCCGGCATTGCTGCCGGCTGTGCCCTCTGGGCCTATGCGACCGGCGAGCAGCACCCGCAAAGAAAACGACTGCGGAGCGCAGCCCTGGGACACAGCTACAGCGAACAGGAGATCCGAAACACCCTGCACACCTTCACCGACCGCATCGAAATCAAGCGCCTGGATGCCGCCGCCAGCATCGCCCAGACCGCCTAGGCACTGGCGCAGGGGCAGATCGTCGCCCGCTTCCAAGGGGGTTTGGAATATGGCCCGCGCGCCCGGGGGCACCGCTCGATCTTGGCCGATCCGACCTTTGCCAAGATGCGGGACATCCTCAATGCGCGGGTCAAATTCCGCGAACCCTTTCGTCCCTTTGCCCCGGTCATCCCTGAAGCGGCCGTCGCAGAGGTCTTCGAACAGGAGACCCCCTCCCCCTTCATGCTGCTGATCGCCGCCGTTCATCCCCACTATCGGACCCGGCTCCCGGCAGTCACCCACGTCGACGGCACCGCCCGGATTCAGACCGTCACCGCGCAGCAAAACCCCTGGCTCCATGGCCTGTGTCGCCGGATCGCAGTCTTGCACGGCGACCCGCCGGTGCTCCTCAACACCAGCTTCAATCTGGCCGGTCAGCCCATTGTCGAGACCCCCGCCGAGGCCATCGAGACCTTCCTTGCCACCGATATCGATGCCCTCTCTCTGGAAGACTATTGGATCACCAAACCGGGCAAGACCCTGCTCGGTTACGCAGCGCATCTGCGATCTATCGAAGAGCCGCCTTTGCCCCATGGGCTCGACGCGGGTCAGCCCGCGGTCACTGAGCTGATGCGACAACTGGATCGTGCCCTCTTCTGCGGCGAGCTGGAGGGCACTGCCTGGTCATTGGAGGAGCTCCGCGAGCTCGCCGCCACCGGGGGCAGATATAAAGAGACCAGCCTGCGCTTTCCCGACCGTCCGTTCGGCAGGCCGTTCCAGACCCGACTCGCTCGGGACACCATCCTGCTGCTCGACCCCCTAGGGTGCTCGCAGCTGGTGGATGTGCGCGGCAGACAAAAACCCCTGGCCTGCTCCATGCAGGAGGTCCGACTGTTGATGACCCTGCTCAACTACGCTGCCGACGACCGGCTGGAAGCGCTCCGCCGCAAACAGCAGACCACCCCGTCCGCATGGACGCGGCAGATCAGCCAGGGGTTACAGCAACTCCGTAAGTTTGGACTGGAGCCACGCTACCGCGCTCCCCAGCCCCTTGTAGATGACCGCTTACCCGAGCCTGAAGGGGATGCTCGGACCCTGGCCCCCTTTGCCGAACCGCACTTTTATATCGGTAGCCGGTTGGAGGCGATTCGGACTCTGTTCGACCGTGCGGGATATACGGAAGCGGCGATCCGGACCGCACTCGGGGTCGAATCACCCCAGCAGATCGAGGCGACCTGGATGCACTATTACGGACGCTTCCATTTGCCCCGAACCGACCTTGCGGATCTCATCCGCCTCTTCCTGCTCCGCGCCGCGCTCCCCCTCGAGCGGCTGGAGGAGCTGTTCGGTACCAGCAGGCTCACGACGTTGATGCAACTTGGCCTGCTTGCTGCGCGTGGCGAACAGGCCACCGCTTGCGTGGACATCTATCCGGTCGAGGGACTCTACCTGGCGACGGACCACCGTTACCAGCGAGGTTATCCACCCCATGTTTTCATCCCTCCCTTTTGTTCACCGTCAAACGCGCAGGGGAATAACCCTACAGCAAGTATCACTATAAGAACACGGCAGCGCATTTCTGGTTCCGGTTTGATGGATTTATTAAATGATAATTTTATCATTTAATAAATCCATCATTTGGCGGCCCATGACTAATATCGTTTCTGTATTGAACCCCAAGGGTGGCGCTGGTAAGACCACCTTGTCCGTTCATCTTGCCCGCGCCCTGCATCTCAAAGGACAAAAGGTTTTGCTGGTGGATTCCGACCCCCAGGGTAGTGCGCGCGACTGGCACGAAGCCGGAGACGGGAAAG
>Ga0209679_1000369_pt1 | contig 17176 bp, 9 predicted proteins | sample WorMetHEROISLAND_4_FD_187408 | JGI IMG/M metagenome (GOLD analysis project Ga0209679, IMG submission 187408) | Marine gutless worms symbiont microbial communities from Max Planck institute for Marine Microbiology, Germany - Olavius sp. 2 HERON... ...
TGTACTGTCAGCGACAGAATTGTAGCCCACTAAATGTACTTTTCAGCGATGCATAGATTACATTGATATCGGGGGAACTACAATCACAATACAGTGGGCGAAAATGGCGATTTTCAACCTCTACACCCAAAAATATCTCGCAAACCGTAAGTAATGCGGCTACGGTTAGTATTATCCATCGATAGGAAATCGCATATCGTTGATTTGCTGTAGAGATCTTCGCTAGGGGCCTTCATACACGCACTGCTGTCGCGCGCTTACCTTTGCGTCAGCTAGGCTTTCTTGTTAAACTTGAGTTGAGTTGAGTTGAGTTGAGTAAGATAATAAATGTATGCTTATATTAATTAATTTGCAATAATTATACCGGTGTGTTTGGGCTTAGAAGTCTTTCTGGCTTTGCCCATATAGGCCTATGGTTATCGGTTGTGTTCTGATTTGCAATGCAACGTAATATCGAGTGACCACGAAAGTAGAAAGCACTGGATCACTCATGAAACCTCAGACCTCCGCCAAGGACCTTCACGTTTTATTTTCGGCTGTCTATACAGGAATCTCTATAGGGTCCAGCAAATAAAGGATCCTTTAACCCTTATTGCGGCAAGGGGGGAATGGCCCCAGTGCTGTTTCTGTCGAAAATCGCCTAGTAAACAATGTAATGAGACAGCTATTTTTTTGTGAAATTGTGACCCTTGGGCTTTCCGATGCAACTGAGTATATCATTGTATCTACTTCCGGTTTTACGTGGCCCGTTTGGATCTAACGTCCACGTGACTGGTTTTGCGACTACCAGCAGTATACGCCTATGAAGCAAAGATATAACTTCACAGATGTGACATTTTTGAATGTTGGAGACTGAAAATGGTAAGATGACTAGGCAGGAGTATAAAAATGTTATTTGTGCATTTTCAAGATGAAGGACGAAGCCGGAAGTAGTAATAGGTCGTCCTCCAGAGCACATAGTCATAGTCACAGACTCATACAGCCGAAAAAATCTGAAGCAAGTATTACTGTAATTCTTGCGCGGTAAACAAAGTTTTCGACCACGCCAAACTCAAAGAAAGTGTCCACAAATAAATGCGACATTGACAGACAACTGAAAATGGCAATGTAGCCATCCAAACCGGAAGTACTTGTGTCTCCGACAGTATGACAGATATCATTACAATTCCGACGGCAAACCTGGAGTTTTCGACCACGGCGAGCTCGCACAAAGTGTCATCAAGTGACTATACATCGAACGACAACCGGAAATAGCTATATGGTCACAAACCGGAAATACTTATACTACTCGAACTACAACAAATTGCGTCGAAATTTCAACGGCAAGTCCGGGATTTTCGACCATGGCGAGCCCGAATAACGTGTCGTCAAGTGATTGCGACAATGACCGAATACCGGAAATGGCAACATAGACGTTTTGCTCGGCAATCTTGCAATTCGTGGTAGTCGATCATTGTTGCAATCATTTGGTTAATCATTTATGGAGCTCGTCATCATCGAAAATCCAGAATTTGGCGTTGGAATTTTGACGTTATCTATCATAGTTCCACAGATGTAATTATTTCCGGTTTTGGGGGCCATAATAAAAATTATTGATATTTCCGATTGTCGGTCGCTGTTGTACTCACTTGCCAACACTATTTTCTACCTCCACGTGGTCTTAAACCCCAGATTTGTCGTTGGAATTTTAACTGTACCTCACATAGTTTTAAAGATATAAGTATTTCCGGTTTCGGTCGCCATTTCTGATTGCAATTGTCGGTCTTCATTGGAGTCGCCTGGGTACGCTTATTGGGAATTTGCCACAGTCGATAGGTTCGCCGTTGGAATTTTGATGACATATGTCATAGTTTTCTAGACATTAGTACTTCCGGACTTCCGGTTAGTTGGCTGCCATCTTTTACTTTCGACACGACACGAGGTAGCGTTGGCCATGATTGCTGGAGATTTAGATGTTTCGTACATGGTACATTATCACAAACCCCTGTATTAACGTTAACGCGCGACCCCACTGTCCTTTAACCTCTTCTTTCTAGAGAACCCGATCGAATGGAATATCCACACAAACCTTATATTGCCAGAAACTAGATCCCTGACGAAGATTTGCGCCACTGACAGTATGTGTCTATCTTTATTTGTTTTCACGCAGTTATTTTTCGAATGTCACGCGGTCTGAGAAAGCCAATGCGGCGCGAAACAGAATTTAACGCGAAATAGCCAGTCAGGGTCATTCAAAGTCACACATTTTGGGATCAATGAAAAGCAGACGATGGACTGCGTATCGCTATATATATATAATAAAGCGGGCCTCATCTCTAAAGTTTCCGAAGATATGCCGCGAAAAAGCTGAAAATTGTCGTTCTCGATAACCCCACTGTCGTTTGACGCCCCATCCCCGGGTAAACTCCGCGAATATCTGCATAAACCTTATGTCGCCAGAAACTAAAGTCATTGGCCTAATTTTTTGCTGCTGATAGTATGGGTCTATCTTCATTCATTTTTGTGGTGGGCTTCGAAAGACACATCTTTTCTGCAACAGAGTGCGTTGTGATTGTGCGTATCGGCCATTCAGGGTCATCCGAGGTCGTTGATTTTGGCACCAATCAAAAGGGCGTAAACGACTTCCTATTAGTCGTTAATAGTAACTTTGGTCCTATTTTGCACAATTTCTGAGACGGCTAGTGCGACCTATTGGCTGAAAATTGTGAATTTTCCTACCCCACTCTCATTTAACGTCCTCGCTCGGGGTGAACCCTATCGAATTTTTGGATGAACTTTTTATCGCCTACAGCTTGCGTTGTTTTCACTCAATGCCAGCATGTGACAAACGGACAGACGGACAGACAGACAGACAGATAGACGGACAACCCGATCGTAGCTAATAAGGGCTCTGCATAGCAAGCTATGCTGACGCCCTGTAAAAATGCACGAGTATTTTTTTGCTCTCAGGTACTCGCGAGTCGCGAGTCTCGTTCGCTAGTACTCGAGTACTCGCGGCAGCCCTATAATGGCACAAGTGTGACCTGGGTTGCTAACTGGCATTTTCGTAGCCAGATAAGTCAAAATTGGCATTTATTGAAAGTCGCTTGGCCGTGAAAAGGTCTTTGGCATGCGTTTGCGGCGTATTCAGTATCAAAATTTGAAAATCGTTTGGCAGTACAAACTATGGCTTAGTAATTTAGCCTTTATGATATTTTGGCTCTGGAATCTGGCATTGAGCGTCAAAACTAAAAAAAATCATTACTGTTGCTGTGCATATTATTTGCCAGTAATTATATTTTTAAATTCCAACTCGGGTATTTACTCATAAGTGGGATTACATATCTTTCAGTTATTGTAGCACATTTTGCTTTAGGGATCTTTTGGCATTTTGTGAGTCTATTTTGCATCAAAAGCCCGCTTTCTGGAGCCAATGTTAGGTACTAATTGGCGAAAAACAGTTGACAACCCGGGTCAACTGACTGCTCGTAAATAATAACAATTGATTGTCCGCAATGTTTACGTTGTTTTCAGTAGCTGGTATATTGCTTGTTACGTTTTTGATGGCTTTTAGCTCAGAATGTCGTTGCTGACAGTGTATGTGTGAATATCTGCGTACGTCGTAACTGTAAAATATGTTATCGTTTTAGTTTCTGTATTATGTCTTAAGTTTTTTATTGGAAAATATTGACTCCAGTCATTTATTCCAGAAAGCAAAAACTACAGATTTGAGAGTGCAGAGTTTGAAATTGTACAAAAGAGATCTCGACTAGATGTAAGAAATCATTCTTTTTCAGACAAAAAATTGTGTATTACTGGAATAGGTTACCAGATGACATTGTTACTGCAGCTACCATTTCCAGTTTCAAAAGTCGACTACCGGTTGATACTTGGATGGACAGATATGGACATTAAAAGCTTACAGCTTAACAAGTCTATTCGTAACTGTAACTGTTATTAAAACTCAGCCCTGTTTGGCTACCACGGGCAACGGTTCATGGTGGCATCTGGTAAATAGTGGTATGCTGAAGATGCCGAAATTTATAGATATGTAAGTGATAACAATCACTGTTTGGAACTACAAAACAACATACACACGTTTAGTCAGTGGGCAGATAAATGGCAATTAAAACTCGATGCTTCTTATACCCCGGTGCCGTCAAATTTCGTTGACTTACCACGTCAAGTTTCCATGGCGTCCAAGTCGTCGACTGACCAGTCACGCCGCCATCGAATTTTTTCCACTCGCTAAGCAGCAGCGAAGGTATTAATAACAATAATAATGATAGTGAATATTAGTGTGATGATAATTCCAAAAACAACAATGTTCCATATGTGTTTTTTGTTCCCAGCTTTGAGTATGTGAAGACACAGTGTCTGTCCGTCGCATTTAATGTTCAGTTTTTCGATGCAATCACTGAATTTTTAATGTTCACTTATTAGTTCATTCAATATAAAACAATCAAAACACGGTACATGAACAATTGTCAGTACCATACTGGCATAACAGTCCCATTTACTTACTTGTTTTATATAATTGGCCTACACGACCCAGTGGTGTTAGGGACTATTACGACATACACAAAAAGTACAAATTATATAACTGGGCTAGCCTACAACTAACATGATTACAATACAATATAAAAAGAACCATATGAAAAAAGTGAATTTTAAACAAAGTAACAGCAGAAATGGCTATGGAGTAGATGTTTTGTGATGGTAGTGAATTAGGGCATATTGGGTAAATGAACAGTAACGTTTAGTGCGAGCAAAAACTCTAGGATAGTTTTAAGAAGTCCTAAGTCTGGAAATGAGAGATTGGTCTCTTGGTGGAGGAAGAAGATGATGAAGGCAGGAGCTATAGTTCGACTGGGTAATGTGACTAAATTACTTCAAAGACAGCGAAGAGACGGTCAGTGGCGTATGCAGGATTTTGTCAATGGGGAGCCTCCTCCCTTTTCCAAGAAGGAGCCCACAGGGTCGGAGGTCCGGGAGTATCACCCCCGGGAAATTTTTGAAATCAGCCGCATTGCAATCACCGTCAAAAAACTGTCGCACTGCTGCGGTTGGAAAAATGTGACGCGTCAACGAGTCAGTCGAATAATTTTGGCGTCAGTCGTAAATGCTTCGAGCTGTTGACGCCAGGGTCTAATGCTTCTAAATGCAATGTGGTTTCCTACAGAATAAATATATTCCCCCTTACAGCTTTAATTACATATTATTGGGTGTATCTCTACACAGAGCTGATAGTATCAAAGACGTAGGAATCATATTTGATTTTAAGTTAAAATTTACTATGGAAGAAAATGGAAAAAAACATACAATGCAGACAATATTTATCCACCAACATTGTTTAATCGTGTTTGGTGGTGTCAAAATGAGGTAAAATTAACCAGTAAGTTTAAACTGTTTGAATACTAACTTTCTGTGGAAATTATGGATTCCTGCACAATATTATTAACAAATATTGTTAGAAGTAACATTTTTGTGTGCACTTAATGCAGTTAAGGTAAGTTTTGTTGTTGTTTCGTAGCTAAACTTAACTCTGTACAACATCTCCCCAGACATAGTAGCAGACTGAAAATGCAATTTTTATTGCAGCACCAAATGCCCACTACCCGTGCTTTCGTGGCCTATAAAACTGTCTAGGTTTTAGGAGTCTTGGGACACGGAAGAAAATGGGACACGTTTTCTAAATAGAAATGACAGTTGTGACTGGTACAGTTGCCATTTCCTTATTATTAATTGCAAATAGGTCATTTTTATGAAGGAAAATTACTATTTAGCAAACAATTTTTCCATCTCAAAATTTTGAGATTCGGATGATCCTGCCCACGGTACTGGTGGTAAAGAAGTGTCTGGATGATGTCACTGATAGTCCTGATTTTCAGCCTGATTTCTTTCCTCGAATGACCATATTCCTAAGTGTTACAGTCTTTTTAAATGGCATTTGCTTCAAGCCTGGTATCATTCTCTCTAATATTTGTTGAGTGTGTTCAAGCAGAGTTGTTCTTCTCACAATAAAGTGACTACGCTTGGCTCATACATAGTATTTCAGATGAGAGCGCTGTGTTGTCTTGCAAAGTTTCATTAGAGTATCTAGATTCTCATATGAATTGTGTATTTGATATTTATCTGTAATTCTGAAAAACGTAAGTTATGCAAATGAAGATGTGAATATTTTTGCACTCAGTGTGAAAATAGTGGCACATGCTGCACTTATAATTGCATATTATAGTTAGTGAGTTAGTGTTATCTTATTTTCGTGTGAAAGTTGGTTTGCAGAAAACTCGTCAGCACATATCAGCATAGTGAATGTTTGTTTCTTGTGACTCAGTTATATGCCGTGTCAGCAAACTACAGGTTGCAGTGTAACAGTATGATTTCGTTTTAAAGCAGTACTGGTAATGTGCTAGTTGGAGTGTTGCAACGGTGTATAAGGAGTCTGCCAGTGCAATGCTGTATTATGCATTTATGTCACTTGAGTGTGTACAACAAATGTGTGTTGTGTAGAAGGAGCAGACAAAGGTGAGCGTTGTTGCTGGTGAAGTTAGAGTATCTATGGCCAATGAAGCCACGCCAGAAGCTATACAGCTTAACTGTATGAATTTTTCGATTGGGCGGCACTCGCGGGAGGTTTTGGAGCAGATGAATGAGTACCGGCTGTCTGGTAAGTTGTGTGATATAGTCCTTCGGGCAGAAGATGACCGTTTTCCTGCACATCGGGTTGTACTGTCAGCTGCCAGTAGATACTTTAATGGCATGTTCTGCAACAACATGGTTGAGTGTGAGCTGAAAGAAGTGCCGCTATTTGGCGTCCGTGCCAGCACTCTTCGAACTATCGTCGAATTTGCCTACACATCCGAGGTGGATAACTATGTGCTGTTGTGGTGGTTATTGTCATTATTGAAGCTGTAAAGCAATTAGTTTGTGTTGTAGCATCACTTGCATGACTTTGCTCAGTGCTAACACACTGGTCAGCGAAGTTACTTTCCTGTGAGCTCATCTAGTAATGACGTGGTAACTGTCTTCATGTGTACAAAACATCACATTTTGCTCACAGAACTATTAATTTTCTTCATGTTAATATAACAGTCATTTAACATTCTTATTTTTTATCACTGAAGTGACCAGTCATCCAATTTAAAAATATTCTTGCATATGTCTAACATAGACCCATCTTCTGCTCCTTGGAAATTGTAACATTTTACTCTTATATTTATGATATGATATGCCATTCTGTGGAATACAGTGAATTTTATGTATTGATCAGTATTTGGGCCTGTATTGCAAATACACCCTAATATCTTGTATTGGTCAATCTCAGTGTTGGCCAGATAGTGTATAGTGAATTTAAATTTTTGGCATTCTTCAGTGAGCAAATGATATCTGCTGAGTCATGAGATAACTGCCTGCTCTGCAGGCGGTTTTGGTGCACTGTTTACTGACGGGCAAGCTGTTGATAAATTAGCTACAGTTACACTTCGAAGGACTCTGCTTTGCTTTTTTGTCCATAAACTGGCATTCAGTTGGACATGTGTCATAGTAAAAATGTATGTGTTTATATGTGTATATATTTATGGCATAGAGTGCATCTCTGTCTCGTGTATCTTGACGTGAATACCCCTACCCCATCTAGACCATAATTTTTCTCATTCGAACGCACTCAATCAAATTCATTTTTTCACCAAAGCGAAGCACAGCTCTTCAGAGCCTATCAGCAGTTAATCATCAACTGCTCCGGTGTTGTGCTAAAATTGCAGTGTAATTTTAAAGCTGTAACAAAAATCCTTTCAAGCATTCATTTATTTCTGGTTACATTGCTCATATATAATATATTCACATTTGAAGTCTTGTAGAAAATATCCATTCTAGAGGTTGACAGTTTCAGCCAGCCAAAATCGAAACTACATTGGTCTACTTACACCGAAACTGAGAATCCAGTTTTAGCCGAAACCGAAAACGAAACTGTCTGTCTCAGATGTTAGCTATTGCTGTAAATGCCAAAAAATGATTTTATTAAGTACACCATGTGACAGCAAGAAAATACAGACATTGTTTTCTACTCACATGTCTCGTGGTCTAAATGTCTTAATGTTTTTTTTACAAAATTCGGTGTGAATAATTAACAATTAAAACATAGAAAGATCAGAAAGATTAGGCCTACTCTGTTGTCACTGCCATAAACTCAGTGTGTTTAAGAGAGAGTTCAATTTAGACTTTAAATTCCAGACGTCACTTAGCTCTTGCTCTCTGAGCACATTTTCAAGTTGAGTTAGTGTTCGGAAAAGATGCATGTTTGTGGCACATGGAACAGTTCCTTCCATTCCTAGCAGTAGTATGACAACTGTCTGGATCGAGTACAGGCCAAGAATATGCAAACAGACGCCGAGTTTACTGACAGTTTCTGTGCCAGAACCAAAACCAAAATTCAGTTGACCTCTAATCCATTCGTAATTGAATTACCAGTGTGTGATGTTATTAATGTAAGAGTAACAGTGGGCATTTCTTGTGCACGTAGACTAAATTGGAACTTTTCATAACTGCTGATTGTTCTAAAATGTAGATACATAAAGGTGTAGCAGGTCCGTCACAGATGACAGCGAATGCTGTATGTTGCTTACTTTGCCTCTATTGTTAATCCTTTACATTTATAGTAATTCAAATAACTGGAGAGCTCTGGATACAGCGCATTACCTTATTAACAATAATAATTAGTGAATATTAGTGTGATGATAATTCCGAAAACAACAATGTTCCAGATGTGTTTTTTGTTCCCAGCTTCGAGTATGTGAGGACACAGTCTGTCCGCTGTTGTCAGCCGGTGTGATGTTTCAAATGCCGGATATTATCAAGTCATGTTGTACATTTCTGGAACATCAACTTGACCCTAGTGAGTCATGTCTAATTGATATTGCTGCATGTTTTGCTCTTCTCTTTTTATTTTGAAAAAGTTACTTTTTGATTTTTTTTCTATTTTTTGCCCAGTTGATAGCTTAGGCCTTGCATATATTTGTGTAGATAGTGTTAGATCTTTGTGTGTCAGAAGGCAGTAAATTTACAGGGATATGCGTACTAGTAAGTGATGCAAATGCAACCTAGGGTGACTTATTTATGAGTGTTTTTATAAGTTGTTCTCCAGCTGGCATCTTGATCATTTTTCAGTTTGTCAAGAAGTTTTCATTTGGTCCGCATATTTGACTGCTTTGTTTATTTAACTTCAGTGCAGTGATGTAATAAGCATGCAGTATATAATGCTGTCTGGTGGTCAGTGAATGCTGCCATATTAATGACTGTGAGCTCCAAGCAGAAGTGACTGAACCAATGCTCATTTTCTTGAAATTTAACATAGCACAAGTACAACGGACCTATAACGATTATTGCTTGCAGAGTTTTACATTAAATTTTGTACAAACAGTCACCACTTAGATAGTCTTGAACCAAAACCAGTAGACAGTAAAAACTTGAATCTATTATTCGTGCATTGCGTATGCATATATTGATACTATACTGTAAACCTCGGATAGAACCCCGCCGACATCTGTCAGTATAAATTGCTTTGACCCTCGGCCTGTATCCAGGGCCCAGTTATAACTGGGACCCAACTACTGTCAGTACAGGTCACTCATGTTTATTCTATGAATTTTGTCTGCATACAACAGTTCTGTGTGTTAGGTTGACTAACTATATAGTCGTTAGTCCACCAGAACTATACAAAAATACCTGTATTTCCTCCTATAAAATGGTATGATATGATATAGCGAAAATCTTAGCAAACAGTCTGTTCTTAATGGAAAATATAAATTAACATGTATAGGTGCAGTGTCGTTTTAGTCACGCAATAGAATAGATGATTTTTCACACCAGTGGCAGCTGGAGAAATCTGGAACTTCCTGCACACTGAGATTTTCCGACACAATGTGTAAACATGGTTCCTGACATTTTTCAGACACCTTGTGTTCACAAAAGGATATTAGTGGCGCAGTGATGTTTCATACCGTATCTGCAAACTGCAGATTTACTTCAAGTCCTTCTGTGCAAATTTACTTCAACTTCTAGTACTTCTGAATGTCCAACTTTCTCTACAGCGTTATAGGCCTATCACTGCAGAAAACTCATGTAAGGAGATTGGAATCCAAAAAAGTTGGACGGAAATGTTCAAAGTTACCCCAATGTTCGAACTAATCCCATGTGGCAGTACCTAATACTGATCCATGTAGCGACGTTAGCTTGTATTGGTGACCAAGCCCGTAAGCAGGACCCAGTGTTTATCCGTGACCCAGCCTCTATCAGTCTCCGGCCTGTATCTGGGGCCCAGCTTATAACCATGACCCGGCTTCTATCCGAGTTTTATGTAAATGATGTTGGCCAGTTTGTATTAACACGACATATTTGTTGTGCAGGTAACTGTATAGGTATTGCCGACTTTTCGTATATGAATGGCTGCTTAGATCTTTATGACCAAGCTAGAGACTTTATTTACTATAACTTTACCGAAGTTAGCAAAAGTGATGAATATCTACAGCTGTCTCAGCCACAGCTTTTGCAGGTAATATAAAATGCCAGTATTTTTTATTTCCGTGGTACATGAACTTGTCACGTTAGTTGTGTCACTTAGTTGAGTCTTGAGCATTGCAGCACGGCCATTTCATATTCTTTGCCAGTGTCACCTGTGTGACAGGTGGGTAATGATATTAGTTAGGATTTAGGCTCGTAATGGTTTGGTAGCCCAGAACATCTTGACTCCCGGCCAGCTCGCAGTTACAGAATGACTCTGTGCTAGTTTTTCACACGTAAATACTAGAGGTTGGCCGAAGTTCGGCGAAACAAACTTCGGCCCACCTCTAGTAAATACCCCGGACATGAAGCAGTGTATAATTTGGTACTGACAAAATGACGGGAGATTCACAGGCTAAGAAGGTAACTACAGGTCTGGCAGCACAGTGCTGATGTCATAGACTCGCCTAAGGTCTGTGAGCAGGAGATGAGCACCCCGCCTGTATCCAGCTAGGAATATGGCACGTTTACCTATACATTTAACATAATCAGCTGCATTACAGAATTTGGTGTCAAAATGTGCATTAATGAGTAATGGCTTTGTACTGCATCGACATCTGTAGATAGCTATGTTTTCTAGTGCTTTTCATTCACTGTTTTATTCACTTGATACTGCTAGCCTTAAACTTCAGCAGTTTTCTTTTTGTAGCTAACAAAGGCCAAAGTAATTTGGTTATAGGTGGCATCGCTGCAGATCGTGGGTTATGACCCATAAATCTTGCCTTCTGTGGGGGTGACTGGGGCCTGTCTAATACAGTGTTACTTGGGACCACACGAGTATTCCTGCCAAATGGCATCTCATTCTGTCCAGCGGTTTTAGCAGGGTGCACGAGTGTGACGGACAGACATACGGACCATGGTATGGGAGCATTTGTTGGAGTAGATGGCATTATCGCTTTCAACGATTCCGCCTAATATGAAAGAATGCAGTCAGCTGGCAGTTTTTAAGTTCCGTCATTACTGTACCATAGCATGGTCTGTCCATATGTATGTATCATTCTGCTGATTGTCTTCGATATTTATACCAATAGTGGCTGAAGTTGTCATTGAGAAGTCTGTATTTCCTAAGAATTGTGCATAATGTGATATCGACCCGAAGTGTTTGATGCAACAATTTTTTGTGGCAGGTAATACGGCGCGACGAACTAAACGTTTATTGCGAGCATGAAGTATACGATGCGGTAATTCGATGGGTTCAGTACGACATGGATGCACGGTGTCACAAACTTGAGACACTGGTCGCTTCGGTCCGATGTCATTTTCTGTCACCAAGCTTCCTCACATCACAACTAAACAATTGCCCGATACTGCGGCGGGTTGCTTCATGTGGTGACTTTCTACGACGTATTGTCGATGAGCTGACTCAACATAGGTGCTGCAAGGAACGGCGACGACGGCCGCCTAAGCCGGCGATTTACATCATCGGTGGATATTTGCGGCATTCTTTAGCTGCTGTTGAGTGTTGGAGTCCGCTGTCAAAAAAATGGTATCGGCTAGCAAGTTTGGCGACTCCTCGCAGTGGTATAGCTGCTTGTCAGGTCAGCATTCACGATGTGTTTTTGTGTCTTTGTGACTTTTACTGCCGAAGTGTCGTGTGTCATGTAAGGAATTCCACCTAGAACTTAACGTATGCACTATGCAATAGCAAGAATATCAGTCACTCAATCAACTGTGGGTAGTTTTGTCCTCATACTGTAATAAGCATACAAGATTTCTTGGTTTTAGCCGTCTCTGCATTCTCCGTTATTGCTCAGTGCAGATGAGGCTTTGGCGTGTCAAATTGAGCTAAGTAGGTGGGTGGGTTAATGGTTGCCAGGTGATGTCGATTACGAGTTACCTCGAACAGTACTGGATGAGCAGCACTTGTTGCTCATAGAACCGTCAGTGTTCATGGATGTCCAGTCCAGCACAGGGATGTGGATTTGTGAACTCGTAGAGTCAGTGTCTAGAAGACTTGACTGTCTCCACTTGTCAATGACGTCATCTGGAGACTTTAGTAGTATGCTTCACAGTATTTGAAGATTTTTGGCTTCCAGCTGTCACAGCTTATCGTGGTGAACACTTTATACCATGATTGTGATGTCTACGACAGTTTGTCGAAATACTGTCGTCACTGACTTGTCACGGTTCTTGTATATGGGACCAGACCAGACAGTTTGCCAAAAGCTAATTAGGCAACAGAGTGTTTTTAATGGCAAAAAAACTGCTAACGCTTTACTGATTTCACAGTTATTCCTTCAAATTCGTCTGCCTAAAGCTGTCAATGATGATATATATCATTTCGTAACCTCTGATTGGATAACCAGGCGTCATTATGGCATGACATCATGAAATAGGTAAGTAAGCTTCGTTTTTGGACACGTGACAACATGGGGTGTTGACTTAAGCCCATGACACATGCACCAGAAACTGGCACCATTAATCAGTGCCAGATTTCCGTCTCTGACTTCTGTCTTGTGTGTCGTGGAATGCTGGTACCAATTTTGTCTGGTACCAGATTCTGGCATCGATTAGAACAGCGCTTTATTTCAAGCCAAACTAAAATGACAATCCATGATTGGTCACTGGTCATTGTTTATTTTTTCGTCTGCTATTGGGCCTTGTCATAAAGTTGTAAAGCATATCAATAACAAAATATTTGTCATGCAACACATTATTAGCATCCTCACATTTATCTATGCATAACGTTGCAGAAGAATTGCAACGAACTTATATTTCTGAGTAGAAATTGTTGCTAATCAGTTACGCATAACTCAGTCAATATGATATGTGCATTGTGCAAAGCAGTACGATTGTGAGTCACCTAGAAATGGCCTATTTTAAGTTTAGTCTTCTTATAGAAATACCTCAGCCAATGTCTGTTTGCAGTGTGAATGATGTATACAACGATTTATTAAAATTAGTGGGATAAGAAGCTGATAGTGAATGATTGCAAACAAACAATATGACGCTGCTATCTAGAGAATGAATATAGGTAATTCAGGACAATATGTAGCAAGACAATGCAATGCCACAGACAGCCTCTCTTCAGGTGATTAATTATGTACTTCTCATCGACATGTCTTCTCTCTGGACAGTGGATACCGGCGCTACCCTCTGTAGCAGTATACCTGAAGCGAATTCCAGTCCATTCACAGAAAATTTCAATACACTTAGGGGTCAGAAATATGTAGTAAGTTGCACTAGAGCATCATATGCACCGTGATCCGTTCTTTTATCTTTCCTTTAGCCAAAGTTGCATTCACAGCGATTTTACCAACTGTTTTACCATTTCCGATTAACACGAAAGTTATATGTTTTTAATAACTCATGGCACTGAATGGCCTATATTGTGCTGGTGTGCCATTAAGCAACTACTCACTCACTCACTCACACGCATTCACAGCATCCTTTGCATTTCTTTTTGTTCAGCTTTCTGTTGGCTACGATACCTGCTATTATAATTGCAGCAGCTACACGAATTCATCGTTTTATGTTACTTTCAGCCATGTTTATTTTCGGCACCAGAAATTTTCTTCCAGACACATCTTGAAAGAAAAACTGGCGCCAGAAATCTGGCGTTGATTTATGGCAGCGGTTTATGGTGCATTTGTCGTGGGCAGGTCCACCTATATGTCTGTCACATAAGTCAGTCAAATGCATTGTAAATGGTCTGGCTTATGTCACATATAAGCTGTCATGCTCTTCTGCACTTCCCACGTATATCATTTTTATCACACTGTATCAGCATTTACTTGCCGCGCTGTGCGTCAGCTCATTTATCTTGTGATAATAAAAAAACTTGCCGCTATTCAATAATAATAATAATAAAGTTTTGGCGCTGGCTTTCTTAGTAAATTTACTACAGTTGTGTCCATGTTTTATGCGTGAAGTAGTCGTTCTGGCTCCATGGCTTGTTTGTCCATTTATGTGGTGGTGTAAATCAGTCTCAGGTCAGCTGTATCTGTGTACAGCATTTTTGCTTAGTCACTCGATCCCATTGTGCCTTTTCGTTGCCTTGACGGTGTTGGTTGGGTGACAGGAAGGCTGTGTTGCATTTTTGCTTCGTCACTCATAATCTGTTGCATCTTCACTGCTTTGATGCTGTTGGTTGGATGACAGAAGGGCATCTGGCCTGTGAAGTCCTGTACCAACAATCCATAAGTTAACTGTTGAGGACTGGCTTAACCTGATGTAATTACAGAAGAGTAGGCTAGTCAAACAGGCTTGATCTGTTGACACCAAATCGTTGTGTATGTCTAGAATATTAATCTTTTGATAGCATTTCTCACCTTTACTGCATGGCTCTCATCTTGTGCAGTTTGTTGCACTGATTCTAGCACTGCTGTCGGTTTTTTCTTGTTTTTACTAGTTTCTTTTATTTTGTATTTTTGTGTTCTGCCTGAGTGGCGAATAAACGTCTTATTACTAAACTAAGACATTACTAGAAAGAAGCCAGTAGCCATTTAATTAATATATGAAAGTTGGTTAAAGGCACTAATTGAAATGTGAGCAGCAGCAGGTGAAAATAAACCACTACCCATCTGTTTTGTGTGTATCTGAAACCAGTCGTCGGTGTTCATATAGCTTTAGTATATATGCATAATCTAAGCTTTCTTTTCGGACACAGATGTGACAACATGGGCGTTGTTGTCTGTCACGTCAGTCAAAGACAGTGTAAATGATCTGGCTTCTGTCACATATAAGCTGTCCTGCTCTTCTGCGCTTTCCCACGTACAGCATTTTTGTGATAATGCGTCAGCATTTGCTTGCCACGTTGGACTGCACCAGCTCATTTGTAGGCAGCTGACGTGTTCCTATTGTGAACTGATTGATTGATCGATATTTTTACTGTTGCATATGACAACAAGCGTGATGGATCTGATGCTTATCTGACAACCTGTCACTCTAAAGCTTGTGCTTTTAGGGTAGGCAGAGTTATGTGTCTCAGTTGCACTGAAACGCCCTCCCCACATGGCCTATCCCCTCAGCACGGCGTCATATCTGTTCCCCTCCTCATTGCAGTGAACCATTTGCAGGAGATGCAAAAATTCACGTCTGCCTGAAATCAGTAGGTTAATTGATTGAGCTGCTGTTGCTGTTGACCATCAACACGGCATAGTGTGCAACAGTCAGTAGCACTTTTTAGTTTCTTTTTATCATTACTTTTCTGTTTTTGCCAGGTGTGGTAAACTAAGCTTGCTGCCTGTTAGTTTTTAGCGTACGTTAATATTATGCATTGTCACATCATACAGTTTCTTATCAAGTTATCACATGACATATGCATATACAGATTCAAATGTAACGTGACGAAGTTTGAAAATTCGCATTTCTTTTACCTTCCCTGCATGGCATACTGGTACATTGGAAAGACGACGGAAGTTCATAGCAGATTTGTTGCTGATTGTTATTTTGTCACTTCTGGTTATCATTGCCTTGGCATTGATGGAAAATGGTTAACCATATCTATCACTTTCTGTTCTACTGTGTGTGAAAAAGGAGCACTTTTCACAAATTTTTGCATATGTTAATATTATGCATTATCATATCATACTATTTCTTATCAAGTTATCACATGACATACACATTCAAATGTAACATGTGACAAAGTTTGAAAATTCGCATTTCTTTCACTTTTTCTTGTTCCTGGCCTTGCTGTGACAGCATGGTGGCAGCATGTTGTTCTTAACTGTCAGCCATCTGACAGTTGGCAGTTTTGTGTTATTGGTAACGCGTTGGTCTCAGTCAGTTCGAGGATGTGCGGGTAGGTAGACCATCTCAGTATGTAACCAGCCAGGTTGATTCAGCCTTCTACCCTCTGTGAGATGGTAAAATGAGTGTCATCTTTTGAGCTGAGTAGTAATAAGTGGCAATGGTGGATGTAGACACTATAGCTGCCTATAGGTGGATCTGCGGCTCGAGCCGATTAGCTTGGTCAAAAGGTCAGCAGCCGCTTGGCGCTTGTCTGCATTCGTCAGGTGAACCAAGTGAACTCTGGCAATGGTGACAACCCCATGATGACAGCACCATAAACATTTTCATTTCTAGTCCTATTATTATGCTACTTCTGTTTAACTGCCTCTTCAGTAGTGCCTGTGCAGTACTGTAGATAAATTGCGTATGTTTTTAAATGTGGTATTTTTGCATAGGCTTGCTGCGTGATTAACAGACCAGTAGCTGTTGAGAACAGACGTGTCAGAGCAGCTTTGGCGTATATTTGTCTGCATGCTGTTATGCCATGTCACGGTTGGCCTGTTGACCTTTACACAAAGCAGCTAAGCCGATTTATGGCTGTCTGCCTGTTCAGTCTATAAGTCTCGCATTCCCTCCCACCTGTCATTTTCTTGTCAGAGTTTTGTGCTTTGACAAATCGTACATGTCTGGGGCGCTTCTTTGTGCTGCAACAACTACGGACTAGAAAGTAACGCTGGCTGTCATTCGTGTGATGTTGTTACGTGTACATGTGTTCTTACATGCAGTTTTTGTCCAGTTGAGAAATCTCCTTTGTGACCCACTTGCCTATTTGCCGTCATTTCTGCCCTTCATTGCATTGGCTTGGAAAAAAATGAAAAAGCGTTCAGTGCTTTGACAGGTTTGTATAGGCGACAGGAGACAAATCTGGAAACACATTGTGAAAATTACTGCTACGGCAGTGTTCCTG
>Ga0209679_1000370_pt1 | contig 17143 bp, 14 predicted proteins | sample WorMetHEROISLAND_4_FD_187408 | JGI IMG/M metagenome (GOLD analysis project Ga0209679, IMG submission 187408) | Marine gutless worms symbiont microbial communities from Max Planck institute for Marine Microbiology, Germany - Olavius sp. 2 HERON... ...
TCAGGGCCGGCGGCCAATCGAGACATTTGAGCTTGGTAAAAAACGTCGAGAAGAATTGTCAAAGGAGGCCGCCTAATAATCACTGACCCGAGAGGGCTGACTGTCCGGGAGGTCTTTGACTTTTACATTTAAGGAGTTTCGGCACATAAACTACGATGATAATCCTAATTTCGTATCTATTGCTAATTGGAATGAAATGCAAAAAGTTGCGTGGGAAATACATCCTGCGTATCGTTCCTATTTGATAATCAAAAGAGCAAATGAGAATGCTCGGCGAGGCTTATCATTGACTTCATTTTTCAAGAAGAAAAAATAATCGAATTTGCTACTAATTTACTGAAAAATCAGAAAGATATGATGATATTAGTCATTTTTTGCAGTCGCCAATTTTCAGATTTTTTCAATAGCGGCATCTAATTTCTGTACCAGCATCGACAAGCCATTCTCTAAATTACATTCCCATATTATCACAACGTTCCATCCTATTTTCTTAAGGTTCCTTTCATTTGTTGCGTCTCTATGAATATTCTTCTCAATTTTATCTTTCCAAAAATCTACGTTGGTAGATGGCAATTTCCCTTTCTTGCACGAATGCCCGTGCCAAAAACAGCCATTAACAAAAACAACAGTTTTATACTTTTTCAGAACTATGTCTGGTTTTCCTGGTAATGACTTGACATGAATCCTGAAGCGATACCCCATCTTATACAATTTGCTACGTATAAACATTTCGGGCTTGGTGTTACGACTGCGAACTTGAGACATGCAGTAACTTCTCTGCGTAGGATTTAGAGGGTCGGGCATTTTTCTGTTATCTCAAAATGGAAAGTTTCCAATTTATATTCATTTTCAAACGCTTAGCAGTTATCAAATGTGATCAACTATATACTTTTTTGCTTCCATAAATCCCAACAAAGTGGTATTTTTTTCCCGTTTTTTGCTTGCCGTCAATAGAACTCGATTCAAGCCTATAGCAAAACACTCGAATTGCAGCCAGCACACCAATTAATCTGTATTTCGCTTGAAAGGTTAAAAATGACCTCACTCGAAAACATAATCAAGACATTATCCAAAAATCGCAAAAGATTATTAACAGAAATGGCAAATGCCCTTCTAAGTAGGGTTGAATCCGTTATATATGAGGACTCAGATATCTGTCTGCCTGAATTTGCTATGAATTTTCAGGATCGTATAGTTTTATATCATGCTATGAACGATGAAGTAATGAAAAAGAAAACTTTTGAGTATGCATTTAAAGGTGCAATGGAGGCTGCAGGGGGAAAAGCCCATCTCGTAAACGACCCAACAAATCCCGGCAATGATGTTGAAGTTGATGGAACTAAATTCTCTTTGAAAACGGAGGCCTCTGGAAGTATCAGCAGGGGAAATATTACGATATCAAAACTTATGGAAGCCCGCTGGATAAGAGATTGTCACTCAGGTGACGAATTTGCTGAGAGTGTCAAGGCACGAGTGGTAACACATCTTAACGAATATGAACGCATTGTGATGCTTAGGGCATTTAAAATTAACCATCCACGTAAAGGTTTCGAATATCACTTAATTGAAATTCCGAGAGACCTTTTACTGATGTGCGGAAATCTGACGGGACAAGACTTCAGTGAGAGAACTAAAAATGGATCGAGTAGTGCTGATATTTTCAACAATAGATGGGAAAGACTTTGGCGTCTCTCTTTAGACGGTAGTGTTGAAAAGGTTACGGTCAGATCACTTGCCGTCTCCGCGTGCAGAATGCATGGTATATGGATAATCTATTTCAATGATTGAAAACCATCTAAATGAAGCTGTTTAAACGCCTCTTTCTCTATATCATCCGACGTTAAATGTGTGTTAGGCAATATAATCGATTCTATGTCTGGCTTTTCTCCAGTTAAGATCCATTGGCAAAGCCAGGCCATTTGATATGAGATCAAAGGCGGTACTGAATCTCCTATATGCCTGTACATATTTGATAGGCTATTAGCCGAGAAATTATAGGTTGTTGGGAATCCTTGAAGGATAGCCATTTCTCGCACAGTACATAGCCTGTTCTGTTCTGGATGAGCATATCTGCCATTCCCCGTATGTGAACACTCTCTTTTCAATGTGACTGCCGGAGTATCCCATGCAAGCCTGCCATAAACATCTGGATGTGGCCCTACGCGTCCTTGTTTAACATACCTTTCCATTGAGGGTATTAAATATTCCCTTCCGCCTTCAACGTTTAGCAAGTCCGGCCAGGAGCCTCCATCAGCGGGAATCAAACGTAATCTTTCAAGGCCTTTCTGTGAAAAATTGGGAGAGGCATGCATCGGATCCTCAGGATGGGCCTCCCCAGCTTCTACGGGTGGCAAATCATAAATAGCTCGTCGCACATGAGTTACAGATTCATTAATAACGTAATCAGCCCATAGGTCATCAAGTGTATGCAGGTCCAATGACTTTTTAACAGCAACCACAAGCGCACGCCGTCTTTTTTGCGGTAAACCAAACCTGTCAAGAGAATGTATAGCGCCCTCAATTTTATACCCAAGAGATTGAAGCTTCCGCGACAATTCAAGGTAATAAGAGTTAAATTTACCTTGAATTAGTTCACCGACATTTTCCATCAAAAAGATTTTTGGTTTTAGCCATTCAACAAAGTCGGCACTTTTGGTGACGAGTGAGTTCCGTGGATCGTCCTCAACGAGATTTCTTCTGATTGTTCGAGAAAAACCAGTGCATGGTGCACATGAGATGAGTACATCAACAGTTTTACGCTTGGTCTGTTTCGCTAAGTATTTTTTAAAGCTATTATGCCCAAGATTTGCAATATCTGCCTCTAATGGCTTTACGCCAATATTAGTTTCATATGTTTTGTTACATTCAAGCGTTCCCCACCCAGAACTGGGTTTGCCTCTTTGAGCATCAATGGCACCGACAATCTGAAATGCTGGATGAAAATAAAATCCGCAGCTCATCCCGCCGGCGCCAGAGAAAAAGTCCACGACTGTAAAAATCCTGTTTGGCACTAACTCCTCCAAATTAATAAATAAAATCAAGGTTTTGGCATTCAAAAACCCCATGAAAATAGCATATATAGGCCCAGATTCACAGTTTTATGTTATTACTCACTTCTGGTTTCTTATCAGTCAACACTTAGTCAACAAATTGCAGAAAACATCTCTCTATTGATAGCCTTTTCACTAATTTTACTTTGTATGCCAAAATATATATAACAAACTGAATATATAGGGAAAGTAGATTTATCTTAATTTATTTGTTGTTACTCTGATTTAATAGTGATTAGAACTGAAAATCCCCGTGTCGGCAGTTCGATTCTGTCCCTCGGCACCATGTTAGGGCAAAAAAAGGGCAGCTACACAATCTGTGTGGCTGCCCTTTTTTGTTTTCAGAATTCAGCGCCTATTTTGTCAAAGTGTAGGTCTGACCCCTTTGTTTCTCTCCAAGAAATTCCTATAATGGCTGCTAATACATAAAAATGGCGCGGGCTATATCCGATAGTCCGTGCCCTTTAACCTATCAGTGAGTTGAGCACTAATGGTCGTATTATGCAGTTTAGATATTGGGGATGATATTGGGGTTGGCCGGACATATCAAAAGGATTTAAGCCCTGTGATATTTTGGTGATCATAGCAGGAAGCACAGGTTCGCTAATATTAATTATCTATTGGTTCAGCAGTAACCAAACGTCTATCTATAGAGTCGTTAGCATCATAGTTTTCCCGATTTTTAAATATCTGAACGCCTCTTGAAGCATCGATTGTTGCTATATAGGCAGAAAAAGTGCTTTTGCCCTACTTACCTGTTTCATACCTCTTTAATTAATTGTTTTACATATATATTACAGTATGTTATATTGTCATCAGATGGACACAATCTACGAATTCACAACACAATATTGATGATACCCGAAACACTTACTTAATAGTATCCACAATAAGGCAGGCGTGGCGGTCGCGCCAACTTGTAGCAATAATTTTGAACTCTATAATATCTGAAGAGATGGAATCTGTACTCACATCGCCGTTGATTGATCATAAGATTGACGTCTACGGGAAAAGTTTTTAGATAAGCCTATAAATTGCGTTGCGTGCTGAATTTAGAATAAATCAATAGTTACCGATCTATATAGACACTGCGCTTGATTTTTTTTCAACTGTTGAATCCTGTCTTTTTAATGTTTGCAGAATTTAGCCAAGACACAAGTAGTCGCAAATCGAAAGACTATAAAAAAATTTGGGTGATGTCGATGACTGGAAAACCTACATATGAGGAACTAGAGCAACGGGTTTGGGAATTGGAGCGTGACAGCCATATCCACAAAAGAGCTGAGAAGGCGTTGAAGGAAAGCGAGAAACGATATCGTGAAGTTGTAGAAGAACTACCGGCGTTGGTCTGTAACTTCCTGCCCGGTGGTAAGATAACATTTGTAAATAGTGCATACTGTGAATACTTTAACAAAACGCACAACCAGTTACTCGGTAATAGCTTCCTGTCTTTAATTCCCAAATCTGATCAAAAAACAGTGATGGACAACATCTCAAACCTGACGGCCGAGTCACCGACAAAGTCGCACGATCATCCGGTAATCGCACCAGACGGCGAAATTCGCTGGCAGCGCTGGACCAACCGTGCGCTGTTTGGCAGGCATGGGAAGGTGATATCATACCAGTCCATTGGCGAAGACATCACCCAATACAAGCGAATCGAAGAGGAGTTGCTAGAAAGTGAAAAGAAGTATCGTACTCTGATTGAGGGTGTGCCTGATATAATCTATTCTTTTTCAACGATTAAGGGAGGAATCTACTATAGCCCGAATGTCCAATCCGTTCTTGGATACACCGAATCTTACCTACTTGAAAGTCCTTATTTATGGCGCGATTCTATTCATCCGGAAGATAGTCATCTCGTAACTGCGGCCATAAATGATTTTCATTTTGGGAAACCATTTGAAATCGAATATCGAATCAAAGATTCGAAGGGGAATTGGATCTGGTTCTTGGATCGATCAATTGGCAGGAAGCTAGGGAGCGGTGAGGTTGTCATAGAAGGAATCGCAACGGACATCACCGAGCGCAAGCGAGCAGATGTGGAGCGTGAGAAACTTCAGGCGCAACTGTTACAGGCCCAAAAGATGGAAGCCATTGGCACCTTGGCTGGTGGTATTGCACACAATTTCAATAATATTTTGATGGGCATTCAGGGACGTTCTTCACTGATGCTCTGGGGCCGGGATCCTTCCGACCCAGACAGTGAACATCTAAAGAGCATTGAAGAGTACATTAAGAATGCGATTGAGCTGACCCGAGATCTTTTAGCATTTGCCCGTGGAGGCAAGTACGAGGTAAAGCCAACGGATCTCAATGCCCTCATCAACAACGAAACCGAGTTGTTCAGCCGCACCAAAAAGGAGATCCGGTTTCATGAAAATTTTGCAAAGGATCTTTGGGCTGTTGATGTGGATCGAAGCCAGACGCAGCAGGTGCTTCTTAACCTATACGTCAATGCCTGGCAAGCCATGCCTGAAGGGGGAGATATCCATATCCAGACCGGAAACGTTGTCCTTGGCGAGGAATACATCAAACCCTTTAAGATTCCTCCGGGAAAATACGTCAAGGTTTCGGTGACCGATACCGGGTTGGGAATGGATGCTGCGACCCGTGAGAAGATCTTCGAGCCCTTCTATTCAACCAAGAAGCCCGGCCAAGGCTCCGGCCTGGGTTTGGCGTCGATCTATGGTATCATCAAGAACCACGGTGGTTTCATCAATATTCACAGTGAAAAGGGAGAGGGGTCCACCTTTAACATCTACTTGCCGGCATCCCAAAATGAGATCATGGTCGATGCTCCTTTATCGGAGCACCATCCGATACAGATCGGCCGGGAGACAATTCTCCTTGTGGACGACGAGAAGATGGTCCTTGAGGTGGGGCAAGCGATGCTGGAAAAGATAGGTTATCGCACCATCACTGCCGGGAGCGGCCAAGAAGCGATTAATCTTTACGAGCAGCAAAAGGACGAGATTGATCTCGTCATCCTGGACCTGATCATGCCAGGTATGGGGGGCGGAGAAACCTATGACCGTCTAAAAGCGATAGATGGGGATGCGGGAGTCATTATATCAAGTGGCTACAGTATCAATGGGCGGACGCAAGAAATTTTGGATCGGGGGTGTCGCCATTTCATTCAGAAGCCATTTTCTATGGAGGAGCTTTCACGGAAGGTGCGTGAGGCGCTGGGTCTGGACAAATAATAAAGCTGAGATCACTATTTTCATTCATGAGTTTTGACTATTACGCGAAGCTGAAAACTAAATCGAAATAAGTATCACTAACCCGCTAGATTTAGTTGGCATCAGGATACCCTAGTAGAGGGAAGTTGTAATGACCCTTAGCGAGCTACAGGGAATTTTAAAGTTAAATTGAAAAAACACGAGATACTGCGTTTAAACTGGATAGGTTCAGATTTAGGCTACTTGCCTTTATCACAATTTTGCCCAGATTGCGATATGATGAGAATACCTGAACCGAGAACTGTTGCCAAAAACCCACTATAGTGCAATTTTGCTAACATTTTGAACACTTCATATGGTATTGCTCGCCTCAAACCCTACCTGACGATCTCGGTTGGTGGTTAAGCCTTATAAATTGGAAAACCAGGATGCCAATGTGGTCACCCCGGTCTAAACACTACATTAGATATTTCTCAGTTGTCACTAAATCAGGAATACCACCAGAACATGGTCGGAGTGTGCAGTTTTAATTTTTGAAGATAACATAAGGTTTTCAGCCCGGAGATATATTTAACGGCGCCGGTTGAAAGGCACGAGTATACGACGGCCTACTCCAGTCGGTTGTTATACGTTCTTGTCTTTTTGGCTAATGATGTACAAGGCCTTTGTTTTGTTACCAATTACCTTCGATGTCTTGATGGTAAATCCGACATCTTTCATCATTGATGTAAGGACTTCAGGTGAGAAGGAATGCGTATAGGCAGGGGGCTTTCCCCAGGACTTGACGAACCGTAGTCCCATCTTGATCTTCTCCCAGAGCTTCATTCCATGGTCTGTAAAGGTCACAACCACTAATGTGCCATCTTTTCTGAGGATTCTATAACATTCATGAAGTAATGTGCTGGGACTTTCGATGACATGAATCAGGTTGGCCATAAAAACGCTATCTATCGATTCTGATGGGAAAGATGTTGACATGCAGTTTTCTTTTTGGATTGTCGCATTCGGATGATCGCCAATACGTGTCTTTGCCACCGCGAGGAGGCTATCCGAAAGGTCGGTGGCAAAGATGCTCTTTGCCTTCGACACAATCTTTTTAGTATAAATGCCAGTCCCGCAGCCGAACTCAACGAGTTCACCCAGCTCAGGCAAGCGATTGAGCTCATGGATTATCTCATCAAGGAGTTCTTTACCAACAACGTACTCCATTTTTTTATCGTAGGTACCAGGAAACCTGCTCCAATATTCCTCTGTAATATTGTCACGCAACTTCTTACCTCCAATCAAATAAGGGTGTATCAAACATGTAAGATTTTTGTTTCCGTGTTTTTGGAAAGCTTGTGGACAAAATCTGTAGAAGATCTTATTTTCTCCCAATCGGAATATAATGAGTTAGATTTGCAAGCGTTGATGCAGGCATAACATCTCATGCAATGCTCATTATTGATGAGCACTTTATTTTCAGCTGAAAAGTGAAGTACTTGATAAGCACAACTTTTTATACACCTTTTGCAGTGTTGGCAAAGATCAGCCTTGTACGAAACAGGTGGCATTGAATCGATTCTCTTTTTTGTCGTCATAACTGAACTTGCAACGAAGCCAAATACATTTCTGGTGTGAAGACGTTTTAGTATTCTGATGTCAAATTCGTTAATTGTGTCTCTTTCAATTCGACTGGCAATGGAGGTGAATGCTTTTTTGATTTTCTCCAAATTTACCTGTGTTACTTCTCCTCTGCCATAGGAAGTCTCTATATCGCCGATCTTTGTGCCGTCATTTATTGGTGTAGAATTCGGCATAACAATTTGAGCACCGCCAATTACTGTGGCACTCTTTTTTCTGAGCTCTGTGGCTAAATCATATGGAACACGATTGCAAACACATTTGCCAAATGTAGAAAAGACAAAGCCATAAGCTTGATCAAATGGAGGTAAACCACGAATTGCTTCCAGCGCAGCTCCAGGGATATCCCAATAGTGAACCGGAACATCCAAAATTACCAAATTTACACCGGACACGTCCCCGATTTCCCTTTTTGAAAGTAGGCTCCGAATGTTACCCCCCAGCCTCTTTCTTCGAGGATGGCTTGGATAAACCTTGCTAACTTTTTGGTATTATTTGAGTTTGAATAGTAAAACATTAATGCTTTTTTCATGGTTTTTTCCAATGAATATTGGGATGAGATAATGAAAATTCCATTCCAGGAGGATGTACACAATTTTCATGCCTCAGCGTCAAGTAAGCTTCTGAAGTGTTCTTTTAAGGTATACTTGCCATATTTGGGGGCAATCATATCCATGGCCATGACGGTCATGAAAAATTCAATGGGCCCGTATGTTGTGCTTCCGGTAAACAGTCTGACCAGTTTGAGAATGGCAACCCTTACCCAGTGGGGGATATAGGCAATTGTTGGCTTTTCGCCCAGGATATCGAAAGCCAGCCCTGCAATCTCATTCTGAGTAAGTGTTTCGGGGCCGCCGATCTCAATTTCCTTTTCAGAACTATCGATAACGTTTACGCAGACCGCCGCCAGATCTTCACCATGAATCGGATTTGTTTGTAGCTCGCCATCTCCGAAAAGATAGACTTTACCCTTCTTCGCCATGTGAAAAAATTCCGACATGTCCGAGAAAAATCCATTTGGACGGATGATACAATAGTCTAACCCTGAGTCCTTCAGCTCCTCGGCAAACAATTCCTTGGCGGCACAAATTTTGAGATGTTTGAGCTTATCACCATTTAGCGCCGCTACGTAAATGAATTTCTTCACACACGACTTTTTTGCTTCCTGCAGAAGATTCAGGTTGGCCTGATAATCCACATCCATATAGGTATAACCATCTTTTTGCTTGGTTATGCCCACCGTTGAAATTACGACATCGATGTCTTTGCAACAGTCACGGATTGATTCGGGCTGCGTCACTTCGGCTGCAATCACTTCATTGGCACTGATGTCTTTCTGCCTTACTTTTTCAGGGTTTCGGGCGATTGCTTTAAAGTCGTAGCCTTTCTTTTTAAGTTCCCTGGCGATATAAAGTCCCAGGTAACCCGTTGAGCCCGCCAATAATATTTTCTGCACGTTGCCTCCTTGTTTAGCGCCTATCTCCTCACTCGCAATTACCGATTACCGCGATTGTGTCCTTCCGTTCTCAACTGCTAAAGTGCGTTAGCGCGTATATGTTCGGCGTATCAACTGATGTTTTCGTGATGAGTTCTTTGAATTCGCAGGCAAGAGCCTTCATCTCATCCCGAGCGGCTCTTGCGTGCATTGCAAAGGCCACCTCCGCAAACTTGCTCTCAAGCAAACCCCTCACGGCCATCATATTGATGAACTCTGGCAGCCAGTAGAATAGGTTGAACTGGAAAGGCTGGCGTTTCTTGTATCCAAGCTGCCCAAGCACGCACCCTCCCTCCTTGGCTGCTAGAACCAATGCACGCAGTGTGTGCTTGTCTTTAGCGGCCTGGTAATTATCGTAATTGTGCGAGTACAAAGCACCGACAAGCGGGCTAAACAGAGCAACATGATATTTGAGCCATCCGTCGATATCCGCAGTCAGTTCGACCGGAATACCGGCCGATTCAAACAAAGATTTTATCGCTGAGGTTCTCTCTTTGTTCTGCCCATCGACCTCGCCAATGGTCACGGCTTTCCGCTCTCCATTTGGCTTTTCGCGATCAGCACAATGGACGACTTGTTTGTAAATCCCACCGCCAGCGCCAGGAAACCCGAATAGGACCTTCTCAATTGGTAAGTGTTTAAGGCACTCATCGAACCCAAGGACATTGTTGCCCATGAAAAGAACATATTTTGTGCCAGGGCACGTTGCGAGAATTTCGAAAACGGGGCTAAGCTTGTTTTTCCTGATGAAGACGATCACCAGATCATACGCATCCGCCTGCTTTAGTTCATTCACCACGTGAACTTGCGAGGTGTCCTTTTGCCCGGTGATTTCATTTTGCAATACCAGACCGTTTTCCTTCAGCCAGATATAGCGCTCGCCGCGAGCCAAAACAGAAACATCAGCGCCACTCTTAAGTAGCAGGTGGGCGTAAAGAGATCCTAAGGGGCCCGCGCCAAAAACCAGAGTTTTCATCTGCAAATCCTCCAAGCTTGTTTAGTGGCCGGCAATAACGGCGAACTCATCCTGCCCGGGCCAGAGTTCTTCTCCGGCAACGTTACCCAGCCTTTCCTTCATGACCAGCCCGCTTTGTTTGAATTCGGCCTGCAATGCATCAAAGCTGAAATGCTGGAGCCAGTTATAAACGACCCTTATGGGCTGGTTGGCTTCGATGATTGTGTACTTGTCCAACAGGACCTTCTCATCTTCATACTTGAAGGTATTGACGAAGGCAAAGTAGTCGTTTGGGTCCCAGAAACCAAAGAGCTGGTTTTTTTCATAGGTTGCGCTTTCAGATTTTTTCTCAAAGGCATTCAGGGAATACACATCCATTAAAACGGCGCCTTCCGGTTTCAGGATTGCCTTGAACTTTCCAAGCAATGCCTTTCTTTGGGTTGGACTCAAGGCGCAAAAATCGCACATGATCATGGTAATCAGATCGAACTTTTCAGTGGTCTCAAATTCCAGGTAATCTGAAACAAGGTAGTCAATACTCAGCCCTTCTTTCTTCGCCGCGGTGCGTGCATAGCTTATAGAGTTTTCGGAAAAGTCGATGCCGGTGACTAAAGCACCCTTCCGGGCCAGCCGGGTTGCATACAGTCCCGGGCCACACCCGAAATCGATGACCTTTTTTCCTTTGATATTGAACTGGTCGGCAATCCAGTTGCATGACTTTTCAATAAAGGTTGAATTTCGGCTGGATGCCTCAATGTAATCATTCAGGTGATATTGAAGCATCTGTTGGGCGGTGTGCTCATTGGTCCACAGATCAGCCGCTGTATAAAATTCAAACGGCGCCGGGCGGGAATTGATCTCTTCAAGCGTTTTAAACATGTCTATACCTTTGGTAAATGGCTTCAGGCTAAACCTGATTGCAGCCAAGGACCTGTTTAGGGTTTATGCAGCACCCATATGTTCGGGTCGGTATAATAGCCCAGATCATTTATCCGGTCTATAATGACGGGCCGCTGGGCACCGTCAACAATATATTCGCCGCTTTCTGCAAAGCGCATGCCCGTCCAGCGTTCCCACTCTTTCACTTTCCCTTCAATTGTCAATGCGCGGGGCATTGCACCTAAAAACACAGCACCCAAATTCCAATGCGCTCTCAGGTCGGGGTCAAAGGGGGCGCCATCCGCCTTGCGCCATCCCACATACTGTCCAAAGGGCATCAGCGGGTATTCACATTTTCGATTTGGCCGCACCGGTGCCAGGACGGACTTGAAGCCCTTTTCGCCAGCCAGATGTTTGAGCGTTGCTAAAAATTCGGTTTTCCACCCATTACCGTGGTGCCGGTCATCGCTCACCAACGCCAGGACCACCAGGGTGTTGACTTGTTCTTTTCGCTGGCAGCATCCGATTGCCCGCATAATCACCGTTTCGATGGTGGTCGGCAGGCTTTCGACGGCTCCATCCCAGCACAGGGGGAGTGTAAGGGCCGCTCCGTGGAGGTCATTGCCGGACACCATCAGGAACTGGTATTCTGTGAATTGTTCGACCAAAGCCTTCCATTCAGTTTCATCGAAATAGCGTAAAAAGCCGGGGCCTGTCTGCAGATTAAGCGCGGCGAGTGCTTCCAGGTAGTCGGGATATTGCGCAAGGGATCTTAATTTGAAATTCACGCCCCCCACCTCCGGGCAGTAATTTCTATGGTCTTGTCGCTTTTCTGGCGTCATATCGGTCAACTCCCTTGTGAGCCGCCTGAATAGGCTAAGCATGGCGGCCCGGTATTTCGGCCCAAACGCTGTGGTGCACCAGGCCGAATGATTTCATCTCCGCCGCTAAGCGCAATCCCAGGCGGCTCCCGGCAGGGTCAGGTTTCGCTGAGTCATGCTGCAGATGCACACAAAGGTCCGACTCTATTGAAACCCGGTGCAGGATTTTTATCGATCGGGTCGCATCCTCTTTTTGTATTTCGGCGACCGCTCCGTGCAATTTGGCTTCCAATTTTGCACGGTTGCTGGCTGTGGCCCGAACCCCTATCACTTCCATCCACTTCATACTTTGCTTCCTCCAGTGACCACTGCATTGTGGGTAAAAAAAGGTGCCCGCCTGGCGGTAGCAGCTGGCTCTTTTGCAGGCTGGCCATCCTTATAGCGGTTGTTTGCCAGTCGAATAGCCCGGGCTTCTTTTAATAGTTGATGCTGCCGCTCATTGATGAGCATTTTTAAGAGATAATAGTGATTCATGACGTTTCTCCCCGACAGCTGCGGTCTTCAAAAGTTTCATCCGAAGCGCTATCTGATCGTTTCTAATACGAAGATCGTGCCAGAATTAAATATATAATGAAAACAGTTATATATATTTGTGCCCGTGGAAAGGTTGCCATATTTGGCAGTTTTATGTTGCCATATATGGCAACTGTGATATTGGTTGTCACATATGACAAAACCACTGCGGAAAGGTATAGGAATGAATCCGAATGAGTTTTTTCGGCAGGCGACGTTACGAATCTGCGGTAACCTGGAGATCGAAAAGGCTTTACAACAGCTGCTAATACTGATGACGGATGTGATGCCGGTCAGTCAATTTTTCCTGCAAAAATTTGACCACGATTATAATGCGATGCGCACCATCGCCTATGCAAATCTTGAGGATTGCGGCAAAGTAAACCTTCTCACCCCCCTTTCCAAATCCGCCCAGGAAGCAGCTATTGAGAATGCGCCAAACGGACGGGAGGCCACTCTTATTGAAGATCCCGAAGCATCGCCGACAAGTCGTGAAATGCTTAAATTCCACAATGTAAAAGCGACCTCACTAATTGCCATGTCGTTAAAAGCAGAAGGGCAAAAACTCGGCAGTTTCATTTTGATCTCCGAAGGAGAAGAAAAATTCAGTGATGAACACATAGAGATGGTCCTTTCCTTGAAGGACCCTCTTGTAATTGCCATGTCAAATATCTTGAAACATCGCGAAGTCATCAAACTAAAGAATTTACTGGCTGATGATAACCGCTATCTACTCGGAGAAATGCGCCGTTTGTCCGGGGATGAGATCGTCGGGGCCAATTACGGACTTAGGGATGTGATGCAAAAGGTGCGACAGGTGGCCACGTTGGACAGCCCCGTATTGCTCATGGGCGAGACCGGTACCGGCAAGGATGTGATTGCCAATGCGATTCATTATTCTTCCAGCCGCAGCGACGGCCCTTTTGTCAGTGTGAATTGCGGAGCGATCCCGGACACCCTTATCGATAGCAAACTTTTCGGCCACGAGAAAGGTGCCTTTACAGGAGCGCTTTCCCAGAAACGTGGTCGTTTTGAACGCGCCAATCAGGGCACTATCTTCCTGGATGAAATCGGGGAGCTGCCGCTGCCGGCCCAGGTACGCCTGCTCAGGGTCCTGCAGAGCCGCGAGATCGAGCGCGTGGGCGGGGTGAAGACCATCGCCTTGGACATCCGCATTATTGCCGCCACCAACCGGGACCTAGAAGCCATGGTGCAGAACAACCTGTTTCGGGAGGACCTCTGGTTCCGGTTGAATGTCTTTCCCGTCCGGGTGCCGCCCCTGCGAGAGCGCCTCGTGGATCTACCGACACTGGTTCAGCACTTCATCAAACTTAAATCCCGCGAGCTGAAATTAACCTCTGTTCCGACCCTGGCGCCGGTAACGACCGAACTTATGATGGATTATGACTGGCCGGGCAATGTACGCGAGCTGCAGAATGTCATTGAACGGGCCCTGATCCTGAATCCCCTGGGGCCGCTGGCACCCGAACACTTCAGCATCGGACCAGCCCCGAAGTCCACACTTCCGCCGCCAACCGGGACACAGTCGGACAACCTGGATGAAGCCATGGCCGGACACATCCGCCGTGTTCTTGCTAAAGCAGGGGGCAAAGTCAGTGGGCCCAAGGGTGCTGCAATTCGATTAGGGGTTAACCCAAGCACTTTGAGAAATCGAATGAAAAAACTGGGTATTCGTTATGGAGTGAAATCAGCTAAAGTCAAAATTAGTGAAGATAGTTGAGAATTTTTGGAATTTGCCACACTGCGCACTCTTGCCAAGAACCTGCTATATTGCGATTTCACTGAAATTTTGAACACTTCAAATGGTATTGCTTGGTTACATACCCACCAAACGGGCCCGATTCAGCTACAAAGCCTGAAAAATTGAAAAGCCGGGATGCCAAGATGGTCATCCCGGTTCGAAGAATAATTCTGAGATTTCTTGGTAATCAGAAAGTCAGCAATACCATCGGAATATGGTCGGAGTATGCAGTTTCGATCTTGGGTATGCTAGTGTGAATGGTCGGAAATACCAAAAGGTTTTTAGCACCTTTATGTTCAAAATCAGGAACTGGCAATATCAGGTTTAAGATTGATGTCCTATTTTTCATTTTTCCTTTTTTTATACCAGTCTTGATTCCCATACATCTTATCCAGACATTCAGGACACATTCCGTGACTGAACTCGGCATCTGAATGTTTGTGGATATAGCTCTCTATTTGATTCCAATATCCCTTGTCATCACGAATTTTTTTACAAGAGGCACAAATAGGCAATAATCCGCTAAGGGTCCGTACTTTTTTCAGCGCATCCTGAAGCTCAGTAATCATGCGCTCTCGTTCCTTCTCCGTTCGCTTCGTTGCAGTTATATCACGTATCGTTTCTATAGCGCCTATAACCCTTCCCTTTGAATCGTTTAGTTTGCATGCCGTCCCGGATAAAAAGAGTCCACTATCACCCATTGCGGGATGATATGATTCGCCATCGGTTAAAACACCATCTATATCTTTCAACGTCAGGTATTCTTTTTCTAAATTTTCATTTCTTTTTAATGCTAAATCGATAAGCATTGGGCGTGGTTTCCCATAGAATGGCACAGCATATTCATGGTTGCCATTGCCCATTATTTCGTTCTTATGAATACCGGTTATCTGTTCCATTGCATGATTCCAGGCGATCACCTTACCTTCTGTGTCTATAACCAACGTCGGATCGGGAAGAAATTCGATAATGTCAGTCAAGAGACGCTCTTTTTTGAAGAGTAATCTTTTCTCACGCCTCAGTGTCCGAATCCGGTCGCCGAGTGCGGTTGACAATAAAACTGCTTCCAGCGTGGATCCTATTGAAAGGGCATTGAGGGTCATAAAGTTTTTTGGCAATACGCCTAATCCGATGAGGCCGAAACTGGTAGTGCCTACTAGCACCATAAACCAGGCCAAAATGTAATACCGGGCAGGCTGATACCCTTGACGATACCTTATTATCCCCGCTGTAAAAACTGTTACAGGACCGATTACGGCAAGCAAGTGCATGCATTGATTGGCCCTTTTCCCGTATCCAAAAAGAAGGAGGGGTATCACCATGATGGTAAAGAAACTAAGCCCCCATAATATTCGGTTCAAAACAGGTGTATGCAGTTTCAGGTTTAAAAAATTCTGGGAGAAAAGAATGCTGAACAAGTAGGCTATGGCAACCGTGTACAATAAAGACTGGGTCAGAAAATGCCATCCGATCAAATTGGCAAATCCGTTTCGCAATATAAGGTAGATCAGGAGAAAGGTAATATATACGACATAGAAGGAATAGACCCTGTCTTTCAGGATGATGAATAAAGACAGATTATAAAAAATCATGGAGGCCAGCACGCCGAAAATCAAGAAGTAAAAGGATAATTCAAACCAGGTTCGCTTTCGGAATTGCCCCTCATCAGCCAGGAAAAGCGTGAAGCTTGCTGCGGCGAGTCTCTTCTGAGAAGCGGGCGTAACCTGTAAATAAAAATATCTATTTTCAGGAAGACCCTGCGGCAGTTTAAACACCGGGTACCTGTATTCCCAGGTCAACCCTTTTGTAGGATTGGCATACCCTTCCGATATCTTATTATAACTAGCCAGCCCTGTGGGGACATAAAGATTAACTGATGGAAACGCCGGCTTATCAATGGCGAGCACCAATCTTTTTATCGGGCTATTATTCCCCGGCATCCTGATTTTAAATCTAAGCCAGATAACATCGGGCGTCATCCCAAAATTGAAGCCGGTTTTTCGGTGGGGTTTAAACTCAGCTTGGTATCTACGCAACAATATTTCGGCCAATGACAAGTTTTGGGATGGGTCCCTGAACACATCGGTATCCTTGCCGATCTGGACAACCGTTAAGTCGTCCTCAACGAAAATCGGATCAGAACAAAGCACGGGTCCCGGTATCATGAGAATCATGAAAAACATAAACGGGAGTAAAATATTCTTCAAAATTTCACCGGTGGGGATCCAGGTTTCATTCTATTTAATGGGATTAAAACCAAACACATGATTAAGTGAAAATTCCCTTCTTTTCAGTAAAGATTAGGGTTGTTACGTTTCAAATTTATGGAAGAGAACTTTGAGCTGCCTATTTTTATCATAAATCCGCAGAAGCTGCATGTATATTTCGGATATCTGGACCGAGCAATGTTGCCAAAAACATGCAGTACTCCAATAAATCCAAATATTGCACACTTCAGATGGTATTGCTCGACTGTACATCCGCCTAACTGTCCAGATGAGGTGATCTCAGATACGGGGTGAATATCTGTAACTTTCAGGTAAGATGGTTATCAGTTTCGTCTAAATGCTATATATGCTTGCCAAATTCGTTTAATAATCAGATCCTAGCACGGTTCAAGACCCTCTTTTCCTCAGTAATTCCTATTTAAATAGAAACGCCTCCTCATTAAAAATTTAAGTATTTATTATTTTTACCGATATTCATTTATCAACACAGGAAGATTTCAAACGCTAACAGGATTAGAAAAATCAAAATACCTCTTTACTAATGGGCAAACACTTCACAAGCCAGAAGCAAG